>Ga0307475_10000015_pt1 | contig 88308 bp, 67 predicted proteins | sample atmos_gasesECM1C_FD_203317 | JGI IMG/M metagenome (GOLD analysis project Ga0307475, IMG submission 203317) | Hardwood forest soil microbial communities from Morgan-Monroe State Forest, Indiana, United States - atmos_gasesECM1C_515 | ecosystem: Environmental > Terrestrial > Soil > Temperate... | reverse complement strand
TCGCGCGAGAATTTGCATTAACCGTTTTTGTGCCTGTTGCTGCCAGCGCGGATCGGAGAGCACATACAGAGCGATCGATAGCACGCTGAGGACTTTGCGGGTGCCGTGGCGAGGCGTACGCCGCTCTTGTTCAAAGTGGGCTCGTAGCCTTTCGGCGAGCGGATCGTTCCCCAGTGAATTTTCTGGCGATTAGGGCTCAGCCGCCGATGCCAAATCTTGAAAATCTTTCTCCCCAAAAAACTGGGAACGAGCGTGAGGCCCTCATCTCATTTCCGATACAAGGTTTAGCTACGTTTTCAAAGCAGGAATTGCGTGTATCGTGGCAGGCAACAGCGTCGCTTTGGGCCACCTACTGCACGACGAGATTCAAGTTCACACTGTGCGTTAATGAAGTCGCGCCTGAGGTAAACGTACCCAACACCACTATGGTGTAGGTGCCCGCTGGTGTTCCCTGATTTCCACCGCCTCCACCGCTGCTGCTTCCACCGCCACATCCCGACATCATTAGTCCGGCGCAAAAAACGAGAAGAAGCGCAAGCCCGTATGCCAAGCGTGGGCGCCGGCGTGGGCGCCGGTTAAGCAATGCGAACACAAGTGAAAGCACCAGCAACTCTGCGACTAGATACAGGCGCTGGTAACGGCGCGGAGCGGACCGGGTGGGCATGGCGAGCGAAGCTGCGGTAGTCGTCACCTTTACCGCAATCGAGCCAGCCGCCGACCCATTGAGCACAAGGGGGTTGGGCGATACTGAGCAAGTGGACTGCGCCGGTGCTCCGCTACAACTGAGCGCCACGGTTTGATTGAACCCCCCAACGGGCGTAACAGCCAATGTGTAATTGGCTGTTTGTCCCGGCATGATGGTCGCTGTCGCTTGCCCGCTGGGTGCCAATGAGAAATCTTGCCCAGTTCCACTTAGCGCAACTGTGTGTGGACTACCCGGCGCATTGTCATTAATCGTCAATGTCCCGGACCTTGTGCCTCCAGCTGTGGGCGTGAATGCTACCGAGATCTGGCAGGAGCTTGTTGCGACCAGGGACGTGCCGCAGTTGTTCGTCTGGGCAAAGTCACCAGAGACGGAAATCTGCGTGACGTTCAGTGTCGCGCCGCCCGTATTGCTCAAGGTTACAGTCTGAGGAGGGCTCGTAGTGACCACGATTTGGGAGGTGAATGTGAGCGATGTGCCGCTCAGGCTGACTTGGGGAACGAGGCCGATTCCTGTCAGATCGACCAAGTGGGGGCTGCCGGGCGCGTTGTCGGTAATGGTGATCGCTCCCGTACGCGCGCCACCGGCCGTCGGTGCGAAAGTCACACCGACGGTACAGTTGCTCCCCGTCGAGAGGGAACTCCCACATGTGCCGGACTGACTGAAGTCAGCGCTGTCAGCACCTGTGACAACGATGCTAGTAATACTCAGTGTCGCATCACCCGTATTGGCAAGTACGACGGTCTTGGGTGCCGTGGTGGTTCCCACTGCCTGCGACCCAAACTTGAGGCTTGTCTGGGACAAACTGAGGAAGGGGCTATTGACACCGGTGCCTGTCAGAGGGATGACTTGCGGGCTACTCCGAGTGCTGTCGACTAGAGTGATTGTGCCCGTTCTGACACCCGTGGTCGTTGGCGAGAAGCGGATATTGATTGTGCAGCTAGATGCCGGCAAAAGGCTCGCACCGCAATTGCTCGCCACAAGGTAATCTCCGGTTGTGGCAATACCTGCTAGGTTGAATGATGTTCCACTCGGATTGCTGAGGGTAAGTGTCTGAACCGCACTCGTCGTGCCCACCCCCTGAGAACCAAACGTGATCGCCGCCGGGTATACGGCTTTGAAGGGAATGTTCAGGATTACAGAAACGGTGTCAGTATTGCCATCCGCGCCAGCTAAGTCAAGTCCGCCGTCCCCATCGAAATCGCCCGCAGCTACCGCGCCAAGCGCACTATTCGCTAACATATAGTTCACGGGGGGACGAAATGTCCCATCGCCATTACCTAGCAGAATGGAAGCTCTCGAGGAGATTCCCAGGCCAACCGCCAGATCGAGTTTGCCATCTCCGTTAAAATCGCCCACATTGACTAGATCCCGGAGACCGCTCGAGGGATAGTCCACATGTGGCTGAAAGGTGCCGTCCCCATTGCCGAGAAGAATGGAAACGACTGGACTGTCGGTACCAACCGCCAAGTCGGCACTGCCATCTCCATTGAAGTCACCAACCGCCATCGAGTACGCGCCACCTGGTGTTGGATAATCGACGTGAGCCTGAAACGTGCCGTCTCCATTCCCGAGCAGAACGGATACAGTGCCAGTACCGTTCGCTACGGCCAGGTCAACTTTGCCGTCTTTGTTGAAATCGCCGGCTACCACCGCCACTGGTGCTGCAGCCGCCAAGTAATCGACATGCGGCCGGAAGGTCCCATCTCCATTCCCCAACAAGATCGAAACTGTATTGCCAGCACCCAAGCCGTTGTTCGCAACCGCGAGGTCGAGCTTGCCGTCTCCGTTGAAATCGCCTACAGCTAGCGAGAAGGGAATTATGCCCACGAGATAGTCCACATGTGGACGGAAGGTGCCATCGCCGTTGCCGAGAAGAATAGATACCGAACCAGGGCCACAAGGAGTGTTTGTGCAAGTCTGATTGACAACGGCCAGATCGATCTTCCCGTCGCCATTGAAGTCGCCCCCGATAACCCAAATGGGAAGGTGGCCTGTAGGGAAGGACGCTTGAGGCTGAAACGTTCCGTCGCCGTTCCCCAGCAGAATCGACACAGAGTCGCCAATCTGATTAGCGACCGCAAGGTCGAGTTTTCCGTCCCCGTTGAGATCTGCCGAGGTCGTGAACAGAGGTCCGCTGGCCGTGCCATAGTCCGTTTTGCCTACAAAAGTGCCGTTGCCAAGGCCCAGCAGCACCGAGACAGACCCAGCCGCCACGCAGCTAGACGGAGAGCAACTCGCGTCGGCGACAGCAAGATCCAGTTTGCCATCGCCGTTGAAATCACTTGCAACTATGCCTGACGGCATCAATCCAGTTCCATAATCGCTTTTCGCCTGAAACGTTCCGTCGCCGTTCCCCAGCAGAATCGAGACAGAGTCATCACCACCCTGATTAGCGATCGCAAGGTCGAGTTTTCCGTCCCCGTTGAAATCTGCTGATATCACCGCGACAGGAGCGGACCCCGTGGGGTAGGCGGCCGCGAGTACAAATGTGCCGTCGCCATTGCCCAGCATGATGTTAACGGCACCACTGCCGGCTGCTGCCAGGTCGAGCTTCCCATCTCCGTTGAAATCTCCGGTGGAGAGAGAAGCCCCCGAAGTGCCGGGCTCGACGAGAAAGTCAGTGTGATTTTGAAAGGTACCATCGCCCCTCCCCAGCAAGATCGAAACCGAGTCGGCAGTGCCGACAGCGAGGTCAAGCTTGCCGTCGCCATTGAAGTCCGCAGGAATTACCGATTGTGGGGATGGAGCCGTTGCGTGATCTACCCGCGTTTGAAACGTGCCGTCCCCATTACCTAACAACACGGAGAGTGTACTGTCGAGGTTGTTGGCAACGGCCAAGTCGAGTTTGCCATCGCCGTTGAGATCACCGACGGCCACCGAGATCGGCCTTGTGCCAAGGGCGTAGTCCACATGCGGCTGGAACGTGCCGTCTCCATTGCCAAGCAGAATGCTGAGCGAACCGGCACCGCAACTGAAGCCTCCCGCGGTGAGAGGGGTGCAGTTTTCGTTGGCGACAGCGAGGTCCAGATTTCCGTCACCATTGAAGTCGCCTATAAGCACTGAGATGGGTTTTGGGCCGGTCGCGTAATCAACTTTGGAAGTGAAAGTCCCGTCCGGTTTGCCGAGCAAAATAGAAACTGTGTTGTCGGATCTGTTAGCGACGACCAGGTCTAGCTTGCCATCTCCATTGAAATCGCCTACTGCTAACGACCTGGGCTCTTTCCCCGCGCCAAAGTCCGCCCTGCCGAAAACGTAGCTTTGAGCCAAGACGGTCGAAGGGAATATGATAAGACTGTCGAATAGAGCTAGGAAAAGTCCGAGTCGAAGGGTGTAGCGCATCGCTATACTGACGGCTTGTCGGGACTTGTCGAAAGCAGTGACGTCAGTTGATCCCATTAGAGGACGGTCCCGAAGACACGGACATGTCGACCGGTCAGGACTTGCCCTTCCTCTATTGCGGGAACACCACGATATGACGAATAAATCCAGGGGCCACAGCGTTGCAAAGGCCGAATACAAGCGCATTCCACTTGACTGGGTTTCTCGCCATATGGACGAAAGAAAGGCATCACGACCACCGCTCGAAAGGGGAGACATGCATTATGACCCTCTCGGCTGAGAGTTACAAGGGTGTCACTATCCTCACAGCAAAACGAGATTCGCGAGGAGTTTAATATATAGAGGTGACTATCTCGGGTGAACAGGACCCAGATGCTTCGATCTGCGTTCGGCTGACATCATTGCTGAAAATATCCATAGTGCGTTTGGCATTCCGACTGTGTCCAATTTTGTGACCACCCTCCGTCAAAATCCATAGCAATCAGCAGTAGTCGGACAGAGAAGCAAATCGCCGGTACTGGCGCGGAAAATCGACACGATAGCGAAGCATCGCACTCAGTCATCATCGCCCTTTTCAGAACTAGTAATCCGTTGGTCCTAGGTTCAAATCCTAGCGGGCCACCAAAGGGTCCAACCCGGAGACATAGGTAGAAGGCGAGCGCTTAGCTGACCACCGGCGATATAGACTCTCTCGGTGGCGCGAGGCTTTGCTTAGTGGCGGGAACGGGAATGAGCCGGCCCTTCTGGACGCGGTATTCCAGGCCCCTCCAGGCAATTTTGTCAGAGAAGAATCCGCTCAACCAAACGACGAAACTAATGGCGTCCCGCACGGGAACGAGCCACAAGATTTTGGCAAGCCTACGATCACCTAGTCCCCACCCACCTGTGAGCCAAGCTAAACCGATACGAAGAATGAGGTAGGTAACGAGATAAAACACAGCCAAAGACGTAAAACCAGTCAGGAGAGCAACCGCAGATCCGACAAAAGCCCATGGTAGTCCGTGGGTAAATACCAGCCCCCTGTATCCCCACGGCCTTACGCTCTTGAGTCCAATCGACCATCGCAATTCGTGGCTGAAGTATTCCTTAAGGGAGTCTTTGGGAAAGACCATCGAGACTGGCGTCGTCATCAAAGCCACACGATGGCCGGATTCTGCTATACGATTGCCCAGCTCAAAGTCATCGGAGTGATGGTTTACCATTGCTTCCCAACCCCCGATTTTCTTAAGGTGTGTCTTGGATGTAGCCATGGTCCAGCCAAAGGCGAACCCCAACCGGCCTTCGATTTTCTTTGCCGCAAGGGCGGCTGGAGCAGAATCCATGTACATACCCAGGGCGTCCAAGTTCGATGCTAGATTTCCAGCGCTCAGACTCTTGTAGAACGCGGTTACAGCGCCCACTTCTGGATCGGCAAAGGGAGCAATGACTTGTTTAAGATAATCAGAGTCCACGCGCACGTCACTGTCACTCATTACGACGAATTCATATTTGGCAGTTCGGACTAACTGGCAAAGATTATTCACTTTGTCGCTCGTTCCCACGCGCGGAACATTCGTAATCAAGCGGATGGAGCGCGACGGGAAATCAGCGCGGAGTTTTTCGATAATTGGAATCACCGGATCCGCGGGGTCGGACACTGCAAAAATGACTTCGTACTCCGGATAATCAAGTCGGCAAAAGCTGGCGAAGTTCTCATAGGCTTCATGGTCCAGACCGCGCACAGGTTTTACGATGCTTGCAGGAGGCATGAATGACGATGTTGCCGGTGCAGTCTTGCGCAGGCTGCGGAAATAGCCGATGACGCAGTACAGACAAAGAAGGTAGTAAACCAGGGGCAAGAGCGCAAAAAGCAACACCGCAATAGTAAGAATCTGCAAAGCAACTCCCTGAAGATCGATCGGCGGATCAATCGCGCAATCTTACAGAATTATAACTTACTTTTGTTCGTCGGTAAGGGGGCAGGATACGGTCATGAACTGATTGAGTAACCGTATGCGCGAATGGTCTCCACAGCTTCACTACGACTCCCGGCGTCCACCTGTTTCAGGATTCGGTGCATGTGATTCCTCACCGTGTACTCAGAAAGGTTCAACTGGGAAGCGATTTCCTTATTTGTGAGACCCTTGGCGACTAGAACCATCAATTGCTGCTGACGCATTGTAAGATCAGGTCTTCGGGCAGATCGCTTCACAGGGATCTCGTCCACCACGTGGGCAACAAAGCGGAACAGCGTGGAGCAAAGTTGAGGAGGGCAGACCGCCTCTCCCCGGTAGACCGCACGCACAGCGGCAACAAGGTCGGAAGCCGAAGCATCTTTCAGCAAATAGCCCATCACGCCGGAACGGACGGCGGCCAGGAATAGTTCTTCGTCAGGCTCCATTCCGATTAGTACGGCCTTGCAAGAAGATTGTTCACTAGTTTTACGCGCAATCTTTGCCGCAGGCCATATGGTTTCGATGGAGTCGATGAGGAGCACATCGAATTGAGTTTCAAGTAGCCGAGACGCAGTCGGGTCCGTTGCCCCGTCGTCACTGACGACCACAAGATCGGAGCGCTTGCGCAAGAGCCGAATCAGCGCTTCACGTAGCAGGCGATTCTCCATCATCAAGAAAACACGAATAGAGGAACAGGGGACGAATTCGCTCACGGGCTCCATTGTTTCCTCGGATGCTGGGTTTTCCGACCGAGAGCGTTGCCTTGGTCATAGAAAAAAACAATGACCCAATCATGGTCGGCAGGCGATAAGGTAGTCTTGATGCAAGACTCTGTCAAGAGAAATTAATCGATTTGCTATAATCACTTGAGCATCGATATTGCAAAGTTTATCCATCTTAACGAAGGCGTAATCTTAGGGTTTTTTCCTGCATTGTGCCGGATTACCCCTTGAGAATCTCGCCTATTTGTTTAAATACCGCGAAGGACGACGCCACTGCAGCCTTTGGCCGGCAGTTCCACAACGAGGGCTAAGTACACTCAGTTAGGTCATTCTTGGTATCCATCAATTTCAGCTTGGTGCATGACCCAATGCGTACCAATCGCTCTGTATAGGCATTTTTTGAGTCTTTCCCTAACTAGCAGAAAAGATGGACACTTACCGACCGGTCCTCGATGGACCGAAGCAGCCGTGCGCGGAGTATGCAATGGAAAAAGTTATTCGGGTCCTAGTGGCGAATCGTCCCCGGCTCATGCGAGAGCTTATACTCACGACATTCGCAGATCAACCCGACATTGAAATTGTCGGCGAAGTCGGCGACGAGTCGGAGATTTCCGAGAGCATTAAGAGAACCCTGCCAAATTTCGTCGTCATCGCGCTCGACCATCCCGGCAGAAGGCCAGCCATTTGTGACGAACTGCTGCGTGAGCATCCAGAGGTGCGTGTGATTGCAGTGGCCCCGGAAAAAAACTCCGTCGTTTACTACTGGGCTTCGCTCAATATTCATTCGAACGACATCGAAGCGTCGGAAGAAGGGATTTTGAGTGCGATGCGAACCAGGATGGTCGCGAACGGAGCAGTTTGAAGGATTCATGCCCGGCCCTGGGGAGAAATTTATGTTTGACTACAAAAAAATGAGCAACTCGCTTGGCCTGCTAGTCTTGGCTCTCTTGTTTTGCTCGCAAGCCTACCCACAGCGGCAAGCCCCAGCGAGTGCCGGGCAAAGCTCCGGAGCGGAGACTCCGGCGCATATTCCTTTGCACTCGCAGGATATTATCTCGGACAACCTTGACAGAGTCGCGGCTTCAGTCGATCAGATTCTCGCAGTCATCAACACAGAGGCTGGTTTGATGGTCGAGCTGAAGCGCCTTCTCGCGCAGGACGCGGGAGCGATCGGTCAGATTCTGGAAGAGGCCGATCTGACAGATGTGGCCGTAGCTGAGCGGTTGCGTTCGGACTTGCGTGCCCGCGTGCTCGCAACTCGCCTGCTGCAAAGGTACGGATACCTCGTACCACGATTGAATCCTGATTCGGACCTGGGGGCAGAGCAACGGCTCGTTCGGCAGGAACGAGCGCAAATGCTTGCGCGCGCCGCCGAGCGTCGGGATGACTTAGGGGAGACTACAACTGCGGGCGGTAATGCGGCATGTGATCCGCGAAGCGTCCCGGATTGTGCGACGCCGTCCTCTCTCGGGGAGGATCGCGAGAACCTGCCGTCGGGCACGACTACACCAGCGCGCGTGCCACGTTCACAGGCGCCGCTCCAACGGGCGGAAGAATTCTCGCCCAATCAGATGGCGCGTCCGGATGGCACAAGCCTAACGGACGACCAACGCTCAGGATATCCGCCCAGCACGGGCTCCCCTGAAACCGCGCTCACTTCGGCGCGTGTCGAAATGAATCCCCCTCTGAACGCCGCGCCACGTATGCCCGGATACGCCAGTGGGAACAATCTCTCGGCTCCGTTGACCACGCAGCCAGATGCTCAATCACTCTCGATGGCACAGTCGAACCAATTGTCAACGGACACGGGGATACCGCGGTCAGACCGAAGCTTGGAACGGTACCCGGGAGGGCGCAATTCCGCTACCGCGGCCACTTCCGCAATGGAGCCGGTGAGGATGGTGCGTCGGCCGAATCCGTACGCAGATGTGCCTTCCCTCTATGACCTCTATGTACAGGCGGGCGCGACCAATCGGCCCCTCCAGAGGTTTGGCCTCGATGTCTTCCGCAAGGGTGCGGCTAATCCGGATTATATCCCCATGGATCTTCCCGTCGGGCCGAGCTATGTCGTCGGGCCAGGCGACAGTCTTTCGATCGACCTCTGGGGAGGCGTTTCACAACGTCTGCCTCGAACGGTGGATCGCGAAGGGCGTGTGGCGCTCCCGGAAGTGGGGCCTGTCCTGGTCTCCGGGCGAACGCTTGGAGAGGCACAGGAAATCGTGCAGCATGCTCTCAGATCGCAATTTCGCGACGTTTCTGTAGACGTTTCGCTGCTCCGGCTGCGATCGGTGCGCATTTATGTGGTCGGCGATGTTACTTCGCCAGGCGCGTATGACGTGAGTTCGCTTTCCACTCCGCTCAACGCGCTGTTTGCGGCCGGAGGAGTGATGCAACAGGGCTCTCTGCGGCGGCTCCAACATTTCCGCGGTAAGCAGTTGATCGAGGAAGTGGACGCTTACGACCTATTGCTTCGCGGCATTCGCGGGGATTTGCAGCGACTCGAGAATGGCGACTCTCTGATGATTCCGCCGCTTGGTCCAGTGGTGACTGTGGAAGGTATGGTGCGTCGCCCCGCGGTCTACGAACTACGCAATGAGAAAACGCTTCTAGACGTACTCGATCTTTCCGGAGGAATTCTCCCCGCGGCGGCATTGCGACATATTGAAGTCCAACGCTTGGTAGCCCATGAAAAGCGCACGATGCTGAGCGTCGAAATCAGCGACACTACCGATTCTGAAGCCGTTCGTACGCAAATGAGCGGATTTGAAGTTCACGATGGCGACGAGATACACATTTTCCCGATCGCACCATACAATTCCGCGTCGATTTACCTTCAGGGTCACGTATTGCGGCCGGGCCGATACTCTTACAAGCCAGAGATGAAGCTCACGGACCTCGTGACTTCCTATGCTGACTTGCTTCCCGAGCCCTCGACACGTTATGCCGAGATTATTCGTTTACATGCACCCGATTACCATCCGGTTGTCGAGACTTTTGATCTGGCAACTGCTATCGAACATCCCGATAAAGCGCCGAAGCTTGAACCTCTTGACACGGTGCGCATCTTCGGGCGATTCGATTTTGAGCCGGATCCTGAAGTGCTAATCACCGGCGAAGTCCGTGCCCCGGGGCGTTATCGCACCTCGGGCCAGCAGCATTTGCGCGATGCAATCTTTCAAGCCGGAGGCGTCACGTCGGATGCCTGGCTGGACTCGGCACAGCTCTTTCGCCGCCTGCCGGATGGCACCACACGAGTCTATAGCATCAACTTAAACGATGCTCTCGCAGGCGATCCTTTGAACAATGTTTTGGTCGAGCCGCGTGATCGGATCCTCGTGCATCGCCAGCCGGAACAAGTTTCGCCGTCAAGCGTGTACGTAAGAGGCGATGTGGCGCGGCCGGGACGTTATCCACTCGCAGCGAACATGCACGTCTCAGACCTGGTGCGTTCTGCTGGCGGTTTGCTGCGAAGCGCGAATCCTGATAGCGGAGACTTGACACATTATGCGATCGCCAATTCCTCTGGAGAGCGTGTGGAGGCTGGACATCAGTACTTGAGTCTAGCTGCTGCGCAGGCGGGAAAGGAAGACCAGAATCTACCTCTACACGATGGCGATGTTTTAACCGTGCCGCAGCAGGCGGGTTGGAGCGACATCGGTGCCGTGGTCACGTTGCGAGGAGAAGTACGCAAACCCGGTGTGTATGGAATCCGCCCAGGTGAGCGGCTCAGTTCCCTACTGAAGCGTGCAGGCGGGCTGCTTCCGACCGCCTATCCGCGGGCCAGTGTGTTCGAGCGGAACGAAGTGCGCGACCTTCAGCAGAAGAGTCGCCAAGAGCTGATCCAGCGGCTCGAACAAGAGTCCACGGTCGTGAAGACGTCTGCATCCACGTCAGGGGCAGAAGAAGCCGCACTGCAACAGACCGCCATCCAGCAACGCCAGCGCGTGTTGGAGGCACTTCGGAAAGCTCCGGTATCGGGTCGGCTAGTAATTCACCTCCGCCCGGATCGCAAAGACTTCCCGGGCTCGCCTGACGATATCGAGCTTCGCGCGGACGATTCGCTAACAGTCCCGAAAGAGCCCGGAGGCGTGCTGGTTATCGGGCAGGTGTACAACTCCAATGCCCTCACCTATACGCCCGGAAGGAATGCCGGTTGGTATCTTTCCCGCTCGGGAGGCCCGACGCAGCTCGCAAACAAAGGCGAAATCTTCATCATCCGCGCGGACGGTTCGGTGACGAGCGGAAAGCAGGGCGGCCTTTGGTCCGGGAGTGTGCTCTCGGCGACGATGGGTCCGGGCGACACAGTCGTAGTGCCGGAGAAGCCGGTTCTAGGCAGCAGTACGCTTAAGAATATTCTGTCGGTAGCGCAAATTGCGTCTTCCGCCGCGTTGGTTGCAGCTGTCGCTATTCCATGAGGACGAATGAACAAGAGGCCCCTGCTGGCGATTCTCGGATCAACGCTACTTTTCAGCGTTGGGGAGCTTAGTGTGCCGTACGCACAGGAACCAGGAACGCACCAAGGGGTGACGGAAACTGTTCCGGCGAAGGACAACCCTTCTTCGAGTAGCGATGCGTCGACGGAAACGAATGCCGTGAAGAAAACGTCTCGGGGAACACAAGCAGGATTGGTGAGAAGGTTCATCAGCGACCAGCGAGAAATCTGGACGAGTCCTGCGAAACTTCGGTTCTCCGATACGGAGTGGCTTGTTCCGCTCAGCGGTATCACGGCGGGACTTTTCGTGACGGATCGTGATTTCAGCAAGCACCTGTCGCAAAACGCTACAACGATTAGTCATTACAAAACAATATCAAACGCTGGTGTAGGAGCCCTTGTAGGTGGGGCGGCTGGAATGTGGGCGCTGGGTCACGTGAGTCACAATGAGCACTGGAGCGAGACTGGCTTTCTTTCTGGTGAAGCGGCGTTAAACAGTTTGGTGATGGTGGAAGGATTGAAGTATTCGCTGCGGCGCGAACGACCCTATCAAGGAGATGGCAGCGGGCCTTTCTTCCAGAGTGGCGGCACGTCGTTTCCTTCTGAGCATGCTGCAGCAGCGTGGTCCGTGGCAGGGGTAATCGCCCACGAGTACCCCGGGCCTTTTACGAAGATCATGGCGTACGGCTTGGCTTCTTTGGTTAGCGTCTCACGGGTGAAGGCGCATCAGCACTTTCCATCAGATGTGGTCGTCGGCAGCGTCATCGGTAATCTCGTCGGACAAGACATTTACAGCCGGCACCACGATTTTAATCTTGGCGGAAGCGAATGGAGATCCTTGAGTGCAATCGCTCGAGGGTTCGAATCCGCTGGTCCGCAAAATCTCGGTTCGCCCTATGTTCCGCTCGACAGCTGGGTCTATCCGGCTCTCGACCGTTTGGCCGGACTCGGTTTGATTGATAGCGGTTTTGCGGGATTACGTCCCTGGACTCGCCGCGAGTGCATGCGACAGCTAAGCGAAGCCGAAGACAAGCTTACTGGAGGAGAAAACACCGAAGCGCAGAAGCTCGTTGATACATTGGAACGCGAGTTCCGTTCGGAAAGCGAGGCTAAGGGGGACGGCGACGACGGCGGCGCGTTCCGTTTAGAATCTATTTATTCGCGCACAGAACACATTTCCGGGATGCCGCTTACGGATGGCTATGACTTTGGACAAACGCAAATCAACGATTTTGGCCGTCCGTACGGCGAGGGCTGGAATACCGTAAACGGCTTTTCCGCGTACACGACAGCAGGCCCATGGGTAGTCTACGCGCGCGGTGAAGTGCAAAGTGCGCAAAGCATTCCGGCCTTTCCCCTGGCGACGCGCCAAGTGATTGCCTCGCAGGATCTGCTTCCGCTGCCCCCCGGCACGCCACAGCCTGCCATAACTCAGGCCGCCCTCTTGGATACGTACGTTGGGCTGATGTTCTCGAATTGGCAGATTTCCTTTGGACGCCAAAGCATTTCTTGGGGACCAGGCGACGGGGGATCTCTGACCCTCAGCACCAATGCGCAGCCGATCGATATGTTCCGTGTTAGTCGCACCACGCCGCTCAAGTTACCGAGTATTCTCGGCTGGCTGGGCCCAGTGCGAACTGAGTTTTTCCTCGGACGCTTAGCGGGATACGAGTTTATCTTTAGCCCTCTCGGTCTCGTAGGACAATGGCGCCAGGCCCTGCCGGATCAACCTTTTATTCACGGCGAGAACATCAGTTTCAAGCCCACTCGAAACTTCGAATTTGGTTTTTATCGCACAACGATTTTCGGCGGCGAAGGTTACCCCTTCACCGCGCACTCGCTGATTGCCAGCTTGTTCGATACCGGAAACTCGGTGGCTGGTTCTACCAATAAGCCTGGAAAACGAACGTCCGGGCTGGATGTCAGCTATCGGCTCCCCGGTCTGCGCAATTGGGCAACCATCTATGCAGATGGCCTGACTTACGATGAGTATTCACCCATTGCGTATCCCACTTGGTCGGCGTGGCACTCCGGGCTGTATTTTTCCCACTTTCCAAAGCTATCCAAACTGGATCTTCGCGTCGAAGGTGTATACACCGATGTCCCCAAGATAGGAGGCACCAACGAGCCTGGGACCTTCTATTTTAATGGGACATGGCGAAGCGGATACACCAATGACGGCAACATTTTGGGGAGCTGGGTTGGCCGCGGCGGACAAGGCGCGCAGGCTTGGTCAAACTATTGGTTCGGCGCCCGAAACCGATTGCAATTCAATTTTCGCCACCAGAAGGTGAGTCAGGAGTTCATTCCCGGTGGGGGTACACTGACCGATGTCGGCGTACGCGGCGATTATTGGGTGCGTTCCAACCTCAGCCTTTCCGCTTCGGTGCAATACGAGCGTTGGCTCTTTCCTGTGATTCAGCCGAACGCTTCCAGAAACGTGACGGCCGCGGTGGAGATCAAGTTTGTTCCACAAAAATTGTTCCAGCGCTCTACCGGCATGGTGACCTCAGGCGCATCCAAGTCCGGGGATCGACCGTGAGTTTCTCAAATCCGCGCGGTTGGTTTGTGGATAAGGTTTTGTAGTTCGTTTCGTCGGCGCCAGGATGGGCCGGAACAGTAAGGGGTAGGACGCCGGATGTCGTTGTAACATATTGAATTTGATAGGGTTAGGTCACATTTATCCCTGTAAGTGACAGGGCGAAGCTGTGTGGATCCTATGGGAACCTTTGAAACAACAACGGGAGCTCGGAACGATTCGGCCAGCGTGATCATCGTCCGCAAGCCAGAGCTCCTTGGTGCGCATGCCGAGCCGAACTGGTACGTTGCCTACACACGCGCGAACCACGAGAAGCGTGTTGCCATGCAGCTCGAAGGGCGGACGGTTGAGTACTTCCTACCGTTCTACAAATCAGTCCGACAATGGAAAGATCGGCGCGTGCAGCTCGAGTTGCCGCTATTCCCCAGCTATGTCTTCGTCCGTTTGCCGCTACGCGATCGGCTGCGCGTACTTGAGATCCCGGGAGTAGTGCGTTTGGTAGGGTTCGACGGCCATCCAGCGGCTCTATCCGAGCAAGAGATCGAGGCTCTGCGGGAAAGTCTTGCCAGCCAACTGAAACTAAGACCGCATCCCTACCTAACGGTCGGCCGACGAGTGAGGATCAAGAGCGGGCCGCTGAACGGCCTCAAAGGCATCCTCGTGCGCAAGAAAGGGAGTTTCCAAGTAATAGTTTCAATCGAGTTGATCATGCGCTCGGTCATCGCGCAAGTGGAACTGTCCGATCTGGAACTGGTTCAGTAAGAGGTTGGCATGAGCACTAATCCTACGCCTCAGAAAGGAATCGCACCTGTCTCGCCAAGCAGGCTACATCAGTTGAACGAAAAGAGAAACAGCGGCATCAAGGTGGTGATTCTCGCCGGTGGATTCGGCACGCGCCTGGCTGAGGAAACGTCCATGCGCCCCAAGCCCATGGTGGAGATCGGCGGCAAGCCCATCCTTTGGCACATCATGAATATTTATGGCAGCCGGGGGTTCCAAGAATTCATCATCGCTTGCGGTTTCAAAGGGGAAGTCATCAAGGAATACTTCCATAACTTTCTTGTGTACAACAGCGACCTGCTCGTGAATCTGCGCGATGGCTCGCACGAGATAGGCAACTCGAACGCGCCGGACTGGCACGTACGCCTTGTGGACACTGGCCTCCATACACTCACGGCTGGGCGACTGCGCCGCCTGAAGCCGTACCTCGCGGACGAGACTTTTATGGTCACGTACGGAGACGGGGTGGCCAACATTGACGTCTCGGCGTTGCTGGCATTCCATCGAGCGCACGGGCGGCTTGCGACAGTGACAGCTGTCTCGCCACCGGCTCGCTTTGGCAGCCTCTTACTCGAGGACGACCTGGTGCGCTGCTTCTCGGAAAAGCCACAAACCGGCGAGGGCCGCATCAACGGCGGATTCTTCGTGTTCGAGTCCGCAGTTCTGGACTACATGGAACGCGACGATATGGCGCTCGAACGCGAGCCGCTCGAACGCCTCGCCGCCGAAGGTCAGTTGATGGCGTTTCGCCACACCGGCTTCTGGCACCCCATGGATACCTTGCGCGACAAGCAACTGCTGGAATCGCTCTGGGCCAGCGGCGAGGCCCCTTGGATGGTTTGGGACGGCAAAGCCAAAGGCGCGGGCGCGCTCTGATTTTCTCCATGAACAGCTCCTTCGCAGATTTTTATCGCGGCAAGACCGTTCTGGTGACCGGTCATACCGGCTTCAAGGGTGGATGGCTCTCAGTGTGGCTGAAGATGCTGGGGGCCCGCGTGATCGGATTTTCCTTGCCGCCGGAGGAAGGTAGGCCAAGCTTTTTCGAAACCGCGGAGGTTGCACGGGACATGGTCTCTGTTTTCGGCGATATTCGCGACCTACGAGCTTTGTCTGCCGTCGTGCACGAACATGGGCCGGAGATCGTTTTCCATAATGCTGCTCAATCGCTTGTGCTCCGCTCCTACCGTGAACCAGTGAACACCTATGCCACCAACGTAATGGGGACAGTGCACCTGCTCGAAGCTGTACGGGCTAGCCCCTCGGTGCGCGCGGTGGTCATCGTGACCAGCGACAAGTGCTACGAGAACCGCGAATGGGTGTGGGGCTATCGGGAAGGCGAGCCGCTAGGCGGTCACGAACCTTACAGTTCCAGCAAAGGATGCGCCGAACTGGTGACGGCCGCCTATCGCCAATCTTTCTTCAACGAGAATGGAGGTGCGGCGGTCGCCTCCGTTCGGGCGGGAAATGTGATTGGCGGCGGCGACTGGGCCGAGGATCGCATCGTGCCGGACGTTGTGCGAGGCATTGTAGCTGGAAAACCCATCCCCATCCGCCACCCCCGTGCCGTGCGACCTTGGCAGCATGTGCTCGAGCCGCTCCGAGGTTACGTCATGCTGGGTCAACGGCTCTCAACCGGGGGCGCGCGAACCTATGCCCGGGCGTGGAATTTTGGCCCGCGCGACGAAGATGCTATCTCTGTAGGTGAGCTGGCCGAGCAACTTCTGAAGTTCTGGGGGGCCGGAGAACTGGCCGTTCAGGAGAATGGCCAGGGTCCGCACGAGGCCGATTACTTGAAGCTGGACTGCAGCAACGCGCACACGCGGCTTGGCTGGTATCCCGTGCTGAACATACGGAAGGCGCTGGAATGGACCGTAGGATGGTACCGGACGCTCCTGGCTGATCATTCCTCCGTCTCTCGTTTCACGGCCAATCAGATTGAGGCGTACACGAGGCTGTGCATATGAAATTTGAGTCCGCGCTCATTACCGGAGCGACTGGGTTCGTCGGCTCCAGGTTGGTCCTCCGCCTCGCTGAGAGCGGCGTGAAAGTCATCGCGCTGGTGCGGAAAGGGGCCGACGCTGCTAGGCTCGACGGAATCTCCCGAATCCGAATCATCGAAGTAGCTTCGTTCGACCTCTCCGAACTGGAAAGGGCATTGCAAGGAACCACGTCGGAGGTCGTTTTCAACCTTGCGAGCTACGGTGTACGCGAGAAAGATCGCGATCCAGAACTTATGCTCGAAGGCAATGTGTACTTGGTCTGGCGGATTCTCCGCGCTACAGCCGCGTGGCCACTGAAATTGTTTATTCACACCGGAAGCTGCTCAGAATATGGGCGTCCTGTTGACCACAGCTTGCTTGGGGAGGACCAACCGCTCCGCCCGATCTCTCTTTACGGCGCCGCAAAGGCAGCAACGACGCTTTACGGAACTGCCCTCGCCTACCAGTTGGGAATCCCCTTCATCGTATTGAGGCTCTTCGGCGTGTTCGGGAAGGGCGAAAGCGCCGAGAGGCTGGTTCCCTACCTGATGACCCGGCTGAAGGATGACCGTCCGGCTGACCTCACACTCGGCGAGCAGATGAGAGACCTACTGTACGTCGATGACGCGGTGGACGCATTGGTGGCCGCGGCCGAGAGCAGCGACCTCAAGTCCGGCACCGTTTACAACATTTGTTCGAGCCGACCCGTGCGTGTCCGGGAAATCGCTGAGACGGTTGCCGACGCTATGCAAAAGCCGCGAGCCCTGCTCAGATTCGGAGCACGGCCCTACCGCACCGAAGAGCCGATGTGGCTGGTCGGCGACAACCGACACTTTACCTCAGCGACGCACTGGCAGCCGAGAACCACCTTCCTCGAAGGCGTTCAGCGCATGCTTTGTAACGAGGTCAAGGTGTGCTGATGTCTACTGTGAACAAGCAGGAATTCGACCGCTTCGCCGCCGATTACGAACATGTTCTGGATGAGGCTGTGCGGTTCTCCGGAGAAGGGGGAGCGTATTTTGCGGACGTCAAAGCGCGATATATCCGGGATTTTGTCGGTGCGGCGTTCCCCGGTAGCGTGCTCGATTACGGTTGCGGCATCGGGCTGCTCGCCGGCCTGCTAAAGGACTATCTTCCCGCTGCGCGGCTGGATGGATTCGACGTGTCTTACGACAGCATTCGTCGAGTCAGCCGCACCCTCGCGGCACAAGGACAATTCACCTCGGATTCTACGCAACTTGCCGACGACTATCAGCTCATCGTAGTCGCCAACGTGATGCATCACATAGCGCCGGGGCAGCGGCAAGAGGTGGTCCAGGATCTTGCCCATCGCCTGAGTCCGGGAGGCATGTTGGCGATCTTTGAGCATAATCCTGCAAACCCGATCACGCGGCGGGTTGTCGAACGATGCCCGTTCGATGAGGATGCGATACTGCTGCCCGCGGTCGAAACCGGCGAATACCTGAGCCAGGCCAAGCTTCGTCAGCTGCGCCTCGACTACATCGTGTTCATGCCACGCTTTCTGGCATGGCTGCGCCCCCTCGAACGCTGGCTCGCATGGCTTCCCATGGGAGCACAATACGCGATAGTGGCTGAAAAGCATGCTTGAGAACAAACGGCTCATTACCATTTGCGTGCCGGTATTCAACGAAGAGCAGAATATTGAGCTTCTTTATGAAGCGCTGTTGCCTGTAATGGAACAAGTCTCCGCCCGGTACGACTTTGAACTTCTGTTTACCGACAATCACTCCACTGACCGGAGTTTCCAAATCCTGGAACAACTGGCGCAGCGAGACTGCCGCGTGCGTATCCTTCGTTTCTCGCGCAACTTTGGGTTTCAGCGTTCTATTTCCACTGCCTATAGCAACGCACTCGGCGACGCCGCGGTGCAGATCGACTGCGACCTGCAAGACCCGCCGTCTCTTATTCTTGATTTTATACAGAAGTGGGAGCAAGGCTATCAAGTCGTGTACGGCATTCGCAGCACTCGCAAAGAGAGCTGGTGGATGCACTCGACTCGCAAGCTCTTTTATCGCCTGATCGATTTCCTTAGCGAAGACGAACTTCCTCTCGATGCCGGCGATTTCCGTTTGCTCGACCGCCGTGTTCTTGACGAGCTGCAAAAATTTGAAGACTACCAGCCCTATTTACGTGGCACGATTGCGGCTTTGGGGTTCAATCAGATCGGCGTTCCGTATGATCGGGCAGAGCGGCAGCGTGGGCAAGGAAAGTTTTCCTTCGGTGAGCTGATGGGCCTGGCACTCGACGGCATTCTCAACCATTCGGTAGTCCCATTGCGAATTGCCACCTACCTGGGATTGGCCGTGAGTGTACTCACCTTGCTGGCGATCGGAGGCTATGGTTTCGGACGCCTGATCTTGGGCCTGGATTGGCCTCCAGGTTTTGCGACCCTGATCATCATGATCTTGGGCTCGCTTAGCTTGAATGCACTGTTCCTGGGGATCATCGGCGAATATTTAGGACGGATTTATCGCCAAGTTAAACGGCGGCCAATGACCGTCGTGGAACGCATAGTCAACCCCGTTGCCACACCGGAAAATACTCCATACCCTCACCTGGTCACACGGAACCGATGAGCATTCGCAATCGACGGCACGATTCTCAGTCTTCCATGAATAGCAGGATGCGCTTCAGCAGCCTTGGCAGAATCTGGAAGCAGGTTTCCCGGTTCGCGTTGTTCGGTCTTCTGACGGTTGCGGGACCCTGCCTGGCCGCATCTTTTCAAGAAGCCAACGTCGAGCAAAGCTCGAGCAAGGCCTGCGTGGATTCCCGTACTCCGACGACGCTTTCTGAGATTCGTACCGTTCAGCAGACACTTCTCACCGAGCGGCAGCCCGCGACGTTGTTCACTCTAATGCCCGCGCGATATCAGCAATTACGGCGGGCTCTCGAGGGATTTCAACGCACGGGAGTTCCGTTGGTGGCATTCGACGGAAATTCTTATTATGGCGCCGGCTTCAGCGACGACCTGGGGGAGTACTATCTGATTCCAAAGCTTGCGTCCTTTCTTGACATGAGGTTACCTACCGCGGTCGACGTCTTCCTGGGCGCCATACTGTGCGTATCGTTCCTGGTTGGTTTCGTCGGATTCATCTTTCTCTTCCGGAGCGGTCTATCGCGAACGGTCGCTCTCATTGGCTTGCTTCTGTTATTCCGCGTCTCCTTCCGCGAAGGGGATGTGTACGTCGTTCTCAGTTCGACAGCGGTCGCTTTGGTTCCGTGGCTCTTGTATTTTGTTAAGAGAGGATTTGTGGACGGCTGGTTTGTCACGTTTGCTTCGGGGGCGGGCTTGTGCGCGGGTTTTGCCAACCTGATTCGAAGCCATTCTGGCACGGGTTTCATGCTGTTCATGGCGATCGCGGTTCTGTTCGCCCTCCGTTGCAGGTGGCGTTCGAGAATCCTTCTGATTGCGGTCACCGCAGCGGCGTGCGCCTTACCGAGCCTGTATTTCCACACCCTTCGTGATCGGCGCGATGCTTATTTGAATGCCATGCAGCCTGCCAGGCCCCCAATCCAGGAGCAGCACTCTTTTTGGCATTCTGTTTATATTGGTTTTGGTTTCTTAGGTAACGAAATGGTCCCAGCGTATTCGGACGAGGTTGCCGCTAATAAGGTTGCCGCTCTCTCTCCGGGCGCGCACTATCTTTCTGTCGAATACGAAGAGGTTCTGAAGAATGAAGTATTCTCCCTCATTCGGCATCACTTCAGTTTCGTCGTTTTGACCCTTGCTGCCAAGATGGGTGTGATTTGTTTTGCGTTGCTTCTCTCGGCGAACGTAGGCCTGCTGGCGGCAGCCCTCTACCCAAAAAGTTGGTCGATCGAAGTGGCGTTCTGGGCGGCGATTGCGTTCAGTTCGCTTTTCGGGCTCCTGGTCATTCCCCACCCCAGGTATCTCTTGGGATTCATGGCCTTTGCAACACTCTACGGTGTCGTGAGTGTTGATCATGCGCTGGAGACCCGTGCTAACCGGCAAGTCGAAGAAGTGCCACTTCGTTGGCAGCGGAGGACGGCATGTGCGGGGTAACGCATACTATGGTACTTAATAGTCAAGTACCTTGCTAGGTCTTGATCGGTTTTTTCAAGCGAGTGAATCGGATGTCCACTGTCAGCATAATAGTGCCTTGTTATAATGAAGCGGTCAATATCCCCCTCCTCTTAAGAAGGATCGAGGCCGCCCTCAAGGCAGTTGAGGAGGTGGAGTATGACGTCCTTTTGATTGACGATGGTTCTAACGACAGCACGCCGTCGGTTCTTGAACTGTGCCGTTTGGAAAATCCACATGTTGGGTTCATCCGTTTTGTGCGAAACTTCGGCCACCAAGCGGCACTCTTGGCGGGTCTGCAACATGTCAGGGGAGATGCCGTCATCGTGATGGATGCAGACCTTCAACATCCACCTGAGCTGCTGCCGGAAATGATCAGAAGTTGGCGTTGCGGCTTCGATGTTGTCCAAGCGATCCGGCGAGTGCAGCCCGGAGTCGCCAAGTCGCTCTCCTCAGGCGCTTTCTACTCGTTGCTAAACTGGATTTCCGAAATCGAGATCCCCAACGGCGCTGCAGACTTCCGGTTGATGAGTCGTCGCGCCGTGGATTCCTTGTTGGCCTTACCTGAGCGGACAAGATTCATGCGGGGACTGATCACCTGGTTGGGTTTTCCCTGTACCACAATTGCGTTCGAAGCGCCACTCAGGCAGTTCGGTCGTTCCAAGTATGACGTGAGAAAGATGTTGGGCTTGGCGGTGGAAGGGATTGTGTCCATCTCGCACAAGCCATTGCACTTAGCCCTGTACGCTGCGGCCTTTACGTTAATCGCTGCCATTGTTTATTTCTTTTTCGTAATTACTCAATATGTGAGAGGCGTGCAATTAGTTCCCGGCTGGCCTTCGACGATCTTGACGACACTGATCTTAGGATCGGTCAATCTCCTGTGCACAGGAATTTTGGGGTTGTACGTCCGCGCGACATTGGTTGAAGTTCGTCGTCGTCCTACATACATTGTTAGCGAATATGTACCATCTCTGGTTGATCCGAAACACTCTTTTTCCGCGGTCCAGTCAGAAGAGGCTCGACGCAAGTCCGCGAGTGGCGGTAGCAAAGCGTAGAGGTGGGTATGAGAGGGTGTTTGGCGTGTGTGCGCAAGACTTGAACCACAGCTCTGTAACTCCTCGAGCAAGGTCTAAAAGAGATGAGGTACCTCTGACTTTACTGGCGTCATATCCGCGGATCCGGCCTCCTCTCACCCCGGATCATGAATCGCGGTACGTGGAAGAGTACCGCCGGAATCGCTCCGGTAAAGGTGGACTATTTGCGACTGTTGCTTTCTTGGAGTCCTGGATGCACCGGACAGTTGCCAACCGTAGGCCGGGTAGTCGGATCCTGGAGCTCGGAGCCGGGACGTTGAACCATATAAAATACGAATCGCCTGCGGAAGTTTACGACGTTGTGGAGCCTTTCCGAGCCCTTTGGGACGACAGTCCATATCGGACCCGAGTGACTACGTTTTATAAGGACCTCTCCGAAATCCCTGACTATCACATCTACGACCGCATCCTGTCCATTGCGGTACTCGAGCATCTTACCGACCTGCCGCGTATCATCGCTCGGTGTGGCCGCTTGCTGGCGCAGGATGGGCAGTTTCAAGCTGGGATTCCTACGGAAGGTGGGATTCTTTGGGGGCTCGCCTGGCGCACGACGACCGGCTTTGCATATCGATTGCGCACGGGATTGAGCTATGCTGGCGTCATGCACCACGAACATGTCAACACGGCGGACGAAATTCTCGCAATTACGCGATATTTTTTCACGGAAGTCCGTGTGCGGTTCTTCCCTATACCGCTCAAACACCTCAGCTTTTATTCCGTAATTGAGGCGTCAAGGCCACGGCTGACTCGTTGCACGGAGTATGCCTGCCTTCGCGTAGAAATGACACAGTGAGGAACGTCGTGCCGAAGGTAGCTCTCTTCACAGCGTATGTTTTGAGCAGCGTGAGCGGGCTGGCGATTTTGAAAAGTCATCTCGCTCGGCTCCCGTTCCCCCTTCGGGGGGTCTGGGCGACACCTGGAGTCCTTGCATATCTATTCCTGGGGACCGGTCTTTACCTCGCAAGCTTCGGCCTGTGGTTGGCGATACTACGCTCGTTCCCCCTAGCCACTGCCTACCCAGCGGCCGTTGGCCTGACGATTCTCGGGACAACAGCTGTTTCTCTGGTCATTTTGCGTGAAAACCTCCGGGCAGCTCAGGCGGTAGGGATTGCATTGATCCTATTGGGAGCGTTTCTCACGCTCCGCGGAGAATAGAGTCCGCGTGTGACTATGGTCGCTTCGCGCAGCCAGCGTCGGCGCAACAACGGCATGTCAACGAAAAGGCCGCGAGTCGGTTTTCGTGGATCACTTGACAGAACCCTGCCGACCGGGTCGGATGTTAAAGATCGTTGAGTCTTTGATGTTTCCCTCAGAGCTGTCTCATACAGCGCTAAAATGCACTCAAAGATCATGGCTTGCGTTGTGTTGTTCGGTGTTCTGACAGTTGCGGGACTCTGTCTGGCCGCATCTCTTCAAGATGCCAACGCCGAGCAAAGTTCGAGCAGTGCGTGGGTTCCCGTACCCCGACGACACTTTCTGAGATTCGTGCCATTCACAGAGGAACGACACGCACAAGATGGCGCTCAGAAAGATGTCGACTCCGGTAGGTAACGTCAGTTCGAGAAGGGAGGCAAGCTTCGGAATCAGATTGCCATCGGACGCTACCGCTCGGGCGATGTTCGGGGCTGGTTGCGGTTCCTGGCGAAGCAATCACCATGTGCGGCATAGTCGGTACACTCCGCTTTCGAGACAGTAGTTTCCGCGTGACCACGCCGTATCTGGCCCGCATGCGGGACACGATGATCCATCGCGGCCCCGATGGTTCCGGCGCTTGGGCCTCAGAGGACGGCAGCGTTGGCCTGGCATTCCGGCGGCTAGCCATCATTGACCTTTCTGAGACAGCTTCGCAGCCCATGAGCAACGAAGATGGCTCGTTATGGCTTGTGTTCAATGGAGAGATCTACAACCATGCGGAGATTCGCGCGGAGCTGGAACGGCTTGGAGGGCACCGCTGGAAAACCGATCATTCCGATACGGAGGTTATCCTCCATGCATTTGAGCAGTGGGGCATCGATTGCCTTCACAGGTTCCGAGGTATGTTTGCTTTTGCCTTGTGGGACGGAAAACAACGGCACCTCTGGCTGGTCCGTGACCGGATCGGCATAAAACCGCTCTACTACTCGATCCATCATCGGCGGCTTACGTTTGCGTCGGAGATCAAGGCGCTCCTTGAAGATCCAGACCAACCACGCGGCGTCTCCGAAGAGGCTTTCTATCACTACCTCTCCTTCCTGACAACGCCGGCGCCTATGACTCTGTTCCAAGGAATTCAGAAGCTGCCCGGAGGATGCTGGCTCAGAGTGGAAGAGGATGGTCAGACACACGAGCACCGATACTGGGATGTATGGGATCACACTCAGCCGCTCATTGGGGTTTCCGAAGCAGAGATTACACAACGCATACTCGAGGAACTCCGAGCGTCAGTCCGACTAAGAAAGGTGAGTGATGTGCCCGTTGGAGTCTTCCTGTCAGGAGGAATCGATTCCAGCACCAACGCGGCGTTGTTCTCCGAGGGAGAGCTTGGAACCGTAAAAACTTTTTCGATCGGGTACGATGGCGAATACCAGAGCTACCAGAATGAGCTGCATTTTGCCCGAAAGATGGCCGATTTGGTGCATGCGGAACACCATGAAAAGATCCTTACCCAGGACGACCTGCTCGATTTCTTGCCGCGAATGACACAGCTCCAAGACGAGCCGATCGCCGACCCAGTCTGCGTCCCCGTGTACTACGTATCTAAGCTGGCGAGAGAGAATGGCGTTATCGTCTGCCAAGTGGGTGAGGGCGCCGATGAGCTTTTTTGCGGGTACCCCACGTGGAAATTGAAGCTCCAGCTCCAGGGCTACGACGATCTGCCGTTTCCGCGCCGTCTGAAGAAACTCGGAGTCGCGGCCCTGAAGCTACTTGGAAAAGAACAGAGTCTACCCTACGAGTTGCTGCGCCGGGGCGCGTGTAATCTCCCGGTTTTCTGGGGAGGCGCGGAGGCTTTCACGGAAGCGCAAAAACAGCGACTGATTTCACCCCGCTTACGCAACCAGTTTTCTGATGTTACCTCTTGGGATGTCCTGAAACCCGTCCGGCAGCGCTTCGATGAGAAGGCATGGGAAAGATCGCATCTGAACTGGATGACATATGTGGACTTAAACCTCCGCCTTCCAGAACTCCTGCTCATGAGGGTAGACAAGATGAGCATGGGAGTCAGCCTGGAGGGGCGTGTTCCATTCTTGGATCACAAGTTTGTTGAACTGGTGATGAGCATACCGACGTCGGTTAAGTACAGAAATGGCACACTCAAATACATCTTGAAAAAGTCAGTACGAGGATTAATCCCTGACGAACTGATTGACCGCAGGAAACAGGGCTTCGGCGTTCCCGTATATGAGTGGTTTCTAGATCGACTGGGAGCATACGCGCGCAAGGAACTCATGGAGTTTTGCGAGCAGACTGATTTCTTAAACTCTGATGAAGTCATGCAGCTATTCGAGCAAAAGCAAGGTCCCAAGGTTTGGTATCTTCTCAATTTTGCTTTGTGGTGGAAGGAGTATATCGGCGCTCCCAGCCGACTGTACGCCCATGCGTGATCAGATTTATCCGGAAAAATCCGGAAAGCAGCGATGAATTGTGCCGACAGGAGTTTCTCTGCTACATACTATTCGACTCAACTGTTGAATTCCCGAAAGAGAGGTAGTCTTGACTCTAGATTTTAGAGAAAAGGGTGCAATGCCGAGCGAAGAGAACCTGGAATTAGATAGATCGAGCGATGTAGCCGTCGCGGATCCCAGGACCGTGGTGTTGCCCGTCGGCCCTTCCTCTTCGTCATCGGCAATGTCAGATCGCGAAGGGTTCTCTCTGCAGAATGCATTCCTGGAGGTTTGGGCTAACCGGTGGTTCGTGACGAAGGCTGTGCTCGTCGGACTCTTAGCTGCAGGCGCATTTGCCTTTCTCCTTCCGCCCACTTATGAATCAACGACACGCCTGATGCCTCCAGACAATCAGTCTGCTTCGACTCTAGCGCTAATGGCGGGTGCCGCTGGGGACAAGCTGAGCGGGCTAGCCTCGGACGCGCTAGGTCTGAAATCCACAGGTGGGCTTTTTATCGGCATCCTCCAGAGTCGAACCGTACAGGATCGATTAGTCTCGCGCTTTGATTTGCGTCGGGTCTACGGTGTCTCTTCCTGGAAGGATGCCGGGGAACGCCTCGCAAGCAACACAGGTATTTCCGAAGATCGAAAGAGTGGCATCATTACGATCACTACTGTAGCGAGTAGCCCCCAACTTGCTGCCTCTCTCGCACAAGGCTATGTTGATGAACTCGACCGCTTGAGCGCTGAGGTGAGTACGTCCACAGCGCGTCGTGAACGCATGTTCATTGAACAGCGTCTTCAAGCTGTCAAGCAAGAACTCGATGCCGCGTCGAAGGAATTCTCTAGTTTCTCGAGCAAGAACACGGCCATCGACATCAGTGAACAGGGAAGAGCAATGGTGGAAGCAGCTGCGCGATTACAGGGCGAGCTGATTGCCTCAGAAGCAGAGTTAAGCAGTCTGCACCAGATATACACAGATAGCAATGTTCGCGTACGCGGACTGAAAGCGCGGATCGAAGAGTTGAATCGTCAGCTTGGCAACATAAGGGGAACAAACGCCTCGCTTGAGCACAAGGATGCTGCGCCCAGCGACTCTTCTTCCTATCCTTCGATTCGTGAATTGCCTGTTCTTGGGGTCGCCTACGCTAATTACTACCGCCGGTTGAAAATTCAGGAGTCCGTCTATGAGATATTGACCAAGCAATACGAGCTGGCCAAGATCCAGGAAGCGAAGGAAATACCGACTGTAAAGCTCCTTGATATCGCCAACATTCCTGAACGAAAGTCCGGGCCTCAGCGAACCCGGATGACGGTAATGGGTGCTTGCGTCGCAGGCTTTTTGGCAATGGTATACGTTTTGATTCTAGCCCGGTTGCAGACCATCGAACCGCAGCACCCGGTCAGAGTTCTCGGGCTGATAATATGGAAAGGTCTCGCTGCAGACATGGCATCTGCCCGTTCACGCATTCTAGGATCCAAGTAGGGACGCGCTTCTCCGGCTGCTGAATACTAGACATTAACTTAATGTGTTGACGCCGGAATTAAATCCAGCGGTAGCATCTACATTTATGGCTGTCCGCCTAGTGCATCTTTCAAGCGAGCACGGCAGCGTCTCCACAACCTGATATTTGGAAGCCTGAGCACGATTAACTCTGTGGCTTGGTCGCTAGAAATCGAGATTCAGTTCTATATGCTCATGCCGCTAATTGCTGGCGTCTTGTCGCTCGGCAAGTGGCGTAGGCCATTGCTCCTGCTCTGTATTGTTGCGTTTTCTGCGTTGAGGCTAACTCTCGACCCGATGCGCACCGTACTGTCAGTTCTTGGGAACCTTCAATTCTTTCTGGCCGGGCTGTTGCAGGCCGAATTGTACGTACTTGGGCTTCCCGAGAAATCCTGCTGATGGGACGCCGCCAATGTTCTCTGACCCCTAATCGTCTTCGGGCCCGGTAAGTTAATCATGGCTGCAATGCTGTTTCTCTGCTTGGTTCTGTACGTCGGTGCGTTCCCTGGCGGCGTAACCAGCAAAGTTCTCTCACTTGGCCCGATCACAGTCATCGGCGGCATGTGCTATACCATCTATCTATTTCACTACCAGATTTTCTCTCTCCTAGTAAGGACTACCAGCAACCCGTACCTGTTCTACGCCATCGGCATTCTGTCCATGCTTGCGTTCTGCACGCTGTTCTTTGTCTTGATCGAGCGGCCGTGCGTGAAACCGCGATGGCCGAAACTACTACTGGCAAAGGTTCGGTCGCGCCACATAGTGTTAGAACAGAAGTGCGCGATTAGGCGCCTACATACATTCATCCCCGGCACATGAATTCTAAAACGGACACCGGCGTGAACACGACGCAGAAATCGGCGCTAGAACCGCGCTTAAGTTTCTTTTTTTCTCTCTTGGCGGCTGCCTGGGTTGTACGGAAATTCGTCCCGGGCGTGTACCTGGAGTACAGCATCCTCGCATTTTTTGGTGGACTAATTGCTCTCTATGTCACCGCAGTTACGTTAAAAGGAACGGTAGAACGGATCCTACTTGGGTGGGTGGCCCTTTTTCCGCTAGGCTATTATTTTTGCTCCTTCCCAAGAGATGCTCCCATTCTTACGTTTGACCGCGCTGTTATTATGGTCCTTCTCCTGGGGATGGTATTCGCTCCACGTGATACAGCCGCTCGGGTACCGCGCGCGCTGTGTCGGGCAGCGACTGCGTGGGCGGTGTTTGTCTTGGCAGTCTTGGTCTCCTTTGTGCACTTGGGGTCTTTTTTGGGCCCTTTCGGCATCGTTGTAGATGCATTTGTACTTCCCGCACTGCTCGGTTTATACGTGATTCGTCACTTTAACGTTCGCCAGCATCTTGGTTCGCTCCACCTTCTGGTGAGCGTCGTAGCCAGCTACCTCGCAGCGATTGGCTTGGCGGAAATGATCCGTGGCGAAGATCTACTGCCGATGCCGGGCGACGCAGGGCTCTATTATTCGGGGCTCGGGGACTCACTGCTCCTCCGGCCGAACGGGCCTTTTTCCACGACCCATTCGTTTGCGCTAGTGGGCCTCTTGGGCTTTTGCTTCCTGATCTTCCTACGACGGGCGCTTCCGGAGCAGCTGCCTCGCTGGCAGCGAGGGCTGCACGTCATTGGGATAGTGTCCACCGTGGGCATCGCACTGATGACGCTTACTCGTGGCGTGGCGTTGGGGTTGCTGTTTGTTCTAATCTTGGATTCTTTTCCGGCGCACAGTTCCCGCCGCCGCATGGCTAACCTCGGATTTGCTGCGCTGCTTGTAGGTTTTGTGCTGATTCTTTTCGTCGTGAATCGCGGAATCTTCGAGGAGCGCGTGGCAAGCCCGACGAACCTTTACGCGCGAATCGCACAGCAATTCCAGACACTTAAGGTTTTCTGGAGTTCCCCAATCACTGGAGTAGGATTCTCCAACTTCGGTGGCGCAATGCAAAAGTTTTCTGGATCCACGCCCGAGTTCCTTGGCGTCGAAGCGATGGGGGTGGCCCACAACAATCTGGGCGCGATGCTGGCCGACACAGGCCTTTTGGGCTTCTTGCCCTATATCCTCTCGCAAATCCTGCTTCTCAAAGCATTCTGGAAAGCAAAAACGAAGAAAACAGCACGCGCGGCTCTGGCGTCGCGCTCTTTCCTTTACCTCTTCCTTGTATATTGGATCAGTGGACTGAATACCGCGAGCGTATATTCCTCCGATCTAAATCTCTGGTTTCTCTTCACGACTTCTTGCGTTTACAAATTTGGCTTTGCGCAGGAAGCCGCATGTCTAGTGTGAAAATGGCCAAAAGAGCCTTAGCAGAGATTCCCGGGCAGATCACGCTGTTGCTTCTGTCTTGTGCCTTTGTCGCGGCTGCATGCGCATCTCCGCTAGAGCGAGTCGTAGAAAGCAGTCAGACTTCCGAACCTTGTTTGGCTCTCACCATGTTTCGAGCGCTCAGCGACAAATCTCAACGTCTCAACGAGCCGAACCCGCCGATCATGTCGGAGCGATACGTAGATCTTCGAGAGGCAATGGCAGGGTTTGGAATCACCGGTATGCATCTGCTTGCGTTCGACGGTAAGATACTCCTGCCTGCCGGTCGTACTGACGATCCAGGGATCTATTATTTTGTTCCCGAAATGGCTCGGCGTTTCAGTCTCAGCTTGGACCGAAGCATCAAAGTGTTTTTTGTGGGCATCCTGACAGTGAGCATGCTTTTGGGGTTGGTTGGCTTCTTCTTGCTCTTTCAGAACCAGCTCAGCCGAGTTGTCGCACTGGTCGGCATTCTCTCCCTTTGGCGATTCTGTTTTTACGTAAAAGATGTTTATGTAATTCAATGTGCAATCATAGTAGGAGTTATCCCTCTCTTCCTTTACCTTTCCAATAGAGGAAAACCTGACATGTGGTTTGTGCTGTTCACTGTTTTTGCCGGTGCAGGCATTGGGTTGTCGAATGTCATACGGCGAGATGCTGGAATCACGACGGCGGTCTTCATGACATGCATCCTCCTGTTTTCTGGGCGGTTTGCCACTAAAAGAAAGTTGTGCCTCTTACTGTTGTTGAGCATTGGGATTGTCGCTGCTCCATTATGGTTTCATCACCTATCCAAGACTCGCGATGCTTATCTCGCGAGCCACCAGCGGGACTCTGTTACTACTCTCGGGGTCCATCCTTTCTGGCATCCTGTTTATTTGGGTTTTTCCTATCTAACGAATCCGTACGTACCCAAGTATCTTGATGAAATTGCCGTCCAGAAGGTCTGTTCGGTTTCGCAAAGCGCTGCTTTTGTCTCTCCGGAATACGAAGACATTCTCAAAGGAGAAGTCTATTCGCTGACCAGGCAGCACCCAGGGTTTATATTTCGCACCATCATAGCCAAAACGATTGTGGTTGTTCTGTTTTTGGCGGTTTATGCAAACTTTGGGTTACTGGCGGCCGTATTCTATCCAAAGAACTGGCCGGTGGAGGTTGCATTTTGGAGCGGGCTGGCCCTGAGTTCTTTGTATGGTATCCTTGTGATGCCTCTCTTTGTGTACTTGCTTGGCTTTATCACCCTCGCAATAATTTACGGGATCACTAGTATTGGCCACGCCGTGGAATCGGGGGTCCTAGGTCGTCTGACGCGTTGGATCAAAATCGATGCCCTTCAAAAGGGCGAGAATAAACCTACGGCCTCGCCGGCCGCTCCGCGAATCGGAACCAGCAAGCTTTCAAATGGCAGGGGAGCTGACAGACAGCCGGGAAACTCCGCCACAACTGTGACCGAGCCCTAGGCAGAGATGCCGCTGAACAGGTCTTGCCCATCGCCTGTAAACGCCTTTGAGATTCGAAAACAAATGCCCTTGAGAATGCACACGCTCAACAAGATCTATGTTCACGTTCGGACCGGCCGCGCGGAAGATGCCAAGAGGATTGTAGAAGGCCGCTACGGCGTATGCGACATCGTCTTTCTCTCGCATCGAGAACTCCGGGAGGCCGGTTGGAAGGGACAAATCCGTGCACTGTCGAAGCTAAAGGGCGAGGCCATCGTCTTCTACTGCCAGTCTGTTGAAGAGATTTATCAGCAGCAGCTCCTCATCTGGACAGCTTTGGTGCACAAGTGTCGCGTCACGGCGTTCGCCGACGCGAACGGCTACTTCCGAGTGTACCGGAGGGTAGACTTGATCGGTCTTTTTCCCAAGACCTTTCTGAGCGTTCTTAGCGATGCGTTCGTTCTGCTGTCATCGTGGATATTGCTCCAGTTTCTCAAACACTCGAAGAAACCGTGTCCGGTGGCTTCGAACGCGGGCGATAAGGATCTGGATGTCTGCTACCTATACCCATACCCGCTGGACCACTCGGCGATCGGTGGCGCGCTGAGTCACGTTCGTGGTTTTCTCGGAGGTTTGGCTAAAGAAAATGTCCGATGTGAGATTTATTCGGGGCGCGAGCTGGCTTCAGTGCCATTTCATGTCAACGTAATTCAGGCGCGCTGGTCCTATTTTCTGTTATGGGAGCCGATGATTCTTCTCTACAATCTCCTCTTCGTCTTTCGGGTTCTGAAACTACTCGGCGGACGACGGGTGGGAATAATCTACCAGCGCCATGGACGCTTCGTTGTTGCCGGAGCATTGCTGTCAAGATGGTTGGGAGCTCCCCTGGTCCTCGAATACAACGGTTCCGAAGTGTGGACCGCGATGTTCTGGGACCCATCGAGATTTCTTCCCTGGCTGCGCCTTTGCGAGGGAGTCGCCCTATCCGGTGCTTCACTGGTCGTAGTAGTTTCTGAACCCCTTCGCCAGGACCTGCTGCGTCACGGTATTTCCAACGAAAGGGTGGTCTTGAATCCGAACGCTGTGGATCCAGAAATATTCCGCCCGGAATGTGGCGGCATAGAAGTGCGGGCAAGGCTCGGATTTAGCACCTCGGATGTCGTAGTTTGTTTCATCGGAACGTTTAGTTACTGGCACGGAATTCCTGTCCTTCAAGAGGCCATTCAGAACCTTTTGGAGGAGCAATCCGGTCGTGTCCAGACGGCAAGACTTCGATTCCTGCTGATCGGAAACGGGCCTCTCCATGCGGAGCTGCGAGCAGACCTTTGTACGTTCGAGGAAACTGGAGACGTCATCTTCACCGGTGCTGTGCCCCACGACAAGGTCCCCGCGTATCTGGATGCCTCAGACATCCTGGTGTCCCCGCACCTGCCCATGCCCGATGGGAAGCCTTTTTTCGGCTCGCCTACGAAACTGTTTGAGTACATGGCGATGTCAAAGGCGATCATTGCAAGCAACCTGGACCAGCTTGCGCTTGTTCTGAAGCACGAGGAAACCGCGTTGCTCGTCCCGCCCGGCGATGGCAGGGAGTTAGCGCGAGCAATCACTCGATTGACCGGAAGTCCCGAAATGCGCACCAGCCTTGGTTGCAGGGCCCGCGAGGCTGCCGTAGCCAACCACACCTGGCAGCAAAATGCCCGCCAGGTCCTGGAGACGCTTTCTCCCGGGATATCGACGGCGAGCAAGAACATCAGCCTCACAGGGAGTTCGACATCCCGTGTTCTTGTGGCTGCAAACAAGCCGGCAGACGATTAGTTTCACTGGGAGTTATTCCAAGGATGAGCGTGTCCGCCACCCGGCAATCGATTGAGCATTGGAGCCAGACTCCGCTTTACTACTCTCAGGAAGAGCGTTACTCGAAGTATCCATGGCTATATGAGGCTGCTGAATTCCGTACTCATCGTAGTGAGCGCGTGCTTGAGATTGGTTGTGGGACGGGTTGCGATCTTTTACAGTTCGCCAAACATGGCGCTCTTGCAGTAGGGATTGACGTCACACCCGCACATCTCGAACTGGCGACCCAACGTGTCGGTCGAATGGCTAGCGTTGTACGGGCGGACGCCAGGGCGCTGCCTTTTCCCGAGAAAAGCTTCGATTATGTCTATTCGCACGGAGTGCTCCACCACATAGACAGGCCTCGTGATGTGGTGAAGGAGATCCTCCGCGTGCTTCGGCCGGGAGGACGATTCAACGTTCATGTGTACAACAGGTGGTCGTTTGTTCCGTTGGACATGATGCGAATGCACGGCATTCATTGGAGGCGGTGGATTGAGAACAGCCGCGATCCAGTTCACATCGAACTCTATAGCAAACGGAAATTGAGGAAGTTGTTCGCCCCGATCAAGCTCGAGATTGAGAAGCACGAGGGGTATTTCGCCAATTTCCTCGCTCCCTGGTTCGGGTGGTTTCTGGTTGTGAAAGGTGCAAAGCATGGCAATTGACGAAAGAGGAAAATCAAAGCTGTTGTTTTCAGTTGCAGCGCCAGAACTGCCGGCCGTGATGGAAACCGCGGACACCGCACAGGACCAGGAGAGCCACTCAAACAAACAGATGGCTGCTGACCCGCTCGCCCGGGTTGACGCTCTTGCCTTGGACTTGCCGGCCCTTTACCGAGCCACCATAGCTTCCGACTTTTTTCGAAAGGTGACGGAAACTTATCTGACGCAGATATCGCTCATCGTAGTCGGGCTTGCCACGACAGTCGTTGTGGCTCGAATCCTCGGGCCCGAGGGGCGCGGTTTCCTTGCCGTGGCTGTGGCGCTTAGTGGGCTGGGTATTCAGTTCGGCAATCTCGGTCTCAACGCGTCCAATACATACTACGTGGCAAAGGATCGCTCCCTGCTGCCAAAGCTGCTCGGCAATACTTTGGTGATCAGTCTTGGGTTGATAGGAATCGGTGCGTTTACCGCTTACCTCTTTCTTCAAGGCCGACCGCAATGGACACCGGTTCACGGGAATCTCCTAATTCTCGTTCTTGCATGGGTCCCATTTGGCCTTGCGTACATGCTGTTGCAAAACCTTCTCCTCGGAGTTCAGGAGGTGAGGGCGTACAACAAAATTGAATTGGTATCAAAACTGCTTGCCTTGGTCTTAATCGGTTTCGTCCTTCTTTCTGGATTGGCAAGTCCGGTGACTGTGTTCCTGGCCTTCTTCGTGGCGCTTTTGATCAGTTTTGTTTGGGCTTTTTGGAGATTGTACGGTTTGTTGCATCAGCCTCCAGCCGTATCGGTGGAACTCTTCTGGAGTAACGTCCGACTGGGGATAAAGGCTTATCTCATCTGTCTCTTCGGCTTCATGGTTCTGAAGTCTGACATCCTGCTCATAAAACATTTCGTGGGGGTTGAAGACGCCGGCTACTACTCTGTTGCCACGGCCGTATCGGGCTATCTTGCTACACTACCTATCGTGGTCGCCGCCATCCTTTTTCCGACACTTTCGGCGATGACGAAGGTAGAAGAAAAACTTCGCATGGCAAAGCGAGCCGCAATGGGGACGGGAGCATTACTGGGCCTCCTGCTGCTGTTCGCTTCCTTCTCCGCGAAGCTTATCGTGCGCGTTCTGTTCGGGAAAGCTTTTCTCCCGGCAGCAACTGCATTCATCTGGTTAGCTCCCGGGGCGCTCTTCCTGGGTGTTGAGGCGGTGATCGTCCAGTTCCTGAATAGTTTTGGTTACCCGAAGAGCATCGTGGGCGTCTGGTTTGCTGTCGTAGTGTTGAATGTAGGCGCTAACCTTATCGCAATTCCGCGGTACGGAATTGTTGGTGCGGCGGCCGTTTCTTCGCTTTCCTACCTGGTGGTCCTTTTGGCCATCCTGGGGCTTGTTCGAGGACACAGTTCCAAGGGGTCTCCGGTTCCCGCAGAGTCCCAACTGATGCAGCCGGAGGTCCGCTCCTTATGAGTCTGTCAACGAATATGCAGACGAACCAGTTGGCTCCTCAAGTTCACCCTACCGATCTGTCCAATGAAATTGTCCGGAGCTACTGGGAGAAAAACCCTTGTGGAGCAAGCCGCAAGCTCACCGGCGACGTGCCCGAGTTGAGTCGCGAGTGGTTTGAGCGCATCGAGGAGTACCGCTATTCGGTAGAGCCGTACATTCACTCTGTCGCGCAGTTCACGCGGTATTCGGGGGAAAAGGTGCTGGAGATTGGAGTGGGCGCGGGAACCGACCATCTTCAATGGGCACGAGCCGGGGCGGAATGTTATGGAGTGGATCTGACGGAAGCCGCGGTTCAAATCACGCGGTCGCGCCTCGAGATGTATGGACTTCACTCCGAGCTGCAGCGGGCCGATGCGGAACGCTTGCCATTCCCGGACGAATCGTTCGACCTGGTTTACTCCTGGGGCGTGATCCACCATTCCGCGGATCCGGCTCAGGTGATCCGCGAAATCAAGCGTGTGTTGAAGCCGAACGGACGTTTTGTCGGGATGATGTATGGGCGGCACTCGCTCAAGGTCTTGAAGACGTGGGCGTGGTTCGCCTTAGGACGGGGCAAACCCTGGCGCACATTCTCTGACGTCATCTGGAACAACGTGGAGAGCAAGGGGACGAAGGCCTATACGATCCGGGAGTTGCGGACACTGTTCTCCGAGTTCCGCGAGTTTTCCGCTCAACCTATCCTGACCATCTACGACACGCGCATGCTTCCCAAAGCCTTCTGCAAGTTTGTTCCTGACGATTGGGGCTGGTTCATCGCTATCCGCGCACAGGCTTAATCCGTAGGGGGGCACATGCAGTCTGCTGATCTCGAGGGAGGACTTAAACAAACCACATGAGGACGGCGGGGAACATTTTGCGCATCCTATCTCGGCAGTCGCCGGTCTTATTATTTAAGGAATCTACCTGGCGAGTCTTGAAAAAATGGAAGCAGAGCCGTTTTAAAGCTCTTACTTTAAATGGCCATTGCCCGGTTCGGTTTCGCCACCTGCCTTACTACCATCCCCTTCCAAAGTCATGGAACGGTTCCGCCAGGGACATCGTCTGCAGAGTCGCAGATGAATTTTGCAAGGGCAGGTTCCCCTTCTTGAGCTACGAAACGGTGACGCTAGGGTTCCCGCCGCCCTGGCATTTGGATTTCGTGTCCGGGAAAAAATGGGAAATGGCCCCCAGTGGAGAGTTAGAAATTGTTCGCCACGATGGGTCAGATGTAAAGGCGCCCTGGGAACTTTCCCGGCTTCAACATCTTCCGGTACTCGGCAAAGCGCATGTGTTGACTGGCGAGGATCGCTATCGTGAAGCGGCAAAGACCTTATTGTCCGATTGGATTGACCGAAACCCCGTGGGAATGGGCGTCAATTGGACAATCGCGATGGAGGCTGCCTTGCGCTCCATCAGTATTGTGCTTCTTCTTAATTTGTTATGGCCGCTTCGACCGGAAGAGAATCCCTGGCTCGAGAAGGTAACCCGGTCTCTGTGGCATCACTACTTGTACATTCAGGCGCACCTCGAATTTTCTCACATCGTTCGCGGGAACCATTATTTGAGCAATATCGTCGGACTCGTTTGGCTCTCGCATTCACTAGAAGCTAGAAGCGTGACAGCCAGGCGCCGGTCGTACCAGCAGCTTGTGGAGCGGGAGATCCTATATCAGGTGTATGCAGATGGCGGAGATTACGAAGCATCATCAGGTTACCAGGTGCTCGTCGCTCAGCTCTTTACGTCCGTTTTGCTTCTGCTGCGGGCCGACAAGGTCGAAGTCAACACGAGCTTCCGGGACCGTCTTGAACGAATGTATCGGTGGATGAAAACTCTTGCTGATCCACAAGGCCGACTCCCCCACGTTGGCGACTGCGACGACGGCAGAGTGGAATGGCTGTTGGACGACCTGAAGCAGATATGTTCGGTTTCACTGCCAGAGAGGGACTCTCTAAGAGTTTCCAGTTTTATTGGCATGGGCGAAGCACTGTTTGGCAGTGCGGCATCCGAAGGAGTGACGGACTCAACGTGGTACGAACTGAAACCGTCTAGCCGACCCGTCCCCACGACCCCCGCCGCGCTGGCGGCGAATCCCTCGATCGAGATCCTCCCGAATTCAGGCATAGCGGTGTCGCAGTTCGGTGTCGCCGAGATCACATTTATGGCGATACCCAACGGGATTCATGGCAAGGGGAGCCACACTCATAACGATAAATTGAGCATCATTCTTCGCCTCGATGGCGAAGACTTACTCTGCGACTCCGGAACGGGCTGCTATTCGCGCGATGCGGCTCGGCGTAATTATTTTCGATCAACCGCCGCGCACAACACCGCAATCGTAAATCAACGCGAACAAAACGATATCCCTGATTCTCCGAGGGGCATTTTTTCACTCGGGAACGAGGCGCAAGTCAGTCCGATAGAAGAGTTCATGGACGGTGAGTATCGTTGCCTGAGGGCCAGCCACTTTGGCTACCGCAAGATTGGCGTCGTTCACACGCGCTTTTTGAAGCTAAAGGCAACGAACGGAATCCTGATTGAGGATACATTCTCCGGGAGCACCAAGAACGATGTAGAACTTCATTTTCACTTGGGCCAAAACTGGAAGGTCGGTCCCATCGAGAGCCAATCAACGGAAATGCAGATCAGCTTAAGAGGTACACGAAACGCTCAACTTCGAGTGCGAGGTTGCGACTCTTTGGTAGCCGAGAAACGGCCGGCGCAGATTTCCAGGCTCTTTGGGAACTCCATTGGCGGCGAAGAAATTTTGGTTCGGCTGAGTGGAAGCCTTCCGCTCACAATCTATTCGGAACTGATATGGGAGGAATGAGGGTGACCGACTACGGCATTTCCGGCGAATCCATCATCTGCTTCGCCGGTGAGGACTGGTGGTATCACCACCCGCACTCGAAAAATCACATCTTGAAGCGCCTTTCGGGCAGCAATCGAGTCCTGTTTGTTAATTCTCTCGGCCTCGGATTGCCCGCAGCTTCCCATCCGGACTTCTTTCTCAAAATCCGCCGGAAGCTGAAGAGCAGCCTGCGCTGGCTCCGGAAAGTTTCTGACGGGCTCTACGTGATGACACCCATGAATCTTCCGTTCTATGGGTCACCGCGTATCAGGGCCATGAGTGGCTGGCTTCTGGCTTTGCAAATCCGGGTCGCCATGCTGATTTGCGGCATTCGAGATCCCATCTTGTGGGTCGCCATACCCACCGCCGCGGAGGTGGCCAAGCGGATTTCCTCGAAGCTGGTGATCTACCAGGTCTCTGATAAGTACGACGCCAATGAAGATAGCGATTTGGGGCGTGAAGTGATCCGGGAGTTTGATCGCCGCCTCAAAGAGATGGCGTCCGTGGTGATGTACTCGGGGCGAAGACTCTACGAAGAAGGACATGTGCACAAACGTTTTTTTCTGGAACAGGGCGTGGACTACGAGCACTTCGCCGCCGAGTCACAGGAAAGCGCTCCCGAGTTGGAGAATATTCCCGGGCCCATCCTGGGTTATCTCGGCACCATGGATTACGTGATGGACGTGCCTCTGATCGAGGAAGTCGCGCGGCGGCGACCCGATTGGCACTGGGTGATGGTCGGATTGAAATCGAACCTGGTCCAGATTGCGGCTCCGAATGTGCACTTCGTGGGTTCCAAGCCGTATGAAGAGGTTCCAAAGTACGTCAAGAAGTTCGACGTTTGCGTGCTTCCCTGGCGCCAAGGTAATGCTTTCATCGAATACGGCAGTGCGATCAAAGTGCGGGAATACCTGGCCACAGGGAAGCCTGTAGTAATTTCGCCAATCTATGAATACAACAAAACGCCTGGTGTACGTTTATATCGAACCCCTGAGGAGTTCATTGCCGCGGTCGAGGACGCATTGAAAAACGACACCCCGGCTCAGAGACAGCTTCGGCAAGGGGCGGTAAAACAGTGCACCTGGGACACCCAAACGAGGCAGGTGGGCCAATTGATTCGTGATCTGCTCTCCGGCAGGCCCTACCGGACAACACCAGACTTCTCCGAACAGAGAGCGGAGGAGTTAGAGGTCGCGAGCGCCGTAGCGGCATCTGGCTCCGCTGCAACCCGCATTGTTGAAACGGGAAGGGAATAGACACATGCAGGCCATTGTTGAGGATACAAAGACGGGACAAATCCTGACTCAGAATACTCCGCCGCCAGAACTTCGCCGCGGAGGGATCCTGGTCCGCACTTGTTACTCCGCGATCAGTGCAGGCACAGAGCGAGTGAAAGTGGAAATGGGGAAGAAATCGCTGCTCCAGAAGGCCCTCGCCCGGCCCGACTTGGTCCGACAGGTTATCGATTACGCAGCGCAGAATGGTATCCGCGCCGCCTACGACAAGGTCCAGACCCGATTGGAAACCTTTTCGAGCATGGGCTACAGCGCGGCGGGCTTGGTTTTGGAAGTCGGGGAGGATGTAGTGGATTTCAGACCAGGTGACCGGGTAGCCTGTGCCGGTGCAGGTTACGCCAACCACTGCCAGGTCAATTTTATCCCTCGCAATTTGGCAGTAAAGGTACCTGAGTCTGTGCCGTTGGACGCAGCCTCGCTGACCACGATTGGCGCCATTGCCATGAATGGGCTCCGGCAAGCACAGGTTTCTTTTGGTGAAACCGTCGTAGTGATCGGAGCGGGTTTGGTGGGGGTACTCACGATCCAGCTCGCACGGGCTGCCGGATGCCGCGTCATCGCCATCGACCGGAATCCGGCGCGCGCTCAAAAAGCGGCTGAGTTGGGTGCACATCTCGGGATGGTTGCGGACGACCCGCATCTGCCAGCCGCGGTCCGCGAGTTTTCGTGTGCAGGAGCAGACGCCGCCATCATCACTGCGGCAACGCCGTCGGCTGAACCAGTGGAACTAGGAGCCCGCCTGCTTCGCGACAGGGGTCGGGTGGTCATCGTAGGCGACGTTGGTATGGGCGTATCGCGAGCGTCGATGTACGGCAAAGAGCTCTCCCTTGTGATGTCCCGTTCGTATGGGCCCGGCCGTTATGATCCAGAATACGAAGAAGGGGGCCACGATTATCCCATCGGCTTTGTGCGCTGGACGGAACGCCGGAACATGGAAGCGTTCCTCGATCTGCTGGCGCAGGGAGCGTTAAACCTGGGGCCCTTGCTGGAGCGACGGTATCCGGTTGAGCAAGGAGCAAAGGGGTACGAGGATATCCGGGTAAACGGCGCGTACACGGCCATCATTGAATATGGGGAGCTAGTAGAAGCACGTGGTCCGGAACCGGCAAAGGCCATAGTTAGAAACAACGGCCAAGCGCGAGAGATTCTCCGCGTCGGGGCCATTGGAGTCGGCAACTTTGCTAGAGGCACGATCTTCCCTGCCCTGCGAGCAAATCGGAACGCGATGCTGTACTCCGTGGCGAGTGCTACCGGTCTGGCAGCAGAGTCCGCACGGAAGGCATTTGGATTCACTCGGGCAGTAACGCCCGCGCAACTGCTTAGCGATCCCGACGTGGACGCGGTTTTCATCCTTTCAAGGCACGATAGCCACGCGCGTTACATTCTGGAAGCGCTCGCGCACCACAAGCATGTGTTCGTCGAAAAGCCGCTTGCTGTTAACCGGGAGGAGTTGCAGGCGATCGAAACCGCTTACCACAACCTGGAACAGACCGGCCGTCCGCTGCCTTGTTTGATGGTCGGCTTTAATCGACGCTTCGCGCCGGCAACCGAGGCCGTCAAAGAATTTTTCAACTCGCGGAAGGAGCCGATGGTCGTGCACATTCGCGTGAACGCCGGATATCAGCCCAAAGATCATTGGGTCCACGCAGACGGGGGAAGGATAATCGGAGAGTTGTGCCACTTCGTAGATTGGGCGCGCTTTATCATCGATAACCCGATCCAATCCGTCTCCGCCGTTGGTTTGCCGGATGGCGCTCGTTATTCCCGGGATAACGTAGTTGTCACACTTTCGTTTGCTGATGGCTCGATCGCCAATCTTCTCTATCTGGCAAATGGTGATAGCGCGGTGCCCAAGGAGTATTTCGAGGTGTTCTGCGAGGGAAGCGTAGCTCGTCTGGACGATTTCCGCAGTGTATCGCTGACGCGTAACCACAAAACGCGGGTGCTAAAGACCCGTAAGGATAAAGGGCACGGACGGGAATTAGAACTGACCAGCGAGGCCATGCGTACCGGCCAGCCTTCTCCGATCGCTTTTGAACAGTTGGTCGAAATCACCGGAGCCACACAAAGAGTCCAAGATCTCCTTACCCAGGGCAGGACTGTCTCCCTTCCCGCAGAACGCGCACGCGTTGCTCATTCGGCACCGTGACGGATGCATTGCCCAAGTCACCGATTGGCACTCTTCCGAGACAAGACGATAATATGGAGCTCGCGCCGCAGTCAGCGGAAGCCGCTTCGCAATGTCTTTTGCGGCCGCTTGGTCACAGAGTTTATACAGTTGTACTATCTGCTCGGATCCTCTCCCAGGAAGCGATTACAACATTCCTAGGGATACCGGAGTTGCGTGCTTTGTGCTGAACATGCGGACCGATGCTGAGCGGCGTCTTTTGAGAAGTGTAGCGCCTGCGCAGGCTCCTGGGGCTTCTCTGGACGGGCGGTTCACGATGTTTGACTGCCCAATCGACAATCTTTCTTTGAAGGAAGTCCTAGAGCGAATTGAGGGTTTCATATATGAGCGTACGCCACACCAGCACATCGCAATCAACGTTCACAAAGTCGTTCAAGCTTACCGGGATCCGAAGCTCCATGAGGTTGTTCAGCAATGCCATCTTTCGTGCGCAGACGGCCAGCCTCTAATCTGGCTCTCGCAACTGATGGGGAAACCTTTGAAATCGCGCATCACCGGCATCGACCTTATGATGCAGTTGCTCACGCTGGCTGCCAACAAGAATTACCGAGTTTATTTCCTGGGAGCACGCCACGCGATCGTTTCTGCAGTAGTGGAACGCTGTCAGAGTCATCACTCAAGACTGCAAGTCGCAGGTTATCGGGACGGATACTGGAAGCCGGATGAAGAGCCCGAGGTTGTAGAAACAATAAGACAAGCCAGAGCGGACATCCTTTTCGTAGCTCTAGGTTCGCCTCAGAAGGAATTCTTCATACATCAACACCTGCACCACTTGCACGTGCCGTTTGCGATGGCCGTGGGGGGCTCGTTCGACGTCCTCGCAGGGAGAACAAAGCGGGCCCCTGAATGGATGCAGCGCAATGGGCTGGAGTGGTTCTGGCGGGTCCTTCAAGAACCACGCCGCATGTGGTGGCGCTACTGCCAAGATGGTGTGGTTTTCACCTACTTGGTCTTCAGAGAGTTCTTGCGCCGATTGCAGTAGAAATTTCCCCATCTTAAAAAGCGGGTGATCATGGCGACGCCAAGTACCGCAGCAAAGCCGGCACGAGAAACATTTTCCCAAGTCGAGAGCTCCACCGTCAAGAGAGGCCATAGGGTTCTCGCTGTTCGACGCCTCGCTTGTTTGTTTTTACTCTTTTTAGCCGATATTTCCATGATAGCGCTGGCCTTGGAACTTGCCATTCTCTTCAGAGTGGCCTGGTTGCCTCACTTGAGCACCCAAACTCCACACGAGGCTTTCTCGTTCTCACACTACGTTTCCCTCGGCTGGATTTGGCTGCTGTTCCTGGTATTTTACCCAGTCGAAGGATTGTACACGCAACGCCGCAGCCTTTGGAACGAAGTGGGCAGCCTTACAAAGGCATCCAGCCTCGGCACGCTAGCGGTCTTGGCGGCAGTAGCGCTCGTAAAGCTGAGCATCGACGTGTCTCGCATCACGATCCTTCTCACAGGAATCATTTTGTTGGTATTGATGCCGGTCGCGCGCTATTGGACGAAGTATCTCTTGGGTCGACTGAATTTATGGCGGAAGCCCATTCTGATCCTAGGCGCGGCCAAAACTGCAGAGCTGGTTCTGCGAGGTATCAACGAAGATCCCGTCTTGGGGTATCAGGTTGTCGGATTGCTAGATGATAACCCGAACAAACAGAACCAATGCCTCGGGAGTAGTTTCGGGCACCCCGTGCAAGTACTCGGCCCTCTGGCTATGGCTCCAACCCTTTTGCGAGAAGGCAGAGCCAGGGATGTCCTCCTTGCGATGCCCGGTCTTGGTGAAATCCAGATCGTTACGCTTTTGCATAGCTTGCAGCCACTGTGTGAAAGCATCCACGTAGTTCCGAAAATGTGGGGACTACCTATGATGAACTTGCACGTTGATGGTTTCCTCCGGCAGCAAGTTTTGATGCTAAAAGTTTCAAACAATCTGGCCAAACCCTGGAACAGTTGGATGAAGCGAACTTTCGACCTGCTGATTGGGAGTATCTTCGCCGTTTTTTGCGTGCCGTTGATGGGGGCTATCGCGCTGTTGATCAAAATGAATTCTAAAGGGCCCGTACTTCATGTGCAGGAGCGCCTGGGCTATCACGGACGCACGTTTAACTGCCTGAAGTTCCGCAGCATGCAAGTTGACGGAGACGAGCAACTCGCAACCTATCTCAAAGCTAATCCACAGTTGGCAGCCGAGTGGGACAGGTATGCCAAACTCAAAACGCATGACCCTCGACTGACACGCGCGGGCTCGTTCCTCCGGCGCTGGAGCCTGGATGAAATCCCACAGATCTTCAATGTGCTCAAGGGCGATATGAGTCTGGTAGGCCCGCGGCCTTACCTGCTCCGGGAGAAGGGACGCATTGGCGACGATCTTCCCACAATTGTCGCTGCACGGCCCGGCATAACCGGCTTTTGGCAGGTGAACGGCAAGAACCACGTCACGCTTGAGGATCGGGTTCGACTCGAAGTTTGGTACGTACGAAACTGGACCATCTGGCTGGACATCATCATCCTGGTGAAGACCGTTAGAACTGTGTTGGCAAGAGAGGGCAGTTAGCAGCGCAAGGGGTTCGTAATCCATGGCACGCTGGTAAAAAGACTGCGATGTCGAACTTTGAGCCTCTACGGGAACCGTGACAAGAATGATTACCATTCTAGTCTGTTGGCTCTAATCGTCTTCGAAAACTGGACCTCTTGACTCTATTGATCCCACGTTGACGTGCTACTTCCAACCAGCGAGTTTCCGGCTTGAAATTCCACGGGGGAAATTCCCGTCCGAATAACGGAGTCGCGCTGAGCGTTACCATTGCATACTCTTCTGGATCCAGTTTGAGCCTAGAGCGCCGCTGAGGCATAGACATTGTCTTTTTTGAACTTTGCATAATCAAGCCTACGGACCTACGGAAGAGTCTCGCTCAGGTTTGCCCCCGCCAGAAAACCCGCACAGATTATTTCCAGGCAATAGACCCCTGACTCGATGGCCTAGTGCACCAGGGTGCACAATCGAACCTCTGTCCTTCTCTCCTTGCCACTTTTCCAACTCCCGAGCTTTGGTCCATCCCATCAGCCTTTCGTCCGGTTTCGCGATCCGCGGTAAATGTTCGTGGATCGCGCCATAGTCCACAACTCGAAGTCCTAAGGATGGGCGGATGCAGACAGGCTCATGTTCGAAACGGCAAAAACACATCGGAGTTCAAATTGATGAGACAACGTCTAAATCTTGTTTTGCAGCTTCTTGCTTTGTGGCTGCTCATTCCCGGCGTCGCACGGGCGCAGTGGCTTCCCCTGAATCCTGTTCTCTCCGTGCAGAGAGAATCTGATGGAGTGCAGCTGACGCTGCAAAGCGGAACGCTAAAACTGCAAGTGTGCTCGGATTCGATTATTCGAGTGCGCTACTCGCCCACGGGATCGTTTCCATCCCTCCAGGAATTTCTCGTGATCAAGGACAATTGGCCGGCAACGAAGTGGGAAATGCAGTCCACGGCTAACGCCATCGTGCTGAATACCGTGCAACTGAAAGCCGTCATTGCCCGCAAGGACAGCAGCGTCACCTTCGAGGATTCCGCCGGGAAGAACCTTTTCGAGCAGGACGAAGTCAGCATGACGCCGACTATCGTTAATGGCGAGCAGACCTATCATGCTGAACTTTATTCGAAGCTTTGGGGTTCCTATGAGTCATTTTACGGGCTGGGACAGCATCAAGCCGGTGTTTGGAACTATCGCGGCGAAGCCGTGGACATTTCCCAGGACAACACCAACATTAGCATCCCTTTCGTTCTCTCAAGCAACGGCTATGGAATCTTTTGGAATAACTCTTCGCGCAGCCGCTTCAACAACCGTTTTCTGAACGCTCTTTACCTGAGCTCGGAAGTAGCCGACGTGCTGGACTACTACTTTCTTTACGGCCCAGAATTCGACAAGGTGATTGGTGGATATCGAGAGCTCACCGGCTCGCCGCCGCTGTTCGGCAAATGGGCATATGGTTTCTGGCAGTGCAAGAATAAATACAACACTCAGGAAGAGTTGCTCGGCGTCGCCCATAAATACCGGCAGTTGCACATTCCCGCCGACAACACCGTGCAAGACTGGTTCTGGTGGTACACCATGGGCGAGCCGGTATTCGACAAAGCGCGCTATCCCAACCCTCCCGAGATGGTGGAAGACCTCCATAAAAACAAATTCCATTTGATGATTTCCTTCTGGCCTTATTTTCGTCCTGGCACGAAAACCTATGAAGATATGGACAAGCGTGGTTTCTTCATCGACAAGACCAAGGTCGGCGCTTTTCATCCGGCGCAAATGGGTTTGTACGATGCGTTCAATCCCGAAGCGCGAAAGTATTACTGGAACTTGCTGGACCAGGCGCTCTTTAAGATTGGCGTGGACGCCTGGTGGCTCGATACGACCGAGCCAGAAACCGAGGATCGTGAAACCAACATCTTGGTGACCAGCAAGACGTTCCTCGGAAACGGAGCCAGATACGCCAACATGTTTCCATTGATGACCACCAGCGCGGTTTATCAAGGCCAAAGAAGCGCTTCTGACAAAAAACGCGTTTTCATTCTGTCGCGTTCCGCCTTTGCAGGCGCCCAGCGCAACGCCGCCGCGGTCTGGTCGGGAGACGTGAATTCGGACTGGGTGTTTTTCAAAAAACAAATTCCCGCGGGGCTGAATTATTCGATCTCCGGACTCCCCTACTGGACGACGGATATCGGCGGATTCGTCTCCGGGAATCCCGACGACCCGGAATACCGCGAACTGTTTATTCGCTGGTTTCAATTCGGCACGTTCAATCCGCTGTTGCGAGTGCATGGAACGCGTTCCACGAATCAGAATGAATTGTGGTCTTATGGGGCCGACGCGCAGAAAATCCTGCTGGGCTATGACACGCTTCGCTACCGGTTGCTGCCTTACATCTATTCCCTTGCTTGGATGACTACGAACCAGGGTTACACGCCCATGCGCGGACTGGTGATGGATTTCCGCACCGATCGGCGAGCCGCCAGCGTTGGGGACCAGTTCATGTTTGGTCCGGCCTTCCTGGTAAATCCCGTCACAGATCCGGGGGCCGGCGCGAGAAGCGTCTATCTACCGAAGGCCAAGTGGTACGATTTCTGGACCGGGAGTTCCGTGGAAGGCCCGCACGTGGTTGATGCCGCCGCGCCGATTGAGAAGCTTCCGCTTTTTGTACGCGCCGGATCAATTGTGCCGATGGGTCCGGAAAAGGAATGGTCCACCGAGAAGGCCGAAGATCCAATCGAATTGCGCGTCTATCGCGGAGCGGATGGCGATTTCACACTCTACGAAGACGAAAACGATGGCTACAACTACGAAAAAGGCGTGTATGCCACGATACCGTTCCACTGGGACGAAGCGAAGCAGACTTTGACGATCGCCGACCGCAAAGGACAATTTCCGGGAATGCTGATCGAACGGACATTTCAAGTTGTTTTCGCCGGCGAGAACCACGGAACCGGTATCATGCCCGAGGGCAAACCGGACAAACTCGTGCACTACACCGGTAAGCAGGTTTCTGTTACGCAGTAGAAACTCTTATTGAGGCCGCGCGCGCGGGCTAGTTCGATTGATCCGAACTAGGCTGACAATTCGAGCGAAGCGCTAGGCCAGGCCCGCTTTCGAAAGGGGCAATTCCCGGATGCGTTTTCCGGTCGCCGAAAAAATCGCATTGCAGAGCGCAGGTGCAAACGGCGGCAGCCCTGGTTCACCAATTCCCGCCGGTGGCGCTTCGCTCGGCACGATGTAGACGTTTGTTTGCCGCGGCATATTGTTCATCCGCGCTACCTGGAAAGTATCGAAATTAGATTGGTCAATCACGCCGTTAGTCGCGGTGATTTCGCCGTACAGAGCCAAGCCCGTTCCCATCACGGCCGCGCCCTCGAACTGTTGTTTCACCATTTCAGGGTTTACGACGGTACCGGCGTCGAGAGCCGTATCCACTTGCTTGATTTGCACTTGGCCCGCGCTATCCATCTGTACTTGCACCACGGTTGCCACGTAGGTCAGGAAGCTGCGATGCATGGCCACCCCGATTCCGTAACCGTTCGCCGGCTTCTGCTTGCCCCAGCCAGCCTTTTCCGCCGCTAGTGTCACCACCCGGCGAAACCTTGACGTATCAATCGGATACAGCTCGTAGGCTCCGTCGTAATTCGGGAATTCTTTCGGGAGTTCGCTCCTCGGCACGACGCGGTCTGGACCGAGCAATTGCAGCAGGTACTCCAGCGGATCTTTCGCGGCCGCATGTGCCAGTTCATCCGCAAACGATTGAATCCCAAACGCATGATAGACGTTGGCCACACTCCGGAACCAGCCGATCCGCGTGTGCGTCGTGGCGGGCCCGTTTTCCGCGCGAAAGCTTGGCAAGGCAAACGGAACGTCCGTGAAACCCAGCCCTAATTCTCCCGCGTCGGAATAAGTTTCACTGGCTTTAAACGTGGAACCAATCGGTGGAAATACCGTTCTCTGGAGCCACGCCGTAGGTGTTCCATCGGCTCCCAGCGCCGCTTTCATGTACATTGCCGCCACGGAATGATAAACGTCGAACTTGATGTCGTCTTCGCGGCTCCAGACTACCTTGACCGGCTTGCCTGTTTTTTTCGAGAGCACGGCTGCTTCCACTGCAAAATCGGGGAAAGACTTCCGGCCGAATCCGCCGCCGAGCAGCGTCACGTGCACGGTCACGTCTTCCTTTTTCAGTCCCAAGGCTTGGGCAACGGCATCCCGTGCGCCTTGCGGACCTTGCGTCGGAGCCCACACTTCCGCTTTGCCGTCGCGGTACACCGCTAGCGCGGCCGGAGGTTCCATCGAGGCATGCGCCAGCAACGGCGCATAATATTCCGCTTCGACAATTTTTCCGCCCTTAGCGAAAGCCGCGTCCACGTCACCGTTCTCGCGGACCACTTTTCCCGGCTTGCGGGCCGTTTCCTGCAATTCTTTTTTGTAAGCGTTTGAATTCCAAGCGCTGTGAGCGCTCTTCTCCCACTCGATCTTCAGCTTTTTCCGGCCCTGCATGGCTGCCCAAGTGTTGTCCGCCAGCACCGCCACGCCACCGAGCGCTTGGAATCCAATCGGAGGCTTGAACGCATCGATGGTTTCCGTTTGTTTGACGCCTGCGACGCCGAGCGCCGCTTTGTCGTCCACGGACTTCAAGCTGCTGCCAAAGACCGGCGGGCGCGCCACGCTGGCGTACAGCATTCCCTCCATGCGGGTATCTTGCCCGTAGGAGGCCTTGCCGGTGCACATGTCCTTGAGGTCGTAGCTGGCGGTGCCCTTGCCGATGTAGCGCCACTCACTTCGGGGCTTTAGCTTGACCTCTTCTTTTTTCGGAACCTCGAGTTTCCCCGCCGCCGCCGCGAGTTCACCGTAATCCAGTTTCTTTCCGGACGTCTGGTGAACAACGGTATGCAGATTCGTGGAGCATTCTGTTGCCGGCACTCCCCATTGCGCTGCCGCGGCCCGTACTAGCATCAATCGGGCGGTGGCCCCTGCCTCGCGCAAAGTATCGAAAAAGCTGCGCACCGAATGGGACCCATCCGTATCCTGATCGCCATATTTTTCATCACCGGTGGCCTGGACCAGCTTCACGCGCGTCCAGTCCGCATCCAATTCATCCGCCACGATACGTGGCAACGCTGTCCGGCTGCCGCTGCCCATTTCCGAACGGTGCGCGACGATATAGGCGGTCCCGTCCGTATCGACCGCCAGGTACACGTTGGGCTGCAGCTGCGCTTTGGCCATCCCCTCCGCGGCAGTATCGTTTGCTGCCGCGCCAAACAATTCTTCCGGCAAAAGCCGCACGCTCAGCACAAACGCTGCGGCTCCCAGCAGGCCTTTGAGGAAACCTCTGCGGCTGCTTAGGAATTCACGTTCTTGGCTGGAAACATTAGTGATTCGAATCATGCGCCCTCGCTCCGCCAGTGTAGGAAAATGGACGTAAAACCATGCAATCCAAGGCACCATCCTACCGCCAATTCGAATTCTTGCAAGTCCAGCGGGGATCACGGCTCGGGAATCGGTCGATAGTTAAGCGATTCCGCGCCTGAGGAAAAATGCCACGTTGCGATTTCAGGCCGGACAGTACAATCTGAACTACGAAAGAAAGAGGATGATGTCCCCTGACTTCATGAAGCGCGCTATCGCCCTGGCGCTCGAAAATGTGCGTTCGGGAAGCGGCGGTCCGTTTGCCGCGGTGATCGTCAAAGAAGGCAAGGTCATTGCCGAAGGCACGAATCGAGTCACATCTACGAATGACCCAACGGCCCACGCGGAAGTAGTGGCTATCCGCGCGGCTTGCCGTGCGCTCGCCGATTTTCAACTCACCGGCTGCGATCTCTACACCACTTGTGAGCCTTGCCCCATGTGCCTGGGCGCAATTTACTGGGCCCGTCCCGCGGGCATTTTCTACGCTGCGACAGCGGCCGACGCAGCCGGCGCCGGTTTTGACGACGCTTTTATCTATGAGGAACTGAAAACCGCACCCAGGGCGCGCCGCATTCCCATGACGCAGCTTTTGCGAGAAGACTCTCTCGAAATTTTCTTAGCTTGGAAGCAACAAGAAAACAAAACGCCTTACTGAGGCTAATACCAGGTTCTCATGCCACTCGCGATTCTCCGGCTGCTTACGATCCCGGCCAGGCTCCCAGGGCACGCCGCAAGTCTACCAACTGTCCCAGGTGGTAAGCGTTGTGATCGGCCAACAACAATGCTTCGCGCAAAATCGTCTGGCCGTCGCCGTGGGGAATCGACGCGTACAAATCCGTCTTCGGATTCTTCACCAGCTTAATCATTTCCTGGAGATCGTGCTGGAATCCTTGCATGCTCTTTTTCCAGGCGGCTTCCTCCGGCGGTACGGGCGTTTTCGGCCAGTAGCCTTCGGGAAAGCCGGGCGAAACGTGCTTTGCGTCGCGGCTAAACTCCAAAATGTCCCATTGCGCAATGCGCACGTGTTCCATCAACTGCCATCCCGTATGGGGCAGGCCTTCGATGAACGTGCCCCGTTTCGCTTCGGGGAAACCGTCAATGGCATCCATAAAGTGCACGTGTGCTCCGCCACCTTTCAAGAGAGCGACGAGCTGTTCACGCAACGCCCCATCGTGATTTACAGCCTTCTTTTTCTTCGTTTTGGCCGGTTTCTTTTTTTTCTTCACGGGAATCCCCTATTTTTCCGAAAGAGGCAGTCTTCGATACCACGAATAATATACGCGCAAACTCAGGAAAAAAACGTGTCTCCGTCGGGCAAACGGATTGCCCGGAACCCGCCCGGCTGGCATACTCTGTTTTCCCCGCAACAACCAAGAGGCAATCGATGAAACGCGAATATCACCGCTGGCACTCCGACCGGCTCGGCATCGAGTTGGGCGTCGTCGTTTACGGTCATTGGGGCCCGCCGCTGCTAGGTTTCCCGACCAGCGCCGGCGACGAGTGGGAACTCGAAGGCCAGAGCATGGTCGGCGCGCTCGCCGATTTCATCGACGCCGGGAGAATCAAATTCTTCACCGTGAATTCGATCAATGGGGAGAGCTTCTACAATAGCGGCGCGCACCCGTTTCACCGCAGCTACGTGCAATCCGTTTTCGATTCGTATCTGCGGGAGGAGGTCGTGCCCTTTATTTGGAACAATTGCCAGACGCCAGGTATAGCGATCTCCACGATGGGTGCTTCCTTTGGCGCCTACCACGCTGCCAACAGCCTCTTCAAGCATCCGGACATCATCAAGCGCTGCTTTGCCATGTCCGGAGTCTACGACCTGCGGAACTTTATGGACGGCATGTACGACAACAATTTTTATTTCAACAATCCGGTCGACTACCTTTCAAGCGCCAGCGACCCCTGGTTCTACGAACAGATTGCAAGTTGCGACATCCACCTGACCACCGGTACCGGCCCTTGGGAAAATAGCGGGCCGACTTATCGCCTCTCGGAAATTCTCTCCAGCAAGGGGATACGCCACTCCCTGGACAACTGGGGCCCGCAGGGCGGCCACGACTGGCCCTACTGGAAACACCAAATGCGCGAATATATCTCGCGGTTATTTTGAGGGACATGGCCATAGGGAGAACAAGGTGATCGCAGTTCCGGCGGGCGAGCGAAAGGACGAACTCAACGCGCTGAATTCCAATTCTCCCGTTCGATTCCCAAGGGCGATTCTCGCGCTAACTTCTTAGTCCGAATCCAGGATGGAACCAACGATTCCTCCCACGACGCTCGTTTGGGAGGTTCTCGCGGCGTGCTCCGTGGGCATGTACTCCATAAGCTTGTGGGCCAGTTTGGCGATTGGCAGGGTCTGCAGCCAAATGCGGCCCGGCCCCCGCAGGGAAGCCAGAAAAATTCCGTCGCCGCCAAAGATCAAGTTCTTGATTCCGGGAACCGTAGTGATTTCAAAATTCACGCCGGACTGAAACGCGCCGACGTGCCCGGGGTGAACGCGAATCGTCTCGCCGGGCTGCAAATCCTTGACAATCAGTTCCCCGGACAACTCGATCCAGGCCGTTCCCTGGCCGCTGACACGCTGCAGCACGAACCCGCTTCCTCCAAAAATTCCCGCGCCAAGGGATTGCTGTAAACCGACGCCAATCTGCACATTCGGCGTGGCACACAAAAAGCCGTGACGGTGAATCATGTATTCACGGCCGGGCCCGACCTCCATGGGAACAATATGTCCGGGGAGTTTTGTGGCGAAGGCCAGTTCGCCGGGAGTGCCCACGGCGCGATATTCGGTCATGAAAAGTGTTCCGCCGCCCACAACGCGCTTGAGCGCGCCCAGAATGCCGCCGCCCCCGCCCAATTGGGTGTGCGTGGTCATTTGTATCGAGCTGCCCATCCAGGAAAGCTCGCCGGCCTCCGAAATGATGGAATCATTGGGGTCGAGGACAAACTCGAGGACCGGCATGGTGGTGCCGACAATCTGATTGCGCATGGATGACTCCCTTACAAGAAATGCTGCTAGTTCTTAAAAAGAACAGTGTCTTGCCCAGGTTTTCCTGAAAGTCTGGTTAAGGATACATGGGATCAGACGGCGGGGGAATATTTTCGGGGGTTGCGCTAGATTATTCGAGGCCGAGATGTTCGAGCTGGTAGTGGCCTTTTTCGATGACTTGGTCGTCGTCGATCCACACGTCGCAGTTGCGGGTGAGCACGTCGACATGCGTCTTGGATTTCCAGTCGGCATGGGTCTGGCTACCGTAAGGATCGCCGAAGGCGATGTGCACGCCGGGAAATTTTTCATCCTGCAGCAGAATCCCGATCATTTCTGACAGCCCCAGGTTGGTGCCAAACGCTAACTCGCCGACACGGTTGCTGTTTTCGTCGGTGTGGCAATAGTCCCAGAACTCTTGCTGCAAATCCTTGCGTGCACAATCAACTCCCACTAGCCGCGCACCCTTAATCTCCAGCGTCAGTGGTGTGGCCTGCAGGTCGCCGTATTTCCCGTTGAAGTGATCGCCGGCCGTGGCATCGCAAACGAAAGTGCCGTCAACTGTCGCGGGCGTGGTGAAGACTTCTCCGGCCGGAAGGTTTGACCAGTAACGAGGGCTGATCAGGCCGCTGGTCTTTACCCAGTCGAGGCCGCGGTCAAAATGCGCCGCTATCTTTGTGCCGGCCTCGGTTCTCACGGTGAGCGTTTCGGCGCGCAACATGCGTTCGCGCAAACTTTCGCTCAAGCGATCCACCATGCGGTAGTCCGCGCGCATGCCTTGCTGCATGATCTCTGGCGTCACGCCGACCATGTGTGCGTAGCGAATCTGCCGGCGCTCGACCACTTTCACGATGGCCATGCGCGCGCCCAGTTCCCCCGGCTGCGGCGTCATGCACATCACGCCAACATCCGCGGTTTCCAAAGCGTCGAGCACATCCCGAGGCGCGGCCGCCATCGGCCGCGGTCCAAAATCTTCTAGCAGCAATCCTGTGTACGGGGCGCGCCGGTCGTCCAAAGCGGCGGCGATACTGGCTGCTACTGCTCGGCTGGCTCGATCCGCAATCAACGCCACAAGCTCGCCGGGACGCACACCGAGACACGTTTCCACGGCGTTCCGCGCGCCGGGCATCAATTCCGCTTGTGGGGAACCAAAGCTCATCCTAATAATTCTACTTGAATTGACCGGATATTCTAGCGCCGTTCATCTCGGAGTCTTCTTTCCTCCACTGGCCCTTCGGGCCGGGTGGGGGCCTGCCTCGAGGGACAAGGGTGGGGTGCACGCGATCGAATTGCCGTTGTCATCCTGATGCGGCATGGTGAGATTTTCGGGCTAGTGGGCAGCCGAGGCACGCGGGGAGACGCGGAAGGCGGGAACCTGCCCTCCACCGCTCGTCACATTGGCGAGACCGGTGGCGCTAAGGCGCGTGAGAAAGCCGCAGAGTTTTCCGCGAAACAAATACGGCGCGAAGTCTACAAGCATGTCACGGTAAGCGACCTTGCCGACGTCCGCGATGTAGGGAAAAACCTCGCGGCGAATGGGAATGCGTTCTTGCACGATCCACACACCGTTCTTCGCCGAAAGCGCTCGCTCGATGGCCATGTCCCAGTTGGCTTCATTGGTTTCCCAGCCGAGGGTCACGCCCGAGCCGCCATACTCATCGCTGGGCTTCAAGACCAGGTTCTCGCGTTCTTGGCGGATAAAGGCCAGCAATTCGATGCGCTTGCCGTAATGCGCCGTCCCGACATCCGCCACCACGCGCGTCCACGGAATATGCTTTCGAATCAGTTCGCGCTGGCTGTGGGAAAAAAGCGAGCCGTTTTGTTCATCGGTGAGTACCGCGAAAAATGCCTTAACATGCGGAATCTTGCAACGAAAGTTATTGGCCACGCACACGGCATTCGCCGAATAGGCTTTGACCAGCGCTCGACACTCCGCGGGTTTGGCCACGATGTCGTTAATGAGCACGCGGCGATAAACGAGATCGATCTTGGTGTCCCGCGCGACGAGCGATTTGCCATCCCACTCGAGCTCACGGGGATCCGCGAGCAGCGTCGGGATGCCCATCTTTTCGAAGCGTTCTTGGAGGATCTTGAATTCGCTCACCGTCGGCACGTCTTGCCAATCCACGATGGCAATCTGCGGCTTCGTGGACGATCCGCCCCAGTCCAGATAGCTCATCACCAGAGCATCGAGGAGTTTCGCGCTGAGTGGATAACTGTGGACTTCATACATCTGGGCAAATTTGTCCATCACCGGGAGTTCGCTGAAAATTTCCGCGAGCGTTTCCGCGTAACCCGCTCCCGCCGGTGATTCGCCGTTATACTCGGCAAATTTCAGAGAGTCCGGAAGCAAAAACGCATCCAGCCGCGAGGCCGTGCTCGCCCGCCCATATCCCGTGGGAATGCGTGCTAGACGCTCTTCTTCCTCCCGGAGGTGCAATTGTGCAAACAGATTCTTGTCGTCAAGCGCCGCGAGGGCAATGCGTTCGCCAAGATCCGCGATCGTTTCCGCGACGGTTCGCACGCGAGCTTCGTCTTCTGGAGATAGAAAAAACGGGCGCAGGAAAGGGCAGTGCACGCGGTCGCCGAAAGTCAGCTTGGCTCTCTTAAGGCGCTTGAACAAATCTTCCGGGAGCGCCGGCAGACGCAGCAGCGTGCTTTGCAATATGGCATTCCACTCCTCCACAGGGGACGGAGGCAGCGCCGAAGGTATGGGAGCGCTGTTCATTCCATTACCGTCCCGGTGCTGACCCAGAAGCCGGAGCGGCCGCTGATTTTTGTCCGGCAGCAGCGCTCTTCGGAGCTCCGGTAAATCCGCCGGCTCCGCCAATGCCCAGCATCTCTTCCCAACGCGGCCACGGACTAGAAGCCTTGCCATGGAGCGCCCGGTCAATCACCAGCCGCGCCATTTTCTCCACCACCTGCTCGAAATAGAATTCCGTGATGCGGTCGCGCTCGAAATCCGGCGCCGGATTCAAGAAGTCGATGGCGTAAGGCACTCCGTCCTTGATGGCGAACTCGATCGTGTTCATTTCGTAGCCCAATGCTTGATTGATGGTCTGCGCATCTCTCACCACGCGCGTGCCGAGTTCCGCCGTCAGGTATTGATGGTCGACGAGGTACTTGCGTTCTTGGGGGTCGTAATGAACGGGGATAATGTCGGTCTTGCCAAACGTGAAGCACCGCACGTACTGATTAAAATCGATGAATTCTTGCAGCGTCATGCAGTACGGTGAAGTTTTGTCAAACGCTCGGAGCAGCTCCTCTTTGTTTTGCACTTTGTAGACGTGCTTCCAACCGCCACCTGAAAAAGGCTTCAGGATCGCGGGACGGCCCACATAGTCGAGTAACCCATCCCAGTCCACCGGATACTCCAGGTTGCGGAGCGATTCGCTGGTGATATCCACATCGCTCGGATAGCCCTTCTGCGGGAGGAGCACGGTCTTGGGAATGGCGATTCCCAGTTTAGCGGCCACCGAGTAGTTGAAATACTTATCGTCGGCCGTCCACCAGAACGGATTGTTGATGACGTAGGTTCCCTCGAGAACGGCGTGCTTCAAGTAGCCGCGGTAGTACTCGACTTCGTGAGAGATGCGATCGACGATGACACTGTAGTGTGCCGGCTCGCCCATCCGCGTGCCACTCAGCTTCACAAACTCCGCGGTCACTCCGTCCTTGGCGCCCAGCTTCTTGACGCGCTCGATAAACGCCGGAGGAAAGCTGTATTCCCGCCCGCAGAGAAGGCCAACGGTTTTCATTTTCGTGCTCCTGTTGAGAGGTCCTGTGGAATTACCTCTGTTCCCGAATGGCCGTCAATTCACGGCTCGTGCGGAACTAGTGCGTGGCTCGGTGACGCCCCCGCGCGTTTCGGCTACCAGGTGCTTGACTACTGCTTTCAAATCACCCGTCTCCTGGAACACGCGCAACTGCCGGTCCGCGCTGGTGCCTTCGTTCAAGATCGTGTGCACGTATTCGACGGCACTGCGGCTTCCCAAGTCATCGACGACGTCATCTACCAATTCCAGCAGTTCAGGAATCAGCTGGCGCATCGGCACTTCGGTTTCCTTACCGAAATCGATCATTTTTCCGTCGATACCGTAACGCGCCGCGCGCCATTTATTCTCTTCGATGAGCGCGCGCCGGTAGAGCCGCCAGCTCACATTGCCCTGGTACAGGCGGTGCAGCTTCACGATGATGGCTTGCGTGAGGGCGGCAATGGCTACCGCTTCTTCCACTCGTGTCGACACATCGAACATGCGGAATTCCAACGTGCCAAACATCGGGTGCGGCCGCACGTCCCACCAGATCTTTTTCCCGTTGTCGATCGAGTTCAACTTCACCAGCAGGTTCACGAAATTTTCGTAAGCGCTCCAGGATTCGAATTGTTCCGGTATTCCGGTTCGCGGAAAACGGCGGAACACAGTGGTGCGGAAAGACTTCAACCCGGTATTTCTGCCCATCCAAAAAGGCGAGCTGGTAGAAAGTGCGAGCAGGTGCGGCAAGAAGTACCGCACCCCGTTCATCAAGTCGATGGTTGTTTGCCTGTCCGGCATGGCCACGTGCACGTGCATGCCGAAGATAAGCAGCGATCGCGCCAACTGGCCCATCTCTTCGATGATGTGCTGGTAGCGCTCACCGGGAGAGATGACCTGGTCGATCCAACTTGAAAAGGGATGTGTCCCGGCGGCTGCTACCTGAAGACCGGCGCGTTCGGCGGCGGCCACCAGTTCGCCCCGAGTACGATGCATTTCGATCCGCAAATCGCTGATGTTCTCGCAGATGCGTGTGCCCGTCTCCACGATGGACTGGTGCAGTTCCGGCTTCACCTGATCGGCGATGTCCGGAGAAGCGGCGGAGACGATCTGGCTGACGTGCGAACGCAATTCACATGTCGCGGGATCAATAATTTGGAATTCTTCTTCTACGCCGATGGTGAAGCGGTGAGCCATGGAGTGGCCCTCCGGGTCTCGTATTCTCGCCGGGGACTTGGTGCCTCGTATCATACCCCGCCATGACGCAAAATTGCACCTCTCCGCCGGGGCCCCCGGGGCCCGCGCTGGCTTGGGCTTTTGATGGGAGGGGCAGGCACAAAAAAAGGGACGGATAGGACATTCCGCCCCAAGCGAAAATTTTGCCGTCCGAGCCGGGTCTTTGGAGGGACTTCTCGGTTCCTAATTCCAAATTTCTGTTTTACGCCGCGCCCATCGTTCTGCGCTGCTGGAAGCATTCCCGGCAAAACACCGGTCGCCCTTGTGTGGGACGGAAGGGAACCGTGGTTTCCTTCCCGCATTGCGAGCAGTTGGTCTTTGTTTCCGAGCGCATCGGTGAGGCATGACCACCGCCGCCCCCGCCGCCCTCGGCCCGTTTCGCCTTGCAAGCCTTGCAGCGCTTTGGTTCGTTTTTGAAGCCCTTGTCGGCGAAGAACATCTGTTCGCCGGCGGTAAATACGAATTCAGCGCCACACTCCGAACACTTCAGTACCCGATCGTGGTATTCCATGAGCCGCTCTCCCCTGGTCCCGTGCTGGGCTGGAACTCGGGTGTACTTTGTACCTGAGAGCCTAGATGCTTCTGGAGACCAGTTTCCGGGGATGCCGGGCGCGGATCCCTTCGGCTTGCGGGCACGAAGCGTAACACTTACCCAAACTTCCCTGCCTTACGGGGGCCTGATTCTCGGAAGTGCGGCGCCGAGCCGCGACGTTAACGGATGAGCGGCCCCGACCTTGCCGGAGCCGCCCTCTGAACTTAATCCGCTTCCCGCCGCTGCTTCTTGCGCAGTCGCTTCCGCGAAAGTGCTTCTTTCGCCCGGCGCTTCTCGCCGGGTTTCATATAGAAGCTATGCTTCTTGATTTCCTTGATGATGTCTTCCTGTTGCACCTTGCGCTTAAAACGCCGCAGGGCATTCTCCAGGGATTCACTCTCTTGGATGATGACTTCAGCCACTTTTTTAATTCACCCCCAATCCGGTTCGGATTGGTATCATGCGGCGCCTCTCGCCGGCCAAGCTTCGTCCGGTTGTGTCCTGCTGTGGGCACCGCCCCTAGTATTGATTATCGCATGTATTCTCGGCTTCGTGGATGCACCCTGAAAGGTCGCTGGCATCTTCTAATCAATTCCCGCCGCCCAAGTCAAGGAATCTTTCGAATTTCTAGCGAGTTCGAGTGGTACTGAACCCACCTCATAACCATGCGGGTACTCCATTGCTTCTGTGATTAACAAGGGTAGCGCTTCTCGATGCGCGCCGGAATGCTCTTCGCGAAGCCTCCGCGGCGCTCCGGTGGCCAGCTCCCGCCTTCACTTGTCTTTTTCCATGCTTCTCTTGTTAGAATGAGCCGCTTCGTTAATCCACGGCGCGGGGGCAACCTATGTCCGATATGCGGGATGCCATCGTAGTACTCCTTGCAGGAGGCCAAGGCGAGCGTCTGTGGCCGCTAACGCGCGATCGCGCCAAACCGGCCGTTCCTTTCGGCGCCCTCTACCGCATCATCGACATCACGCTTTCGAACTGCATCAATTCCAACCTCCGCCGCATTTTCATCCTTACGCAATACAAGGCGCTCAGCTTGAACCGCCACATCCGCGCCGGCTGGTCGCCGCTGGCCGGTCTAGGCGATTACATCGAAGTCCTTCCGCCGCAAATGCGCGTCTCGCAGCAGTGGTATCAAGGCACCGCCGACGCCGTCTATCAGAACATCTACTCCATCGGCAGTGAGCGCTCGAAATTCGTCTTTATCCTCTCCGGCGATCACATTTACAAAATGAATTACAGCCGCATGCTCAAGCAGCACGGTGACTCCGGCGCCGAAGTCACCGTCGGCACTATCGAGATTCCTGCTTTTCAGGCCGCCAAACAGTTTGGTGTGATCGAGACGGACAAGGATTGGCGCATCGTCGGCTTCGAGGAAAAGCCTGCCGTTCCCAAGGAGTCGCCGCATCACCCCGGGCACTGCAATGCTTCGATGGGCATCTACATCTTCAGCACTCAGCTGCTGATTCCTATCCTCCTCGCGGACTCCGAGGATCCCAAATCCAGCCATGACTTTGGCAAGGACATTCTCCCGCGCATCATTTCGAAGCACCGCGTCTTCGCCTACAATTTCGTCGATGAGAACGCCAAGGACGCTCTCTACTGGCGCGATGTCGGCACCCTCGATGCCTACTACGAAGCGAACATGGACCTCGTCAGCGTGTCCCCGGTTTTCAACCTTTACGACACTTCCTGGCCGCTGCGCACCTGGCAGCACCAGTATCCCCCGGCGAAATTTGTTTTCGCTGATCCCGAACGCATGGGCAGCGCCCTGGATTCCATTGTTGGCGGTGGCTCGATCATCTCCGGCGGACGCGTCCAGAAATCCATCATCGGCAACGATGTCCGCGTGAACAGCTATTCCGAAGTCGCAGAATCCATCATCTATAACCACGTGAATGTGGGCCGCCACTCGCGCATCCGCCGGGCCATCATTGACCGCCACGTCAGCCTCCCGGAGCGCACCGAGATCGGCTACGACCTCGAAGCCGATCGGCGCCGCTTCCATGTCACCGATTCCGGCATCGTCATCGTCGTCCGCCAGGAATCCTTAATCGAAGAGCCCGAATCGGCTTAGATCGTTCCGTCCCGTTATTTCTGGAGTGCCTCTCTGTGACTCTCCTGGCATTCTTCTGTAAGATCATTGGTTCGCAGCCACCGAGGAGAGTTGACCAGCATGTCCACGAAAATCGCCAAAGTCCACGCCCGCCAAGTCATCGATTCCCGCGGCAATCCCACGGTCGAAGCCGACGTCATCTTGGGTGGCGGAGCGCTTGGCCGCGCCGCCGTTCCGTCCGGCGCTTCCACCGGCGAGCACGAAGCTCTCGAACTGCGCGATGGTGACAAATCCAAATATCTCGCGAAGGGCGTTCTAAAAGCCGTTGCCAACGCCAACACTGAAATCGCCAAGTCCATCGCCGGCCTGGACGCCGCCGACCAGCGCGCCCTCGACCACAAAATGATTTCGCTCGATGGCACGCCCACGAAGTCCCGCCTCGGCGCCAACGCCATCCTCGCCGTCTCTATGGCCGCCGCACGGGCTGCTGCCGTTGCCCTCAAGCAGCCGCTCTACAAATATCTTTCGCGTTATTCCACGGACACTTCCGCCAACCTTCTCCCCTGTCCCATGATGAACATTCTCAACGGCGGCGCGCACGCCGACAGCTCGGTGGACTTCCAGGAATTCATGGTCATGCCCGTCGGCGCTCCCAACTTTTCTGAAGGTTTGCGCTGGGGCGTCGAAATCTTTCACGCTCTGAAGACCGCCCTGAAAAAACACGGCTACTCCACCGCCGTTGGCGACGAAGGCGGCTTCGCCCCCAGCTGCAAATCGAACGAGGAAGCTATCCAGATCGTGCTCGAAGCCATCGCCGCCGCCGGTTACAAACCCGGCGAGCAAGTAAGTATCGCTCTGGACCCCGCCGCCAGCGAATTCTACGACCAAGCCTCGCGTAAGTACGTCTTCAAGAAGTCAGATAAGTCCGCGCACACCTCCGAAGAGATGGTTACCTACTGGACAAATTGGGTCGAGAAGTATCCCATCGTGTCGATCGAGGACGGCATGGGAGAAGAAGACTGGCCCGGCTGGAAAAAGCTCACGGAAAAAATCGGCTCGAAATCCTCTCGGAAGCGAATTCAGCTTGTCGGTGACGATATCTTTGTCACCAATACGGAAATTTTTTCACGCGGCATCCACGAAGGCATCGCCAACGCTATCCTTATCAAGCTCAACCAAATCGGCACGGTCACCGAAACCATCGACGCCATCGAGCTGGCTAAGAAGGCTGGCTACCGGTCCATCATTTCCCACCGCTCCGGCGAAACCGAAGACACCTTCATCGCCGACCTGGCCGTCGCCACCGCCGCCGGCCAGATCAAGACCGGCTCCGCCAGCCGCACCGACCGCATCGCCAAGTACAACCAGCTCCTGCGCATCGAAGAAGAGCTCGGCCCCGCTGCGCGCTTCAATGGCAAATCCGCCCTTTCCTAAGCGACGGCTTCGAACTTGTCCACGATTCGAAGGACAAGAACTTCTCTGGAAAGGCAGGAGGGAATCTCTAGATGAACGCCAAACGGTTTGCGCTCGCAATCACCGTGCTTTGGTTTCTATGCGCTCAGAATCTGTCCGCGCAGGTGGATGAGTCTCCCAACCCTGCCGCCTCGCCGCCCAACATGCTGGTCCTCGTTCACCAGGAATTCAGGTTTGGCAAAGAGGGCGAACGTCAAAAGCTGGCGGCTTTGATGGCGCGCGCTTGCGATCCCCTGAACGTTCCCAACGACTGGATTGACCTGGAAGCGATTTCTGGTTCGCCGGAATCTCTTTCCTTCGATCCTTTCGATTCCTTCGAGCAAGTAGACGCCGCTTTCGCGGGCTGGCCGCGGATTTTTGCGGCCCATCCTGAGCTTGCCCGCACCCAGGAGGAATACAACGCGCTCCTCGTGGGTGAACGCACCATTATCGCTGTTCGCCGCGACGACCTCGGCTTCCGCCCGCAGGCAATCGACTTTTCCAAAGCCCGCTTCCTGCGCGTTCTCGAAGTTCGCTTGAATCCCGGCCACGAAAGGGATTTTGTTGAAGCTTTTAGAATTCTGGGCGGGGCCTACGAGAGGATCAAAGCCACTACTCCTTGGGTCGTCTACCAGGTCAACGTAGGCATACCCTCCCCCAGTTTTCTTGTTTTCATGCCCCTCCACGATCTAAGACAAAACGATGACCTTCTCAATTGGAGGAAAGACATCCGCGAAGCCGAAGGAGAAGACGCCGCCAGCCAGATGGAACAAATTGCCCGCGAAGCTTATGCCGCCACCGAAAGCAACCTTTACGCCATCAATCCCGGAGCGTCCCGCGTCTCCAAAGACTTCGCCGATGGCGATCCCGCTTTCTGGTCGCCAAAGCCATCAGCTTCAAAGCCCGCGCCCCGCAAAGAAGCGGAAGCCAAGCCGAAGCCATAGCCGAGCCATGTCTCCCTCTTGTCACCATCGCGTATTGCCGTTCATCCGAGGCTTGCTCCTTCTTCTCCTCTTTTTCCCCGTGACCGCACTTGCGCAATCTCCGCCCGCTCCCGTCGAGGTCTCTTTTCCGAGCGGTAGCCTCGTTCTTCACGGCTTCCTTTACAAGCCAGAGGGCAACGGCCCCTTTCCCGCCGTTCTCTGGAACCACGGCAGCGAGCGGCGTCCCGGCTGGCTTCCCGAACTGGCGCCGATCTTTTTGAACCACGGCTACGTCTTTTTTATCCCGCATCGTCGCGGTCAAGGCCGCTCGCCGGGCGAATACGTCATGGACCTTCTCGAACGTGCCAATCAATCGGGAGGCGCTCACGCGCGTAGCCGAATGCTTGTCGAATTGATGGAGCAGCACCTTCAAGACCAAATGGCGGCACTCGCCTATCTGAAAGGATTGCCCAATGTCGACCCGCTTCGCGTTGCCGTGGCGGGCTGTTCTTTCGGTGGAATTCAAACGGTTTTGCTGGCGGAGAAAGGTCTCGGCGTGCGAGCCGCCGTGGATTTTGCGGGCGCCGCGCAAAATTGGCAACAAGCACCCGATCTGCGGGCGCGCATGATCGAAGCCGTCCAGCATTCGCAGATGCCCATCTTCTTCATCCAAGCCAAGAATGACTACGATCTTTCGCCTAGCCGCGACCTTGCCGCCGCCATGGAAAAATCAGGCAAGGCGCACGCCCTCCAAATCTTTCCATCTTTCGGCAAGTCTAACCAGGACGCCCACGAATTCTGCACCCACGGCGGCGAAGTCTGGGAGTCCCAAGTATTTTCTTTCCTCACACAGTCCATCGAATAGCATCGCCCCCTACTCGAATCTCAACCCATGGGACCGCCGTCCCAGCCAACAAGTCTGCCCGCTTGTCAGAAGCTTTCCGGCCCAAAATACCGGTAGTGCCCCGTGACTTTCCAGTTGAACAAGACATCTTCAATCTTCGGCCCACGCCCGATGTTATGCAGGATCATCGAGCGACCGCTGGCCGGCGATTTCTGATCCACCACAATTCCAATGTGCGGCACATTTCCGCCCAGGTCCCACGTCACCAGGTCGCCCGGTGCATAATCTTGTCCGCGGTCCGTAATCGCCAGCTTCTCTCCCTTCCGGCTGAAAAATACCATCAGGTTCGGCACCCGCCGGTGATCGATATTCGCGTCTGGACGTCCCGAAAACCATCGCCATTTGCGCGGATACGCGGAAAAATTCTGCTCCATGTCCTCGTGCACTTCTTTCTGCAGATCGACACCCACCGCCCGATACGCGCGAATGATTTCATCCGTGCAAACCCCGGTATCGGCCGGCACATCGCCCCCAGGATACGGGATTCGTACATAAGCAGGGTCATAGCGCGCTGGGTGGTGCGATCTCTCCACCGCCGCTGCAACCAGTTTCTTCAGAAATTCCTGCCGCGCCGCTCTCTCTCGTGGCTGTACTTGCGGCACGGATGCGGCGCTACCAATTACCGTGATGGCCGAAAACGCGGCTCCTAGCATGAACCATTGTTTTCGCTTCATAAACCTTCCCATTGCTGAATTCTAGCAGCAGAATCTCTTCGCCAGGGAACAGGCCGCAAGCAACGAGCGATCTGGAGCGTCTAATTCAAACGATGCGGATTCTATAGTACGAAATGCGCGTTAAAATGCTCGAGCGCACATGAAGGAAGCTGCAAAATCGCTCTCGCAAACGGACGCGTTACGCTTCCGGTTGGCGGAACTTGCCGACGTAAACGGCCTAGTCCGCCTTATCAACTCCGCCTTCCGCGTCGAACTACCCTACATCGAAGGCGACCGCATCGACGCCGCGGGTGTTCGCTCCTACATGACCAAGGGCAAATTCCTTGTTGCCGAAGCGCCCCCGAGCCTGGCCGGTTGCGTCTATGTCGAAGTTCGCCGCGACCGCGGCTACTTAGGCCTGCTCGGCGTTGACCCTCCGCGCCAGGGAACCGGCCTCGGCCGCAAACTGATGGACGCCGCCGAGCACTACTTCCGCGAAGCGGGTTGCCGTGCCATTGACCTCCGTGTCATCAGCGCCCGCACGCCGCTCCCCGCCTTCTATCGCCACCTCGGCTACCTCGAAACCGGCACCGCCCCATTTTCCCCCGATATCCCCGTAAAGGTTCCCTGCCACTACATCCTCATGACCAAAACCATCGGCTGAAGCTAGCAAAACATCCTGGACAAGTTCACCAGGATTCCCTCATTTTCAATTTTCCCGTCTTCAGGCAGAATACCCCCTCACTCTGGGGGAACAATGAACCGCACCGTCGCAATTGCATCCATTCTCTTTGTGGGCCTTTCGCTTGCTCCTGTCGGCAGTCAGGTCACCGCCGACGAGCAGCCTCTATTCGGCTACTCGGCCGAATCTTCACGCGCCGAACGGCAGTGGGAAGGGAAGCTCCGCGCCATTCCCAGCCCGGACAACCTGCGCGCTTACATGAAGCGCCTCACCGCGCACCCGCACCATGTCGGCTCTCTGGCCGACAAGGAAAATGCCGAATGGATTGCCGCGAAATTCAAGGAGTTCGGCCTCGACACGCACATCGAACAATTCGACGTTCTTTTTCCAACCCCCAAGGAACGCCTCGTCGAGCTTACGGAAGGTGGCCCGAAATTTGTTGCTAAACTCCAGGAACCCGCCCTTCCTCAGGATCCCACCTCCAATCAGCAAGCCGAGCAGCTTCCTACGTACAACGCCTACTCCATCGACGGCGACGTCACTGCTCCTCTCGTCTACGTCAACTACGGGATCCCCGAGGACTACGAGGAACTCGAGCGTATGGGCGTTTCCGTAAAGGGCAAGATTGTCATCGCTCGCTACTACCACTCCTGGCGCGGTATCAAACCCAAAGTTGCCGCCGAGCACGGCGCCATTGGCTGTCTGATTTATTCCGACCCGCATGAAGACGGATTTGTGCAGGGAGACACGTTTCCAGCTGGGCCCTATCGCTCGTCCGATGGCGTCCAGCGCGGCAGCGTCGCGGACATGCCGCTTTATCCCGGTGACCCTCTCACGCCAGGCGTCGGGGCGACCAAAGACGCCCAGCGCCTCAAAATCGAAGACGCCCCGACGATCACGAAAATTCCTGTGTTGCCAATTTCCTATGGGGATGCGCAGCCTCTTCTGGCGGCGTTGACTGGCCGTGTCGCTCCGGAAGGTTGGCGCGGAGGTCTCGGTATTACCTACCACGTTGGTCCGGGCCCCGCCAAAGTTCACCTGAAAGTGAAATCGAATTGGGAGATCAAGCCTATTTACGATGTCATCGGTAAAATCGAGGGCGCGACTTTTCCCGATGAGTGGGTGATTCGCGGCAATCATCATGACGGCTGGGTGAACGGCGCGGAAGATCCCATCGCCGGCCAGGTTGCGCTGATAGAAGAAGCGCGAGCCTTCGGTGAGCTGTTCAAGTCCGGCTGGAAGCCCAAGCGCACCATCATTTATTGCGCTTGGGACGGAGAAGAGCCGGGGCTGCTGGGTTCGACCGAATGGGCCGAGCAACACTACGACGAATTGCGCGCGCACGGCGTCGCCTACATCAATTCAGACACCAATAGCCGCGGCTATCTCCAAATCGAAGGTTCCCACACGCTCGAAAAATTTGGCAATGATATCGCGCGCGAAATTTCCGATCCGGAAACGAAATTAAGTGTGTGGAAGCGCCAGCAGCTTCACGAAATCGCCAATGCCAAAACGGCGGAGCAGCGCCAGGAAATTCGCAAGCGCGCCGATCTGCACATTCCCGCGCTCGGTTCGGGTTCCGATTACACCGCCTTCCTCCAACACGATGGCGTGGCTTCCATGAACATCGGGTTCGGCGGCGAAGATGGCGGTGGCATCTACCATTCCATCTACGACGATTTTTACTGGTACACAACCTTTAGCGACAAGGATTTTGTTTACGGCCGGGCCCTCGCCGAGACCGGCGGCACGGCCATGATGCGCCTGGCCGATGCGGACTTGCTTCCTTTTGAGTTCGGAGATTTTGCCGATACTGTCGAGACCTACCTAAAGGAACTGAAATCTCTTGCGCAGAAAACGCAAGATGAAATTCGCGAACGCAACCGGGAAATCGACGAAGGCGTTTTCAAAGCCACCAACGATCCCAAGCGGCCACTGGAACCGCCTTCGGTCGAAGTTGTTCCCCCGCATTTGAATTTCGCGCCCATGGAAAATGCCGTCGATATGCTCAACCGCAGCGCTGCGGAGTATCGCAAAGCCCTCGAGCAAGCGAGCGCCAATGGCGGCGCGCCACTGGCTTCCGCTTCGCTCGCCGAAGTCAACAAGATGCTCATCGACAGCGAGCGCAAGCTCACCAATGCCGCGGGCCTTCCCAATCGCCCGTGGTTTAAGCATCAACTCTACGCCCCCGGCTTTTACACCGGTTACGCGGTCAAGACCGTTCCCGCTGTCCGCGAAGCCATCGAGCTAAAAAAATGGCCGCAGGCCGACGAAGCGATCGTCGTTGTCGCCCACATCCTCGAAGATGAGTCCGCGCTAATCTCATCCGCCGCCGCAAAACTTGCGGCGGCAACAGCGCACTGATTCGGAAAGAGCGAAGCCATTCCTGCTTATAACCTCGCGATCATTGGCTTCGGCAACGTCGGCCGCGAATTGTTGCGTTTGCTCGTCTCCAAGGAAACCGAACTGCGCCGCCGCTACGACGTGCGCTGGCGGCTGACGGGTATCGCCACGCGCCGCTCAGGCTGGGTCGCCGACCCCGATGGTCTTAGTCCGCTCTCCGTCCTCAATGGTCACTGGCCCCCTCCTCCGCACCAGCCCTGCCGCGACGTTCGCGAGTGGCTCGAAAAAACGCGCGCTGACGTTTTGTTTGAAGCCAGTTCGCTCGATGCGCAAACGGGCCAGCCCGCCATCGACCACCTGAAAGCCGCGCTCGAACTCGGTGCCCATGCCATCACTGCGAACAAAGGCCCGATCGTGCATGCTTTCCCTGAGCTCACCGCGCTCGCCCACGAAAAAAAGAAAAAGTTCTTTTACGAAGCAACGGTCATGGACGGCGTCCCGATTTTTTCCTTGTTTCCATCGGGCTTGCCCGCCACGGTTCTCGAAGGGTTTTCCGGCGTGCTCAATTCCACGACCAATGTAGTTCTCACCGAAATTGAAAAAGGCCGCTCGTTCGACGAAGCCGTGAAGCGCGCGCAGATCCTGGGTGTGGCGGAAACGGATCCCGCCGCCGACCTCGACGGCTGGGATGCGGCAGTGAAAGTGGCAACACTGGCCATTGTGCTCATGGGCGTGCCCGTGAAACTCGAGCAAGTGCACCGCACCGGCATCCGCGAGCTCAGCGAAGAAAAGATCCGCTCCGTGCGCGCTTCGGGAATGCGTTACAAACTGGTTTGCCGCGCGGAACGCCGCGGCGAAGGCGTGGTTTCGACCGTGCAGCCGGAACTCTTGCTGGCTTCGGATCCGCTCGCCAACCTTGAAGGTACGAGTTCGGCGATCCGCTTTGACCTGGATGTATTCAGCTTATCGATTGTGGAACACAATCCCGGCGTGGTAGCCACCGCTTACGGCTTGCTGGCCGATTTTTTGCGCGCCGTCGATGCTTAGCCTCATCCGGCGCGAGTGCCGTTCGGAACGGGACGCTCCGGAACGGAAAGAGCCGGCTTGAGGCCGTCCGCATATCCGATGTCGAAGAGCATACCTTCGGAAATTTCGCCGGCCATTTTGCGCGGTTCCAGATTTAGGACGAAGAGCGCTTGTCGCCCCGCGATCTCGCCTGGATTTTCGCGCTCTTTTTTAATCCCCGCGAGAATCGTTCGCGAATGGTCGCCAAAATTCACGGTCAGCTTCATGAGTTTGTCCGAACGCGGAACATCCTCCACACGGTCGATCGTGCCCACACGAATATCCAGCGCTTCAAGCGCGGCAATTGCGGCGCGAGGTTTGATGGCTGCGGGAGTGAAGTCTGCCATGGTTCACCGCCGGTACTCGGCCGCGTAGGCGGGCGTGGCAATCGCCGGATCGCAGCGCTCGTCGCGGATGGGTGCGCCCGGCGTCAGCGAAAGTGGAATCACCCCGGCCCACACCGGCAGCGCGTAGTCCGCGGCGTCGTCTTCCACCGGGCCGCTTCGCATCTTGGCGGACACTTCCGTGAGCGGCAAGCGCAGAATGCTGGTGGCCTTCAACTCTTTTTCATTCGGCTGGCGCGCATCGTTCCAGCGGCCACGGATTATTTTTTCCGTGAAGGCCCGCAGCGCTTGGAGTTTTTCCTCCGGCGCGCCGACGAGGCTAGCTTTGCCGAGAACCACCACGGAGCGGTAATTCATGGAGTGATTGAATACGGAACGCGCAAGCACGAAGCCATCCGTAAGTGTCACCGTGACGCACACGGAAATTCCGTCGCTGATGTTGCGCAACATGCGGCTAGCGGCCGAACCGTGAAAATAAATCGCGTCGCCGATGCGCGCGTACAGGGTAGGGATGACGTACGGCTGGCCGTCAAGAGAGAATCCGACGTGGCACACGTAACCTTCGTCCAGAATTTTATCGATGGTTTCTCGATCGTAAGCGCCACGATGCGCTTCACGCAAAACGCGCGTGCGCTCGCTCGGCGGAGACATTTCAGGCACGATTCACCTCAATGTGAAACGTGGCGCGAAGCCGGCCATGCTAGGCCGCTCATTTGATTTTTAGCCGGCGCCAAAGCGGCATGAGTGGGAGCAACTCTAGATATGCTAACACGCCACCCGGAGGCAGGGCGCTTTGTGGGTTCTAATCTTGCCCGTAGGGGCCCGAGCTTGCCGCGCCCCTACAACCTAAACGCCACGTGTGAGAAACTAACGGACTTGAGATCGCCACAATTCGCAGCCGGGAAAGAGGCCATGAGCACACCAGTTATGCGCGGCGCCGATACAAGATCATTCGACATTGCCTGGGTGAGGGAACAATTTCCCTCCCTGAGTTTGCACTACCAACGCCACGGCTCCGCGTTCCTGGATGGCCCGGCGGGCACGCAAGTCGCGAAGCAGGTGATGGACGCGGTGCAATATTATCTCTTAGGCGCTAATGCCAATACCTACGGAGCGTTTCTCACCAGCCAGCGAACCAACGAAATGATTGTAGCCGCCCGCGCCGCGATGGCCGATTTTTTCAATTGTGATGCGAATGAAGTGGTCTTCGGCCAGAACATGACGACGATCACCTTCGCGCTGGCGCGTTCGATCGGAAGGGAACTCGAAAGCGGTGACGAGATTGTGGTCACCACGCTCGATCACGACGCGAACGTGGCGCCGTGGCGCGCGCTGGAAGAAAAGGGCGTGGTTATCCGGCAAGTGGATATTCGCGAAGCCGATTGCACCCTGGATATGGATGATTTGAAGCGCAAGATTTCCGGAAGGACCAAGCTGGTGGCCGTTGGCTATGCCTCAAACATGGTGGGAACGATTAACCCCGTCGCCGAAATCAGCAAACTGGCCCACGCTGCCGGCGCGCTAATGTTCATCGATGCGGTCCACTACGCGCCTCACGGCTTGATTGACGTCCAAGCTCTCGATTGCGATTTCCTGGTCTGCTCGCCATACAAATTCTTCGGACCCCACATGGGTACGCTTTACGGCAAGCGCCAGCACCTGGAGAAGTTCAAGCCATATAAAGTGCGCCCGGCGACGGATGCCTCACCAGAATGCTGGGAAACCGGCACCCAAGTGCACGAGCTCATCGCCGGGATTGCCGCCGCCGTCGATTACCTTGCCGACCTGGGACGGCATTGCGACCCGAGCGCGAAGAGCCGCCGCGAAGCGCTCCGAGCGGCGTACCGCGCGACGCACCACTACGAAACCGGACTGCTCACCAGATTGCTCGACGGATTACAAGCCATTCCGGAGTTGCGCATCTTCGGCATCACCGACAAAAATCGATTTGAGGAGCGCTGCTCGACTTTGTCATTCCGTCTGGGCCATCACCATCCAACTAAAATTGCTTCGTTTCTCGGTGAACGCGGAATCTTCACCTGGGATGGCAATTTCTATGCGCTCAATCTCTCCGAACGCCTCGGGGTCGAGCAACACGGCGGCGTCTTGCGTGTCGGCCTGGTGCACTACAACACCGTCGAAGAAGTGGATCGCCTTCTGGGAGCCCTCGGCGAGTTCGCCCAGCAATGACGAAATGTCTTCGCCGCTCTACGCGAAGAACCAACTTGCATTCATGATTGAAGGACTATGACCAAAAGACCGAAACCTATTGTGCTGACCGTGCTGGATGGTTGGGGATACCGCGCGGAGGCCAAGGGCAACGCGATTGCTCTTGCGCGCAAGCCGGCCTATAGCGAACTGATCAAAAAGTTCCCCAACACTTTGATCCACACGTCCGGGCCCAGCGTGGGATTGCCCGAAGGACAAATGGGCAACAGTGAAGTGGGGCACATGAACATGGGCGCGGGGCGCATCGTGCACATGGACATCACGCGTATCGATCTGCTGATCGCCAACCAGCAATTACGGAACGTGCCGCTCTTTTTGCAAGCGATGGAGCGCGGGCGGGCGCGGCAACTCCATTTTGCGGGATTGCTGAGCGACGGCGGCGTGCACTCGCACATTCAGCATCTGTTTGCGCTGCTCGAAATGGCCAAGCAGCAAAAAGTGGAAAAAGTGTTTGTGCATTGTTTCATGGACGGGCGCGATACGCCTCCGAACAGTGGGCGCGACTACGTACGGCAGTTGCAGCAGAAAATGCGCGAATTAGGCGCCGGCGAGATCGCCACGCTGGTGGGGCGCTACTACGCGATGGACCGCGACAACCGCTGGGAGCGCGTCGAGCTGGCTTATCGCGCGCTGGTTCATGGTCGAGCCGAGACGCGCACCGATGCTCCGCTAGCGGCGCTCGAGCGGAGTTATGAAGCGGACGTGACGGATGAATTTATCAAACCCATTGTGGTGACCAAGGGGAACGGCGCTTCCGCCACGCCCGTCGGATCGATTCGCGACGATGACGCGGTGATTTTCTTTAACTTCCGCGCCGACCGCGCGCGGCAAATGACCTACGCGCTGGCGGCGCCGGACTTCGACAAATTCGCCGATGCCCAGCGGCCGAAGAATCTTTTCTACGTGGGCATGACCCAGTACGACAAAAACTGGCCGTGGCTGAAGTACGTGATTGCGCCAGAGAAACTAGAACACATCCTGGCGCAAGTCTTTGCCGAGTTGCAGTACAAGAATCTGCGCACCGCGGAGACGGAAAAATACGCGCACGTGACTTATTTCTTCAATGGCGGTGTCGAGAAGCCGTTCGCCGGCGAAGAGCGAATTCTGGTGCCATCTCCAAAAGTAGCAACCTATGACTTGAAACCCGAGATGTCTGCGGCCGGAATTACGGACACGGTAGTGAAAGCGATCGCGAAGGGCGAATTCGACGCCATCATCATGAATTACGCGAATGCGGATATGGTGGGACATTCGGGAAAGCTGCAAGCCGCGATCAAAGCAGTCGAAGCCGTGGACGCCGGACTCGGGAAGATTTATCAAGCCCTAAAGCCTTGCGGAGGAGTCTGGATCATCACCGCGGACCACGGGAACGCCGAGACCATGATCGATCCGGCAACCGGCGGGCCGCACACGTACCACACCACGAATCCCGTGCCCCTGATTCTCGTCAGCGACAATGACAAGCTGCGCTTGAAGCCCGGCGGATCGCTCCGCGACATCGCACCAACCATGCTTAGCGCCTTGGGGCAGCCGCGGCCCGCCGACATGACCGGCACCGACTTGCGCACGCCTTCTTAATCCGACCATGAGCCGCACAACACCAGCGGAAACAAAACTTGTGATTTGCGTGTGGCACCTGTTTACGGAGTGGCGGCCAAAACCAGCGATGGCCGAGACCATTCGAAAGCGGTGGCCGGAGATGCGCGTCGTGCATTTGCCGAATTACGACCGCTTGCCGGAAGAACTCCCGGACACGGATATTTTTGTCGGGTATTCGCTGCGCGCCGAGCAACTGAAGAACGCAAAAAAGCTGAAGTGGATTCACTCGACGGCGGCGGGGGTAGCGCAACTGATGTATCCGGAATTGCGGGATTCGGGAATCCTGGTGACGAATCCCAGTGGAATTTTTTCCGTGCCGATGGCAGAGCACACCATGGGTCTGCTGCTGGCGCTGGCCAGAAATTTCCCGGATTCCGTGCGGGGTCAGGACCGGCAGCGATGGGCGCAACAAGAGATTTGGGACCAGCCGCAGCATTTGACGGAACTGAATGGCAAGGTTCTCCTAATCGTCGGGTATGGCTCGATTGGGAGAGAAGTAGCGAAACGAGCGAAAGCGTTCGAAATGAAAGTTTGGGGCGTGACGCGGTCGGGCGGGGGCGAACGGGCGCACGTCGAGAAGATCTTTCCCGCCACGCAACTCCACGCAGCGTTGCCGGATGCGGATTATGTGCTTATTTGCGCGCCCGAGACTGCGGAAACGAAACAGCTTATGGGCGCGGCTGAAATCGCCAGCATGAAACGCGGGGCGCGGCTGATCAATATAGGGCGCGGGTCGCTCCTGGATGAGCAAGCGCTAGTGCAAGCACTCCGACGCGGCACGCTGGGCGGTGCCGCGCTGGATGTGGCCGAGAAGGAGCCGCTTCCGGCTGAAAGTCCTTTGTGGAAAGCGCCAAGTTTGTTTATCACGCCGCATACGAGCGGCGTGAGCGACCGGCTATGGGACCGCCAAGCCGCGATTTTGCTCGCATTGCTGGAGAGATGGTTTGCAGGCCGGGAATTGTTCAACCAGGTTGATTTTTCCCGCGGCTACTGAAATTGAAAATGGAGATTGGAAAATCGAAAATGGCAATGCGCAACCGGCATTGAGTACAAGATTCCTCTCATTTCAAATTGCCGTTTTCTATTTTCCAGTTTGTTCAATCGCCGACGCCGCCTTTGGGCGCTTGATATCCTTCGCGGGCGTAAACCTGGTATTTCTGTTTCTTGCCTTTTTGGTCTTGCACGGTGAGGGGAGCGCCATCGGGCGCCACCAATTCCACCTTAATCTTGTGAAACTTGCCGTCTTTTGCCCCGCTGGTGGGTGAATACGAGAGGCTGTATTGATGGCGAAGAAAAGCGGCGACACTTTGGAAAACTTCCGGCATCTCACCGGTGAATTGCGGGAACCAGGCGAAACCGCCGGTTTCCTGGGAAAAAGTCTTCAGCTGATTTTCCGCTTGAAGATAGTTCAATTCCCGAATGCTGCCCATGCCACCGTTCATATCCGCGAAATTGCGATAGGCCCGGCCCAATCCGATGCAAAAGATGGTGACGTCGCTTTGGCGAAGCTGCTTCATGGTCTGATCGAGGGTGTGCTTGGAAAACGTGTCTATGCCGCTGGCCAACAAAACGATGGATTTCTTGCCCTTTACGTCTTTCAAGCGATCCACAGTTTCCAGCAAGGCGTCGAACACGTTCGATTCGCTGAACCCTGGAAAATAGAGATGATTGATCCCTTGCATGACTTCGTCTTTGTTCTGCGTGAAGTCCACTTCAATGCGGGTCCTCATGTCAAAAGTCTCGAGTGCGACCCAATCTTTTTGCTGCAAAGTGGGGAAAAGTGCGGTGGACCAAAACCTGCCCAGATACGCAAAAAAACCGCCGTAGCCGCGGCTGCTGAATTCCAGCAGCAGGACCATGGTGATGGGGGCATCGGTGGGAGAAAAGTTCGTGATGGTTTGCGGTACGCCCTCGTCGAGAACGCGGAAGTTCTCTTTCTTGAGGCCTGGGATGATGTCGCCATGCTGGGTGGTGGCGACCACCTCAAGCGTGACGATGGGCACTTCGACGGCGATGGTGACGTCGGCTTGGGGAGGCTTTTGAGCGGTGGTCGGCGGTTTTTGCGAATCCGGGTTTTGTTGCTGTTGAGCCGGAGGCGGCGCGCCGCCTTGCGGGCCGGTGGGAGCCTGGGCCAAGGCGGAATTCTCAGCCAGCGGCAAAGCCAGCGCGGCAGCCAGAACGGCAAGCGGTACTCTCGAAAGAATAGCCTTCATCATTCACCCCTTGATCGCAGCAAACCAGTTAAAATTAGCAGTGGCTCTCGTTTTGCGGGCGCCGCCGCGGCCACGATGTGTTTGAATTTACGCGCCGCAAAAGCTAAGCCCAGCCAAGCGCCGACATCTGCATGTTAGTATGAAGCACTTCTGGAACAAAACGTTTACTCGGACGGCCGGGAAGTGGCCGACCTTACCAGGGAGGATGAATTCGTGAGCTGGAATGGCATGGTCCAGATGTTGGCTCTAGGAGCGGCGTTGTTGCTAGCCGCCAGTCTTCCGGTCGCGGCGCAGGTAACGCCGGGGGAGCGGCCGGGGATTCCCGGGAATTCGCCAAGCCTGCCGGCGGTTGGGGATACATCGGCCATTGCCAAGGAAGCCCGAGGCTGGCTGTCGGACCTGATCAAAATCAACACCTCGAATCCGCCGGGAAACGAGCAGATTGCGGCACTCTACATCGCGGGAATCCTGGCGAAGGATGGGATCAAAGCGGAAATGATTGATATGGCGCCGGGACGAAGCGCAGTCGTAGCGCGGCTGCGAAGCGCGGCGGTGGCCAATCCGGCAAAGGCCCTGCTTTTGGTGGCGCACCTGGACACCGTGCCGGTGGACAAGTCACGGTGGAGCGTAGACCCGTTCGGTGCGGTGATCAAAGACGGATATTTGTATGGACGCGGAGCGATTGACGACAAGGGCATGGTGGCGGCCAACCTGGCAGTGTTTCTTTCGCTTAAGCGTTCGATGGTGCATCCGAACCGCGACGTGATTTTTCTGGCGACCGCGGACGAGGAAACCAGCGGGGATGCCAGCATCCGCATGCTGATCGCCAAGCACTGGGATAAGTTTGCGGCCGGATATGCGATCAACGAAGGCGGAAACGTCTTCGTGAAGAACGGAAAAGTGCAGTACGCCGGCGTACAAGCGGATGAGAAGTTGGCGTTCAATGTTGCCGTAATCGCCCGGGGAACTTCGGGGCATGCTTCGCAGCCGACGAAAGACAATCCCGTGGTGCACCTGGCGGCAGCCGTCGAGAAAATCGGGAATTATGCGGCGCCGGTGCGGTTCACGTCGATTGTGCGGAGATACTTCGAGGGACTCGCGTCTTTAGAGGATGACGAGATTGGAAAGTGGATGCGTTCCATGGAAGCGTCGGACCGCGGTGAACATGCGCAACGCGTGATTTCCGATGCCAGTCCGTTGTGGAACGCGATGTTGCGGGACACGTTTGCGCCCACGGTGCTGACCGCGGGCGTGGCGAACAACGTGATTCCGGCGGAGGCGCGCGCAAACTTGAATGTGCGGCTTCTGCCCGGAGACACGATTGATAAAGTGTTGAACGATTTGAACAAGCTGGTCAATGATCCGCTGGTGAAGCTGGAGCTGCAGCCCAATGCGGGATTGGCCGCTCCATCCTCGTCGCTGGAATCGGATTTTTACGGTTTGATTTCGAAAGTGATTCCCCTGGAATTCGGGGGCGCGCCGGCGCTGCCGTTTCAATCGACGTGGCTGACGGATTCGGCGCAGTTGCGGCTGCACCAAGTGCAAGCATACGGGCTGGTGCCGTTTCCGCTGGCGCAAGAGGATTTGAAACGGATGCACGGCGACGACGAGCGAATTCCGCTCGCGGCATTCGACAAGGGCGTGGAAGTGCTGGCGAAGATCGTTTCGGAATTTGCCGTGGGGCACTAGCGAAGAAGAGCAGCCATCGCGAGCAGCAAAAAAACCGTCGCAATTTCATACCCTTCCCGTAAAGAATGAAAGAAGTCTAGAATCGATGCCGTCAGAGGACGCATGAGCTTCCGTCACTCCAAAATTGTGTGCACCATCGGGCCGGCGAGCTGTTCCCCCAAGATGATCGACCGGCTGTTGCTGGCGGGGATGGACGTGGCGCGGCTGAATTTTTCGCATGGCACGCACGAAGAGCATGCCAAGAACTTCGCGACGCTCCGCGCCGCCGCCGTGGAGCACGAAAAGCCCATCGCGATTCTTGCCGACCTGCAGGGACCCAAAATTCGGACCGGGCCCCTGGCGGGCGGCGGGCAAGTCCTGCTGCGTACCGGGCAGCGTTTCGTGATCACCACGGCGAAAGTACTGGGAGATTCGACGCGCGTCAACACCGTGTTCACGCCGCTGCCGCGCGAAGTTCACCGCGGTGATCGTATCTTGCTGTCGGATGGATTGATCGAGTTGCGCGTGGAAAAGGTCAGCGGCCGCGCAGTGATTTGCGAAGTCGTGAACGGCGGGGCCCTCGGCGAACACAAAGGGATCAACCTGCCCGGTGTAAAGCTGCGCGTGCCCGCCCTGACTGTGAAAGACCGCGCGGATCTAGCGTTTGCGCTGAAACAAGGCGCGGATTACATCGCGGTGAGTTTCGTGCGGCGCCCGGAGGACGTGCTGCTGGCAAAAAAATTGATTGGCCGCGCCGGGAAAGACACTCCGGTGATTGCGAAGCTGGAGAAGCCGGAGGCGATTGAAAACCTCGACGCCATTCTGCGGGCCGCCGACGGCGTGATGGTGGCGCGCGGCGACCTGGGCGTGGAGATGAATCCGGAGCGCGTCCCAGTGGTTCAGAAAACGATTATTTCGCGAGCGCGGGAATTCCGGCGGCCGGTGATTACCGCGACGCAGATGCTGGAATCGATGACCGAAAACCCGCGGCCGACGCGCGCGGAAGCTTCCGACGTGGCCAACGCGATTTTCGACGGCTCGGATGCGGTGATGCTTTCGGCAGAAACCGCGTCCGGGAAATATCCCGTCGAGGCTGTCACGATCATGGCGCGTATCATCGAAGAAGCGGAAGCCAGCATCCGGGAATTTCCGAGGCCGGGGACGCAAGAAAAACTGAAAGTGGCGGAAACCGTGGCGGAGCTGGTGTGCCATGCTTCGCGCGAGCTGCACATGAAATTGATCGCGGTGTTCACGCACAGCGGATTCACGGCGCGGCTGGTGTCGCGCTACCGGCCGCTGGTTCCGATCGTGGCGTTTTCGCCGGTGGCGGAGACGCGGCGGCGCATGGCGCTGATTTGGGGCGCGCTGCCCAGGATGATCTTGGACGTGCAAAAAGTGGATGGGCTGGCCAAAGTCGCGGAGAAGCGCTTGCTGGAAGAGCGGCTGGTGCGAAAGGGCGACGTGATCGGGATCGTGGCGGGCACGCCCATGGGGATTCGCGGAACGACGAACTTCATGAAGTTTCACGTTATTGGAGGGCCGGCTTGAGGCCGCGTGATTAGTTCCGGTGACCCGTGATCCGTAGTAACGGAGCCCGGCAAGCTGCCTTCGGTCGTTCCAATTTCGGAAGAATACCCATACCCCCCGGCACTTTTCCTAAGAGCCGCAAGCAAAGGTACAACATACGGAACTTGGAATCGCGGCAAAACGAAAAGGAATGGCGGAATGAGGAACGGGCGTTGTCGCTCGTGCCTCAAGAAATGTCGGAGAGAAAAAAGATTCCTTAGTAGTTGCCTCGCAAGCAGAAAACCAAGGGTTCGAAAGGGGTTTGATTCTAATTGACCCAGTTGTCGGGGCGGGAGGGCGGTTCTTTCTTTTGTTTGTTGATGTAGACCTCGAAGCGTTTGCGGTTTCGCCGATATTGCCAGTCGGTGACCGTGTTGCGGACGTTGTACAAGAACGATCCGCGCCGGAGATAGAGATAGCCAACCAGCATGCCGCCGAGATGACAGACATGACTGACGTTGTCACCACCAGAGCCGAGCGTGGAGAAGAACTCGATGGCTCCCATCACGGCCACATAAGGACGCATGGGAATTGTGACGGGAAGGGGAATCAGCCAGATACGACGGTCAGGGAAGAGGACTGCGTTGGCCATGAGAATGCCGAAAATTGCGCCCGAGGCACCGATGGTTGGAATTAGCGAGGGTAAGCCTCCAAAGAAAACCGGAATGGTCTTGACGAGAACCTCGATGAGCCCTGCGCCCACGCCGCAGATGCAGAAATAATTCAGAAACTTGCGCTTCCCCCAAACAAGTTCCAACTCCCGCCCGAACATCCACAGCATGAGCATGTTGATCAGCAAGTGGAAAAGGCCGCCATGCAGAAAAATGTATGTAAAGGGCTGCCAAATGCGGGGAGGGATGTGATGCGTTATGGCGTCGGGAATCAGCGCGAACCATTTGAGCAGCCAGATGGTCGCCACCGGAGGAGCGAGCAGGCCGAGAAGCGTCTGCAAGAGAAAAACGCCGGAGCAGACCAACACCAGCAATTTCACGCCTGGGGTAATAAAACTACGCCAGTCGAAGTTATAACGCCGCCCGCCGAACGTAGTCCCCATAATGCCAGTGTACGGCGGCAGGAGCGTGTCCGTCAAAGGACCGTCGTGGCGGCTAATCGAGTTTCTTGCGGGCGAAATAGAAGAGCGAAACCGCTAGAAGCGCGAACATGAAAATGCCGAAGAGGTTGTTGGTGGCGAGCGGTCCCATGAGTCTGGGGCCAAAGGCGAAGAGATCGGCGCGCCAGGGCAGGCCAAGGACGGCGGTGAGCCAATGCGGGACGCGATTGGAGATTTCCGGGTCTTGCAAAAGGGCGATGATGATGCCGAGGAGGCCGAAGACGCCGCCAGCAGCGATCAAGCCGCTGGAATAAAGAGCGCCGGGGCTGGCTTCGCTCTCGTCCTTTTTCTTGGTGGTGGCTTCCACCAACGCGCGGACGAGGCCTCCGGCAAACATGGCTCCCGTGGTGGCGATGGAAAGATAAGAGCCGGTGGCAAAAGCCAGCGAGCGAACGCCGAGAACTTCGACAGCGATCACTAAAGCCACGCCCATAAGCACTAAGCGCCAGGGCAAGCGCTGATTGAGGATGCCATTAATGACCGTGGCCATCAGGCGCGCTTGCGGCGCGGGGGCTTTGTCACTGCCGATGCCTTGCGCCCATTGCAACTCGATCCGGCCGGTGCTCGCGTCGTAAAGATATTCGCCGTCAGGGATTTCATGTGAACCCAGCGAGTTGATGAGAACGTAGCTCTTGTTTTGATAGCTGAACGAATCGCGCTCGATTTTGACGCCCGATGGCAAAGCCTGGATGCTGACGGGAATCGGCGTGGGGATGTATTTCTCCAAGCCTTTGTTCATCAGATTCAGAGTGGCGCCGATGGCGACGGTGGAGACGGTGACGCCCACGAGCAGCCCCATCTGCTGCCAGAAAGGAGTCGCGCCGACCAGATAGCCGGTCTTCAAATCCTGCGAAGTGGCGCCGGCGATGGCGGCGGCAATGCAAACGACGCCTCCAATCATGAGCGAAAGCACGGCGTAGTTCGGCGCGGTCCAACCGGCTAAGAAGAAAACCGCGCAAGTAGCCATCAACGTTGCGATGCTCATGCCGCTGATGGGATTGGAGGAATTGCCGAGCAATCCGCTGATGCGTCCGGCTACGGTCACAAACAGAAATCCGAACACCACCACGAAAATACCGGCAAAAAGATTTTGCCACCAGTAGGTGCTGGCGTCTTTCATCGGATGAAACGTCAGCAAGACCCACATCATGGCCACGATGACGATCGAACCGAGGATGACCCAGCGCATGGGGACATCCCGGTCAATTCGCGAAGAAGAACTGGATTGGCCGGCGCCTTCGGCGCGTACGTCTTTCAATCCGGCACGCAACGCGGAAATGATGGTCGGCAGAGTGCGCAGCAAGGTGATCAACCCGGCGGCGGCCACCGCGCCCGCGCCCATCGGACGGATGTAACTGCGCCAGATGTCATCCGGCGTCATCAGAGGAATGGGAATGGTCGATGGATAGATTGGCGTGTTGCCGGCAAGCTGCCCGTAAAATTTGATGGCGGGCATCATCACCAGCCAGGAAACGATGCCGCCGGCGAAGAGTATTCCTGAGACGCGCGGGCCGATGATGTAGCCGACGCCCAGATATTCAGAAGTGATGGCGGCGCGAAAACTCGCTCCGGGGAACCAACTGGGACGGGCTTCCGGTTGCGAAGTCCAGGCTTGGACGGTGTTCATGAGGAAGGTGTAAACACCGCCGAGGCCGAGTCCCCAGAAAACACGGCCCGCGAAGGAGCCGCCGCGTTCGCCCGCGACGAGCACGTCGGCGCAAGCGGTGCCTTCGGGAAATGCCAGGTTGCCATGCTCCTTGACGATGAGTTGGCGCCGCAGCGGCACCATGAAGAGCACGCCGAGCCATCCGCCGAGAAGCGCCAGCGGGAAAATCCGCCAAAAAGTGAATTCAGAGCCGAAGCCGAGAAAAATCAGAGCCGGGATCGTGAACATGACGCCGGCGGCTAGCGATTCGCCCGCAGAGCCGGTGGTCTGGACGATGTTGTTTTCGAGAATCGTCGGCCGGCCGAATGGCGGCAGGTAGACTCCCAGCTTGCGCAAAATGCTGATAGACAAAACGGAAATGGGGATCGAAGCGGAAACGGTGAGCCCGGCGCGCAACCCGACGTAGACGGTGACGGCACCGAAGAGCAGCCCAAAGAGCGCACCAAGAATGACGGCGCGAATCGTGAATTCCTTTTGGGTTTCTTCGGCCGATATGTAGGAGCGGAATTCCCCCGGCGGCGCCGTGGAACTCCAGGCCTTTTCGCGCGTTCCCGTTTGTTCGCTCAATGAATCCCCCTGTGACGGAATCGGATGCCCAAGCGGTCTGTGCGGGGGATTATGCCGCAGGTGGGGCAGGCGGGGAAGAGAATCCTCGCCACCCAAGGGGTCAGATAAGTCAGGTATCAACTCTATTGACACGGGAACGACGCCCCTGTAATGTCCGACAGTATACGTTGCTCAGTTCAGCAACACAGCCCATGGGACGGGACGCTCCGAGAGCGCGGGAAACCGCGAATCCGTCAATACGACCAGTCGGCGGTGAGGGGTCCGTTCACCGAGGCGCGGGCTCCCCGGTAGTTCCTCGAAGTCCCTCCAGTTCTGCTTACCTACCGATTCAATATGGGAGAACAACGGTGAGCTACCGCCGCTTGATCATGCTTATCTTGCTCGTCTTGGCCCTCTCGATTGTCCGGCAAGCAAAAACCGTAAGTGCCGGGGACGAGTGGCAGCCTGTTACCCCCGAAGAGTTAAAGATGACTGGCGAGCCCAAAGCCCCTGGCGCGCCGGCGATCATTCTTTTTCGGCAAGTGGACCGCGACGATAGCAATCCGCGAAATCCCCACGAATACAACTATGTTCGCGAAAAAGTATTCACTGAAGAAGGCCGCAAGTACGCCGATGTAGAAATTCCTGTCGTCAAGGGCCAATGGGAAATTGTGAACATCAGGGCCCGCACGATCCGTCCCGATGGTTCCATCGCCAACTTTGACGGCAGAGTCTATGAAAAAGAAATTGTGAAAGCCCGCGGCCTTAAATATCTCGCCAAGACTTTTACGCTCTCCGATGTGCAGCCAGGAAGCATCATTGAATACCACTACATGATCGACTTCGCGGAAAACTACGTCTTCAATTCGAACTGGGTCTTGAGTGACGAATTATTTATTAAGAGCGCGAAATTCACTCTCAAGCCTTATAGCGAGTGGGCCCTCCAATGGACCTGGCCCAATGGCTTGCCGCAAGGCACCAAGCCACCGGCGAATGAAACGAAATTGATTCACATGGAGGCCCAAGACATTCCCGCGTTTCAGGTCGAGGACGACATGCCGCCGGAAGCCACCATGAGGTTTCGCGTGGACTTCATCTACAGCGAAGACGGGTTCGAAAAAGAACCGGAAAAATTCTGGAAAAAACAGGGCAAGAAAATGAACGATCAAGTGGAAGGCTTTGTCAACAAACGCAAGGCCATGGAGCAAGCCGTCGCGGAAATTGTTTCTCCGGGCGATTCACCCGATGTCAAATTGCAGAAGATCTACGCCCGCGTCCAGAAAATCCGCAACACTTCCTACGAGATTGAAAGAACGGAGCAGGAGCAGAAGCGCGCTAAGGAAAAGGAAATCAATAACGTGGAGGATCTCTGGAAACGAGGATACGGAAACGGCTATCAGCTGACCTGGTTATTTTTGGGACTCGCTCGAGCGGCCGGATTTGACGCTTCTCCAGTCAGGATCGCCACGCGTGACGATCATTTCTTTAAACCGAATGTGATGAAAACCAGCGACCTCAACACCAACGTGGTCCTGGTAAAGCTGAACGGCAAGGATGTGTACTTCGATCCGGGCGCGGAGTTCACCCCATTCGGCTTGTTGCCCTGGTCGGAATCAGGCACCACGGGCTTGAAGCTGGAAAAGGATGGCGGCATGTGGGTGACCACGACCATGCCGGAAAGCTCTCTGTCGCAAGTTATCCGCAAAGGCGATTTGCATCTGACCATGGATGGATCGCTCGAAGGCCAGCTCACCTTCACTTTTACGGGTCTCGAAGCGCAATCGCGGAGACTAGAAGAGCGCAACGAGGATGAAGCGCACCGCAAGAAGTTCCTGGAAGATTACGTGAAGGAAATCATCCCCGCGGGGATCGAAGTCGAACTTACCAATAAGCCGGATTGGGCAAGTTCTTCGGCCACCATGGTCGCCGAGTATTCCTTGAAGGTTCCCGGCTGGGTAGCTGGGGCGGGAAAGCGCGCGCTGCTTCCCGTGGGTTTGTTCAGCGGTTCTGAAAAGCACATGTTTGAACATTCCACCAGGGTCCACCCGCTCTATTTTCCCTACCTGTTTGAGAAGATCGATGACTTGCGCATTGAGCTGCCGCTGGGCTGGCAGGTAAGCAGCTTGCCGCCACCACAAACTACCGATGCAAAAGTCATCGCTTATACCCTTAAAGTCGAAAATGAAAAGGGCGCGCTTCATTTGGAAAGGCATCTGCGAAGTGATCTGACCTTCCTAGAGCAAAAATATTACCCCGCGCTGCGCAATTTTTATCAGACCGTGAGGACAGGAGATGAGCAGCAAATCGTTTTGCAGCCCGGAGCGACGGCGGCGAGCAACTAGGATGCGACGGGTTGCGCCATTTATTTTTCTCTTGATGATCGGCGGTCTTGCGGGAGCGCTTCTGGCGTATGCCGGAGATGCGCCAGCCTGGATGCACGCGCTTGTGACCGTAGCGCTGCCGGCGCACGACGAAAAAACAGACGCGGTACTTCTATACGCCGAAGACATTCTCAACGTCCAGGGAAATGGAAAGATCAAGAGCATTAACCGGCGCGCCTACAAGATATTGAGGCCCACGGGGCGCGAATACGGGGTCATCAGCGCTTCCTATGACGCGGAAACGAAAATCACGGGAATTCGCGGCTGGTGCATTCCCGCGCAGGGGAAAGATTACGAAGTAAAAGATAAGGACGTGGTGGAGACAGCCCTGCGGGGGGTGGAGAATGGCGAGCTGGCGACGGATTTGCGCACCAAACTTCTCCGGATTCCAGCCGCCGATCCCGGCAACATCGTTGGCTACGAAATCGAGCACGAAGACCGGCCCTACGTTCTCGAGGACGAGTGGTCTTTTCAAGAGCCGGTGCCGGTTCGCGAGGCGCGCTATACACTTCAATTGCCCCCGGGGTGGGAATACAAGACCGCTTGGATGAATCACAAGCCGGTTGAGCCGACTCCCGCCGGGAACAATTCCTGGCAATGGGTAGCGACAGATGTCGAAGCTGTGAAGCACGAAAACGATATGCCGCCTTGGCGAGGCGTGGCCGCGAGGATGGTGGTAACCTTGTTTCCGGCAGGGGGCGGAGCTCAGAACAGAGGTTTTGAAACTTGGAAAGAAGAAGGGACCTGGGAGGCCGGGCTGGAGCGCGGAAGACGCGAGCCTTCGCCGGACATCAAGCAGAAAGTGGCGCAGTTGACGGCTTCCGCGTCTACCCCTCTTGAAAAGATGCGGGCGCTTGCGCAGTTCGTGCAGCGCGACATTCGCTACGTGGCCATCGAATTGGGCATCGGAGGCTGGCAACCGCATCCGGCGCCGGATATCTTCACCCACAAGTACGGCGACTGCAAAGACAAGGTCACGCTGTTGAGCTCCATGCTGGGCGAGATCGGCGTGGAGTCCTACTACGTTTCCATTAACACCAACCGGGGCGCAGTGACGCCCGAAACTCCGGCATCCATGGGCTTGTTCAATCATGAAATCATAGCGATTCATTTGCCGGATGGGATCAAAGAGGACAGCTCGATGGCCACCATGGCCCACCCCAAGCTTGGCAAAATTTTATTTTTTGATCCTACCGACGAATACACTCCCCTGGGACAGCTGCGCGGCGAGTTGCAAGCGAATAGCGGGCTACTCGTGACTCCCGAAGGGGGTGAGCTGGTGAATCTTCCTCAGTTACCCGCCGCGATGAATGGAGTGGAACGCAACGCAAAATTAACCTTGAGCCCGAGCGGAACTTTGCAGGGGGACGTCTTCGAGACCCGGCGGGGAGACTTCGGCTGGTGGCAACGGGCAGCGCTAAAGACCGTCACAAAATCCGCCGACCAGATCAAGCCGATTGAGAACCTTGTTTCCCACTCTCTGGCTACCTTTCAGCTTACCAAGGCGACCATCCTGAATCTCAATCAGACGGACCAGCCCTTTGGCTACCAGTATTCATTTGTGGCGGAGAACTACGCAAAGACAGCCGGCAATCTGATGCTGGTGCGTCCGCGAGTCTTGGGAAGCAAGTCGAGCGACATCCTGGAGACCAAAGAACCAAGGAAATTCCCGGTGGAAATGCCGAGTCCGGAGCGGGACGTCGACACTTTTGAAATTACCTTACCGCCCGGCTATGAGGTGGATGACTTGCCACCGCCAGTGAACGCGGATTATAGCTTCGCGAGCTATCACAGCAAGACGGAGATGAACGGGAACACTTTGAAATATACGCGCACGTTCGAGGTGAAAGAGCTGAGCGTGCCGCTCAGCAAAGTCGAGGACCTGAAGAAGCTTTACCGCATCATCGCCGGCGACGAACGGAATACCGCGGTGCTGAAGCCAGCTGCTCACTGATACTAATTTTCGCTGGCGCTCGTGCGATTTGCACGTACAACTTTAACCGACCAGACGGAGTCGGCGCGTGCAATCAAGAACGCGGCGAAGCTGAGCGCAAATACCGAGTGGCTGAGGCTTGCGCCGAAGTATTGCCAGAAGGGCGCTCCCGCGCCGGGATAATCTGAGGAGAAGAGCAGGGTGAGCATCAGAATCAAGCCGCAGAAGCTCGCCGAACGCACCATCACTCCAAGAGTAAGCCCGAGTCCGATCGCGAATTCGCCATAAGCTACCAGGAAGGCGATGGGCGTGGCATGCAGGAGGACAAAGCCACGGAGAATGGGCGCCATGAACGGGTAAGCTCCCCCTGCAAGGAATTTGTTGATCCAAAATTGAAAGCCGCCATCGAGCGTGAACGCGGTGCCGAAAACTTTGTATTGGCCAAAGATCAAGAAAAGTATACCGATGCCAATACGCAGGAAGGCGAGTGCGTAAGCGTTTCTAGGGCCGGGATCTCCAGATATTGTCATCGCGAGTCCTCTTCTAAGGCCGGGTTGCCGCCCCGGAAGATTTCGTTCGAGGGATGAATAATAAAATGGCGGCAGGAGGTTCGAGCGCCGTCAATCTCTTTCGCAGGCCACGCCGCGAAGCTGTCGCTGCTTGCTTCAAGAGCGCGGCGGCCGCCTCGAAAGAGATCTGCACCCGATAAACATCGGCGCGTTCCGCATGAGAATACCTCTCATAGCGCGGAGCTGAATCCCTTGCCGCGGTAAGCAAAATTTCCCACGCGCTCCCCTTGCGGAAAAGCCTCTTAGCCTTAGCTTCTTCGCGAGCAACGCGAATCAATGAGAGCTGCGTGCCGCCGCCGATTTCCAGGGAGAGAGAGGTTACCTGGGCGGGATCAAAAGGAAGCGCCGGGTCGTCATCTGGGAAGGCGGTGAGGAGGCCCGAGATTTCTTCTTCGTTGGCAACGAACCCCTGCCACCAGTAGCGATACCCGTTGTAGACAACTGTGCCGGCGCCAAAAATTTGCCGCACGCGCGCGACATTCTTGCCCGTTACGCTCACGACCATGCCCGCGAGTTCCGCAAGCCGAAATGTTTGCTTCACGACCGGGCGGACCGTCACGTAGCCCGCGTCTTCTTCCGTGAAGCGCATCGCAATGGTTTCCGGGAGCGGCATACCGAAAGAAGAATGCGTCTCAACCCAGTTTCGAAAGCCGGTCGCGCACACGGTCGCTGAGCGCCTTGCCGTCAACGGTTTTGCCTTCCAGTCCGCCCTTGGCTGCTTTCACAACCGCGCCCATCTGCTTGATGGAATTCGCGCCAGTTTCGGAGATGGCCTTGGCGATCGCGGCATCCATTTCCGCCTCGCTCGCGCCAGCAGGCAAATACGATTCGATGATGGCGAGTTCTTTGGTTTCCTTTTCGGCGAGTTCCGGGCGTTTGCCCTTGGTGAACTGCTCGATCGATTCCTTGCGCTGCTTCACGAGCGTTTGCAAAATCTGGATGGCCTCGGCCTCGTCCATGGCGCGCATCTTTTCCACTTCTTTGTGCTTGATGGCCGCTTTGATTCCCCGCAACACGCTGAGGCGCAATTCTTCTTTGGCGCGCATCGCGTCGACCAGGTCTTTCTGAATTTTTTCCGCAAGACTCATCTTGGGTTCCTCGCGTCATTGAATATAGCAGACCAGCAAATTCGCCGCGAAGGAATGGTTGGCAACGGCATGGCGCGGTAGGCGCGGCGCTTATTTGACACCGCGCGAGGGGCTCGCTACTTTTGAATGCTTACACGGCGCGGGCCAAACCCGCTCCGAGACGACGGGGCTCATGAAAGTCATCGTAGCGGACAAGATCAGCGATCGCGGCGTGCAACTGCTAAAGGAGCAGCCAGGCTGGAACATCGTGCAAGCCACGAAAGACACGCTGAACTCGGAGATCGCCGATGCGGACGCCCTAATCGTGCGCAGCGCCACGAAAGTCACCGCCGATTTGCTGGACCGCGCTAAAAAATTGCGCGCCGTGGGCCGCGCCGGCGTCGGCGTGGACAATATCGACCTGGACGAAGCCACCAAGCGCGGCATTCTGGTCATGAGCACGCCCGGCGGAAGTTCCGTCAGCGTTGCCGAACATACTTTTGCGCTGTTGCTCGCGCTCGTTCGCCAGCTTCCAAAATTTGACGCCGCCATGCGCGAAGGCCGCTGGGAAAAATCTTCTTCCGGCGCCGAAGTGCGCGGCAAGACCCTGGGCCTCGTCGGGCTCGGCCGCATCGGCAGCGAAGTGGCGTCCCGCGCCGAAGCGTTCGACATGCGCGTCGTCGCGTTCGATCCCTTCATCAGCGAAGCCGCCGCGCGCGAACTTTCCGTCGAACTCGTGCCGCTCGATCAGCTTCTCGCCGAATGCGACTTTATCTCCTTGCACACCGCCGTAAGTCCGGAGACGCGGGACATGATCAACGCCGAGTCCATCGCGAAAATGAAGAAGGGCGTTCGCATCATCAACGCGGCCCGCGGCGAGCTTATCAACGAGGCGGACTTGGCGGCAGCCATTCAGAGCGGCCACGTCGGCGGAGCCGCTCTCGACGTCTTTGCTGAGGAGCCGCCGAAGAATTCCCCGCTGATCGGTCTTCCCAACGTGATCACCACGCCGCACGTCGCCGGTTCCACGGCGGAGGCCCAGGAGGAGCTGGGCACCCAGGTTGCTCTCCAGATCCGCGATTATCTCGTCGAAGGCGTTATTCGCAACGCCGTGAATCTCCCGGCGCTCTCGCCGGACCAATACCGGCGCGTTCGGCCGTACCTCGAACTTGCCGAGCGCCTTGGTTCGCTGGTTTCTCAGGCGGCAGAGTCGCGCCCGGCGCGAATTCGCATTCGCTACGCAGGCGAAGTGGCCGAGGTGGGAACGCATCTGCTGCGCAGCGCCGTGCTTGCCGGAGCGCTGAACGCGGTCCTGGATGAAAAGGTGAACGTTGTTAACGCACCAGCGGTTGCCGCGGCGAGAGGTTTGACGGTTGAAGAAGAAACGCGCAGGCGCGAACACGGTTTTCCCAACACACTCGAAGTTTCCGCTCTCCCTGAAAAAACCGGATCCGCCGCAGGGTTTACGGCCGAAGGCACGGTCCTCCATGACGGCTCGCCCCGCGTTTTGCAGATCGAAGGCATTCCCCTCGAGGCTCAGCTCGAAGGTACGATTCTCTATTTAAGAAACCGGGACGAACCCGGCGTCATCGGCCAGATCGGTATGACACTTGGCAAGCTCGGCGTCAACATCGCCACGTTCGCCCTGGGACGCCGCGAAGCCCAGCGCGGCGCCGACGCCGTTTCGCTCGTTCGCGTCGATGGCCAAGTGTCCGCCTCCATACTCGGGCCCATCCGGGCTATATCTGCTATTACCGAAGCCAAGCTTGTGCGGCTCGGCTAAAGCTTACGCCTTCATTTGGGTAGCACTGACAAATTGATGGGTTAAGCTGACCTGCGAATCACACCCGATTCGATGATCGAATCGAAATAACTTGACTTGACTTCTTTCCTCAATTTGGCCTAAAAGCTATCTCAACGTTAGCTGACTCGAGTGGGGTCTTGGTTGCCCGGCGAAAAGCTCTATTCCGATTCATGTCCTCGACTCGGCCTATTGCCGGGGTTCTCCAATACCCGTCTGGCATCCTCGCCAGAAATCTTATCCCTCCAAAGGTGCGCGAAAGGAACAGCATATGAGGCGTTTATTTTCGGCTCGCAATTTGGTGGTATTGGTTTGCACTTTGCTGGCAAGTTTTGCGCTCCGTGCTCAGAATGTAGGCAGCTTGCAGGGGCA
>Ga0307475_10000013_pt1 | contig 98873 bp, 74 predicted proteins | sample atmos_gasesECM1C_FD_203317 | JGI IMG/M metagenome (GOLD analysis project Ga0307475, IMG submission 203317) | Hardwood forest soil microbial communities from Morgan-Monroe State Forest, Indiana, United States - atmos_gasesECM1C_515 | ecosystem: Environmental > Terrestrial > Soil > Temperate... | reverse complement strand
TCCTCCAAAGGCTCTCTGTCTGTAGTGCCGACCTTTTCGATCGGCTCGTTGAAAACCAATGAGTTAGGCTCTTCGCTCTGCCCTTATTGCGAAAGACAGGCTAAATCGAAAAGACCGGCACGGCCGCCGCTACGCGTGCGACCGCGTCGACGTAAAGTACTACCCCAACGGCCGCTGAACCAGTTTTCAGGTTTTGAAGCCAACCCAAGTCAATTATGGCTCGCGGATGTTCACGACGTGATTAGCAGTAACGTCGTGAATTTCCTGAACCTGTCCGCTGGGCCAACGAATCTGGATCAGTTTGGCAAGCACTTGTTCGCCGAGCCCAAAGCGCACCAAAGGTTCGCTTGACGATGCGTAGCCCACGCTCGTGGTGCAATGGTTGTAGAGGTTACGGCCGTTCGCGAGGGTAACCGCGATCCTTGCTCCTATGCCATTGCGATTGCTGCGTGTACCGGTCAGCTTCAGCGCCAACCAGTGCCCGGCATTCGGGGTGACGTTGTGGAACAGCCGCGCCGGACCATTCACATTGGAAACAACGGCATCAAGTCGGCCATCGTTGTCGAAATCGGCAAAGGCGACGCCTCGATATTGGCCCGTAAGCCGAAAATCGTCGCCAGCCGTCTTGGAAACATCTTCGAAGCGCCCATCGCCTCGACTGCGAAATAGAGAATTCGGCAGCGCCGCCGCCGTGCCCAGGTATTCATCGAGTGCCGGAAAGTGCGCATTAGCTGTAAACACGTCTTTGAGGCCATCGTTATCGAAGTCAAACAAACCAATGCCCCAACCTGTCAGCACGCGGGTCGCGAGCGCGATGCCTGAGTGAGCAGTGTCGTCTTCGAACACGGGGGACTTGCCGGTATTCCGAAACAGGGGGTAAGTATCGGTCCGCATGGCGGTGAAGATGAGATCAGGGCGCCCGTCATTGTCGAAATCGCGAAAGTCTGCTCCCATGCTAGCTACTGGTCGGCCACTATCGTTGAGCGCCACGCCAGCCATCATTCCGACTTCCTCGAACTTCCCATGGCCCAAATTATGGAATAGAAAGTTAGGCACGGAATCATTGGCCACAAAGATATCCATCAGGCCATCGCCGTCGTAATCAGCGATCGCGACTCCCATGCCCTTACCGATCTGCGAGCCAAGTCCAGAAGGTCCGGTGATATCCGTAAAGGTCCCATCGTGATTGTTGCGAAAGAGTTGGACGGGCGTGCCATGATACGCGCTGGGGTGGCAGTACAGCGCTTGCTGCGGCGAGCCACACCTGGGCTCAAGCTTCGGGTCCCATTGCACATAATTGACGACCACCAGGTCGAGCCAGCCGTCATTATCTACATCAACCCAAACTGCTGACACCGACCACAGCTTACCGTAATGCGGATCTACTCCGCCGAGGTGCGCCTTCTCCGTTACGTCCTCATAAGTACCGTCACCTAGGTTGTGATAGAGGATATTCCGGTGCACACCGGTGACAAATATGTCAGGATACCCATCATTGTCGTAATCGCCGACGGCTACGCCCATAGAATAGCCATCGCCCGCCACGCTGGCTTTTTCCGTAGTGTCCGTGAACGTGCCATCGCAGTTGTTGCGATACAAGCGGTTAGAATACTGAGGACCGGTCTTCCTCAGGGACGGCATCTCCGCACCGTTGGTGAAGAAGATGTCCATGCAGCCGTCGTTGTTGTAATCAAGGACGGCCACGCCGCCGAGCATGAGTTCCGGTTGATGAAATTCACCGGAAGCGCCATTGCGCAGCTCGAATTTCACGCCGGCTTTTGAAGCGATGTCTTCAAAATGGATCTGCGCGCGCAAGCTGGCGGCGGCAGCAAGCAAAGCGATAAGAGTCATTCCTTGAGCCGTTCGTAGTTGCGAAGCCATTGCACCTCTTCCGCCGCCTCCTTGGTGCGGCCTTGCGTCTGGTAAATCCGGATTAACAGGTTGTGAGCAAGGGGAAGCTGCGGCAGCAGGCGAACTGATTCTTCCGCCGCGCTCGCGGCTTCGTCAGTGCGGTGGAACTGAAGCAACACCTTAGCACGCCAAAAATAGGCCATCGGAGCCTTCGGAACAGCCGCGATAAGCTCGTCAATCCGTTTCAGGGCTTCTTGTTCACGTCCGGTTTCGTAAAGCAACTCAGCAAATGCAAGCTGCAGCTCAACGTCGTCACGGGCCGCAGCATCTCGGGAAAGCACCAGCATTGCGGCTTCCGCTTCTTGCGTACGCGCCAACTTCTCCAAACAAATGGCGCGATAGACTTGGGCCTTCCTTGCCCACGCCGCCTGGGACGTCAAGTGCAGTGCTAGTTCCAACTGTTTCAGTGCGCTGCCATAATTTTCATTCTGATATAAGACTTGGCCGCCGAAAAACGCGGCTTGGCCTTCGTCGCTGTCCTGGGTCGCCGTGCTCTTCAACGGCGTGTCGCCCTGATTGACGTCGTTTAATTCAAGAGACGCGAGAAATCGCTGTGCCGAGGCATATTGCGGGTCATTGTTGGGGATGGCCTGCAAAATCTGACGAGCTTCCTTGGAATTGCCTTTCCCAGCCAGAGTCCGGGCGAGATCGTACTGCGCGGGAATCGTGGGGTCGAGTATCAAACTCTCTTGAAAGAAAGCCGCAGCGCTATCCATATCGCCGGACAGGAAAAAGAATCTCCCAGCGGCGAACTGCTGTTGAGCATCGTCAGATTCGAGTTCGGCACGCGCGCGGTAAAGCATCTTGGCGCGCTCGAACCACTCGGTATCCTGGTCTGGAACCTGCCGCACTCCCATTGAAATTAGCGCGATGGCTGCGCTCATCCGCACAGTGGAGACGGGATCTCTAAGCAACGAGACGAGCTCAGGAGCCAATGCAGCTCTCTGTGCCGCGCGCGGCTTAATCGCGGTTGCCGCCGTCGCCCGGACCAACGGCTCGGGATCCGAGAAGGAATGAACCACGATATCATACGCCGAAGGATCGCTTGGAAAGTTCCCCAGATATCCAGCGGCATTGGCTCGGATCAAGGGTCCTGCCGATGAATTGGATAATATTTTAAGCAGCGCTGGAATCGCTCCCGGGTCGCCATTTCGCGCCTGCGTAAAGGCATCGGCGCGGAATATAAACTTCTCGCGCAACTGGTCGCCGTACCAAGCTTTTACTTGCTGCGACGCCCATTCCGCTTTCTGGTCTTTGTGGCAAAGATTGCACGCATTCGGAATGTGGTGTCGGATGGTATTCTCGGGAGCCGGAACGCTTATCGAGTGATCACGGATCCACCCCCCAAGGCCGATTACCGCGGGCGGCATATGGCACTCAACGCATGAGCTGCCGGAGCTATTTGGTGCGTGATGTGTGTGCTTCGAAACGTTAGCCGCAATTGCCATATGACATTTTGTGCAAAACGTATTGTTTCCCCGGCGAAGGAGCTGATTCCTATTAACATTAATCCTGTGTGGGTCGGAGTGGCAGGTGACACACGTGGCGCCCCCTTTCATAAAGCATTCGCTCTGCCAAAGTGCAATTGACTCGTTCGAGAGCCACCGTGGGCGCCCGTCAGGCCAATAGGCTGGATCCTCTGATGTCGGCAGGCGATATTCCATTACCGGTAGAAAGAAATCGTAGTAGTTCGCGCCAGCCTTAAATTCATCTACGTAGATATCGCGAAGCGAGTGGCACTGTGCACAAATCATAGTGCTGATGATCGGGTCCTGCCGCCCAGGATTGACAATTGCACTCTTGACGAAGATGCGCGTCGCAGAGTCCGTGGCTTTGGCGCCGGTGGCCCTGGCCACGTGGTCTCTTCCTGGGCCATGGCAACGCTCGCAGTTGACCCCAAAGTTCTGCCACGTTGTGTTATAGCGATTGTGCTGCAAGTCAAAATTCTTATGTTCCTGGCTTACGTGGCAGGAGTGGCAGGTTTTGTTCCAGACCTGGACCTGAACCCCCGAATCCTCTTCGGGATTTCCGATGTCAATCTCGTGGAGCCACTTTTTGCGGATTATGTCCCATGTGGCGGGGATAAGAACGATGCGACCATCAGGAAGCGTGGTTAGGTAGTGCTGAAACCGGCGATCGCCGAGGGTGAACTCCACACGGTGTTCCCAAGCGTCGCCCCGCAAAATAGATTCGGTAATAAAATACTGGCCATTTTGATGCTGCAGAAAAAAAGGAGAGCCACGCAACACCACTTTGCTCTGGGAAAAATCTCCCACGACGCTCCGTTCGCTCGCGGGTTGCATGGTTTTGCTGTGAAGCGATTCAGCCCAATTATGATTGATTTCGGCATGGCACTTCGCGCATGCTTCCGCACCGACATAACCTTTATCGGACTGCGCCTGGAGCGGCAGTGCAACAGAAAGCAGGAAAAAAGCTCCCACACTCCGCGCCAGAGAATTTTGGCCCAAAACTACCCCCGTTCTTTAATATATCACACGTCGCTTCTATGAAATTTCTGCAGCGAGTGTAGAGCGAACGTGAAAACGAAGCTTCGAAGCCCTTTCCCCCGGGCGCATCCTAGAAGGTATCTTAACTACCCATGTTGATGTCAGCACAATTCGAATCCTCGGCATATTAACGGATGGATGCGCCGGAATCCAAGGAGGAAGCGGCAGCGCAAGAGCGCCTAAAAAATGAAAAACGGGGAAGACCTTGTGGCCTTCCCCGTTTAGTGGTGCGCGTTTAAGAGAACAGGTCGGAAGAAGTTAGAAGGTCAGGCGAAGACCAAACTGCATCTGCCTGGGGTTGTTGCCCTGGCTGTTCACAACACCGAAACTGGAACCTGGGCCAACAGTTGGATCAACGCCTTCGCCGGTTTGGGCGTCTCCCACAGCTGGATCGGAAAACACGGGATGGTTAAACACGTTAGTGACGACATACTGGAACTGCAGTCCAACGCGCTCGCTGAACTTAATGTCTTTCACCAACCTCACGTCCACGTTCCAGTAAGGCAAGCCCCGGAATACGCCAACGCCGCCAGTGTTGTTGTCAAGACCCAGAATTGGCGGGCGGAGAGTACTCAGCACGCCGTCCGGGTTGGCAAAGATGTTGTACCCACCGCCGCCCGGAATGTTGTGGAGCGAGGCATTGCCCCCGCCGTACTTCTGGGTGAGAATGCAATTCTCGGTTGTGAAGAAGTTTGCACCATCAGCCGCGCCAAAAGATTGGGCATCGGTAAAGGTGCCACACCCAAGCGGCTGGCCGCTGCCTATGGCAAGAATTGGCGACAATGACCAACCACCTGCGAGGTGGCCAATGAGACCATGTTGGCCCTTGTACCAGGGGTCCTCAATCATCGCATAGGTGTTGAATACAAACTTGCGATCGAAGCTTTGCAACCCATAGCCATTGTTTATGTTGAAGGGATCGTTCGTGGTGTACTCGCTGGTGGCCTGGACGAGAGCCCCCGTGCCAAGGGCCTTGCTCCAGGTGAAGTTTTCCTGCAGCGTTACGTTGTGCCATTGTGTCACCTTCATGGAAACGAAAGCGCCGTTGTAATTCCCATGGCCGAGGCTGGCATTCACGCCGACCCCGGAGGACATCTGCCCGGCGGTACCAAAGCCGCCGCCAGGTATGGGTGTGTTCAGCATGCTGCGTGGGAAGGTGAACGCACCTTTATCGAGATCACTCCAAATGTTCCAGACGCTCTGAGTGACCAAGTTACTCTTGGCAAAACCCTCTTTGTAGACCACGGCCGCCGTGCAACTTGAGAACCCCGTGCAGTAGGCGGAGCCGGGTCCTCCGAGAGCCGTCTCAAAGAAGGGCTGCGCCGTAAAGGTGTTGGCGTATGCCGTTGCAGCGGCAGCGGTCTTCGGAATATTTGCACCACACGCAGCAAAGGAGGTGGCGCACCCTAGCCCCTGCTCGATTGCCGCATAGGCCTTGTCAAACCTTTGCCCACCCAATGTCATCATGTAGGGTACGGCATTGATGTTGATAGGCTGATACTCGTGGGTAATCCTCCGGCCAATGTAACCGACTTCGAGAAGGATCTTGTTGGTTATCTGGCGCTGGATGGTGAAATCGAACGAATCCACAACGTTGGGGCGGAAGTTCGGGTCGAGGGCTTCGCCGGCGCCGGCCGCGACGCTGTTCACGCCAGGAATGGTCGGTTGGGGGAGAGTTTGTGAAGCCGCTGGAATCGGCGCGTTGTTGCCGTCGGTTCCAACCCTGAAAGCGTTGGCAACTGTGAGGCCCCCGGCAGGGGCAACACAAGTCCCATTCATGTTGTTATTCCGGCATTGCACTGCCTGGATGAGTCCGGTACCCAGCAACGGAACGAGTACCAGGTCGACGCCATTAAGTCTTCCGTATACGCGACTGTAGCCGCCACGGATGACGGACTTATTGCCACCGAACGCCTTACCCAAGAATCCATCGGTGAATTTCGGGTTCCAGGCCGCGGCGACGCGGGGGCTGAACGAGCCGTAGAAAGGTAGATAGGGGTATTTCTGTCCTGCCCCTGTGTTCCCAACGAGCGCAAAGCCGACCAGGGGGTTGTACACTTGACCCTCAAGGGCGGCAGCCTCTCGTTGTTTAATATATGACGAAATTTGGAGCTGCTGGCCGCTGGAATCCACTAGCTCAATCTGCTTGCCATTTGCTTCTGTCGGCGGCATTTCGAGCGTCCAGCCCAAGCCGTACGTCAGGGTGAATGACGGCTTCATGTGCCAGGAGTCGCTCCAATAAACGTTGTAGTACGGAATCGTACTCTGGTCGAACGCGTGTGTAAGCGGCGGATTTAGTGTAAGCGTGGGACCTGAGCGGGTATACGCGATTTGTGAATCCGTGACGATGCCCAAGACTGCGGCATTCACGCGGGCCCAGGTCGTTGCGCTGACGCCAGAAGGCGTAGTGGAAGAGAAGTCCACAAGACCGCCTCCCGCCGAATCTCCAAGTTGGTAAGTGGGCTGGTAATTGATTCCGCCGCCGTTGTCGGACCGCTGGTGGTAGTCCCAGTTGCGCTGATAAGCGCCACCGAAGGTGAAGAGGTGATTGCCTTTCAGAATGGTGACGTCGTCGCGCAAGAAACTGTCGTGGCCGTCCCAGAAGCGCGTGCGCACGGACTGAGTGTTCACGTTGTAAGGAGTGAGGGCAGTAGTTGAAAACTCGCCGAAAGGCTCCAGGGCGCCGCCAAGTTGGGAGAACTGGTTCACACCGCCGGGATCGGACCATGACCAGTAGTTGCGAAGGAAGCTGTAATGCAAATCGTTGGTCGTATTCGAGGTAACGTTGGTGGTCAGCCCCGCCACGAAGAACCACGGCTGCTGCGGTCGTACTGACAGCGCGGAGGGTGTTCCCAAAGTGTCGCCGCTAAAGAAACCTCCGATATCCACCTGGCTGGTGGTGGCCAGAATCAGCTTGTAGTATCGGTAGCTGCTATTGAAATGCCACTTGGAACCGAAGTCGTGGTCCAGGCGAACAACTCCAAAATTGGAGGTTTGGGGAACCGAAACATTGGCCTTGAATCCTATTTCGTTGACGCCGTCGCAGCGCGAACCCAGCAGGCCGCCGCAACTCGGGTCGTTGCCCATTGGCTCATACTTGTTCCACATCTGCTGGACCAAGGAATTAATTCCGATGCCTCGAGGGTCGCAAGCAGTGGTGGCGTTCGATCCGCAATTGGTCCCGGACTGCAAGTTAAAGTTAGTAGTGACCGGAGCGGGACCACCCGCCGCCTGACATGCCGCGTTGCACACGGCAAAGGTCACGATGCCATTCCGCATGTTGGCGGAGGGAACCGCCGCCTCGTAGGTTTGCGAATTATTCCAGCGGAAGCCTTCGTAATTGGCGAAGAAATAGGTCTTGCCGCCCAGAATGTTCTTTGAAATGATCGGGCCGCCACCCGAAGCGCCAAAGCGATTGTAATGATAACTCGGAAGCGGTGTACCGCTCAGATTGTTATCCCAAGTGTTGGCGTTGAAGTGGTTGTCGAAATAATATTCGTAGGCGGAACCATGCCAGGCATTGGTGCCGCGCTTGGTAATCACTTGAACCTGCGCGCCGGCCGAACTATTAAAGTCGGCAGTTTGGTTGGCGGTATTTACTTTGAACTCCTCAACGCTATCGAGGGGCGTGGGCATGACGCCCGTGGGACTGCCGCCAATTTGACTCTTGACGATGCCGCCGGTCGGATCGCCCGCGAAGCTTGGCGTGTAGACCTGCATACTACCGTCCATATCGTTGGTATTCTGACCGCCATCGAGCATGAAGGTGCTCTGATCGACCACAGCGCCGGCCACGCTGCCATCGGGAGAAACGCCCGGTTGCAACGTTACGAAAGTGGCGGCGTCCCGCTGAATTGAAGGCAAATTCTGCAGGAGATCGCCCGAGACAGAGTTACCCACGGTGGCGTTCAGAGTTTGCAGCTCAGCTCCCGTGGCGGTAACTTCGACGATCTGACTGACCGAGCCGAGTTCCATGCTGACATTGAGGGTCAGCGCCGATCCAATGGTAACGACTTGACCGGTGAGCTTGGAAACGCGGAATCCGCCCTTGTTTATGGTTACATTGTAGGTTCCAGGAACCACGTTGGCGAAAATATATCGTCCCGTGTCGTTGGTAGTCGTCGTTCGCGAGTCGTTCGTTGCAGGATCGACTAAGGTGACGGTAGCGCCGACAAGCGCCGCGCCGGAGGGGTCCGTGACCGTGCCAGCAACCGTCCCCGTTGAGGCGGACTGAGAAAACAAGGCCGATGGAGCGAAAGCAAACAGGCAACATAGAGCAAGGATCAGCAAAAACACTCGCTTGCTTAACATTCAACTACCTCCTAGAAAGACAGGGCCGACACCCGAAGCCACAAACGTCGAGTGCCAAACCCGAAGAGTCTTCGTGCACGAAATTTTTGGAATTCCCCATAGAAAGAAAAAACCACCGACCCTTAATGCTTGTGAAACCCAGCTTGCAAGTGCCTGACCACATGCCCTGGGAAAAACAAAACGAGCAAGTTCTGTGGATTACGTAAACTTTGTCTAAAGCAACCTCGTTTCTCGCCTATGTCTATCCATATTTTTATATGGACTTCTATAGACAATACAGCGGCGCCCACTAATTCATAGATCTCCCTTCGCAGAACACAACACCCTGTTTGTGGACAAACCGATGCGCTGACTTCAACTGGAACTTGTGCAACCACTTGTAACAACAGCAACCGATGGGGGCTTATATATTGCGGTGCGACAACATTGTCAACACTATTTATCCGACTCCCGAACTAAGCGCTATATCAACCAAAACTAAACGACGCAGGAAAGCGCGGCCAGTGAATCGTGGTAGCAGTACTATCAGGACCGATGTGGCTTCTTCGGAGGCAAGAACTGCTGGTCAGCTATTCGCGACGCGGCAGTGGCGCAAGAAAACTAGCTCCTAGCGGTGTCGGTAACCGGTACGGCCATCGACGACGGTGCGAAGGACTTGCGTTTTGGTGAGATTGTGCGGGGGATTCTCTTACGGGAACAAAACACGGCAGATATGGGGGGGAAGGCGTTCCGCCGCGAAAAAACTGTGGGGCAAAGCGGACAAGGATTTGTCGGAGCTTCAGCAAAATTCAGAAAGCACTCGCCGCCCACCACAACTAAATCGAAAAGACCGTCCCCGCCACCGCCTCCATGCTCGACGCTGTCGACGTAAAGTACTACTCCAACGGCCGCCGAACCAGTTCTCGGCCTTCAGTCTTCAGCCTCCAGTCTTGTGTTTTCAGTCTGCAAATGAAAATGGGGAAGGCTGGTTGGCCTTCCCCGTTTGAAGAGAGTATTTAGACCCACAAGAGGTTAGAGCGCGAAGCGGAAACCGAATTCGACTTGCCGCGGTTTATTGGTCTGGGCCATCTCCCCTTTCTAGAAGCCAATCCGCAGGCCGACTTCAATTTGCCGCGGGTTGTTGAATTGGCTGTTCAGCACGCCAAAGGCCGCTGGGTTCTGGAGATCGATCCCGGCAGACCCGTATTGGCCCGGATCACTGAACTCCATGTGGTTGAGCGCATTGAAGAACTGACCGTAGAGCGTCGCCCCCACGCGTTCGGTGATTCGCGTAGTCTTGACGAGGGAAAAGTCAAGGTTCCAGCGATGCTGCCCGTAGAGCGGGCCGAGATCGTGGGCTCGACCGTCATTGAGGCCCAGGACTATCGGCTGTAGGGTGTTGTAGACCGCCTGGGGGTTGGAGAACAGATTGACGCCGGAACCGCCGTTCGCCGCGTCACCTTGGCTACCAATTCCTCCACTGGAGACAACCCCGTAGTGAGGACTGTGGCTGTAGCTGCCCGCGGACATCATAGGCACAAGGCCGGAGCACCAAGCGACGTTTCCTTGCCCATACTCGTCGCAGGAGCCGGTGTAGGTTTCCATCACCAGCCCGCTGTTCCAGGTGAAGATCGGAGAGAAACTCCAGCCGCCGATGATGCGGTCCAGGATTCCGTTGTTGGTGCCGAAACGCTGCCCCTTGCCGAAAGGCAACTGGTAGGTTGCAAGCAGATTCAGTACAAACCGGGTGTCAAAGGGCGCCGGTCCGTAGTCGTAGCGCAGATTAAAGGGCACGGAGGCGTTGGCCTGTGTGAATTCCTGGTTGATGCCCACCGTGGACAAAGTCTTCGACCAGGTGAAGTTGCCGTTAAGCATCAGGCCGTGCCCGGTACGCTTCTGAACTGAAACGATGCCAGCCTGATAGTTCGAGAATCCCGAAGTGGAATTCGCGATCATGGAGTTATACCCCTGGGTGGTCGCGGGGAGGGCCGATCCAAACGTAAATGTCCGATCTAGATCCGCCCATACTCCGTACACATACTCAGTAGAAATGTTGGCCGTCCCCAGGGGCCCGCCGCCTTCATTGGTCTGGACCGCGCACGTGAGAGTTGTGCACATAGGCAGAGTGGCGGTCGGGTTGGCAGTGTTGTATTTACTGATTGCTGTGTTGGTGGACATAAGGTAACTCGCCGGCAGGCTATTTTCAAAGAAGGGCTGCGAAGCCGCGGCCGTCCCACCATGATCGGCCTGCCAGACGGCGGCAAAAGCCTTGGCAAAAGTCTGCCCACCCCGGGTCATCATCCAAGGGACGTTATTTAAGTCCAAGCCCTGGTACAGATGAGTGGACCACTTGCCTACGTAGGCCACTTCCAAGACCACGTTGTCCGGAAGCTCTCGTTGGATGCCGAAAGTGACCCCGTTGTTCACGCCGGGCCGCCAGTTACTATCGAGGAACGATAGGTTGGAGCCAGCAGGAGAATTGATGCCAGGCACCGCGGGAATTGGGAGAGTTTGCTGGACGGCCGGGAAGGGCCCGGTGTTGCCATCGACGCCGAGACGGAAGGCGTTGGTTGGAGTGGTGCTAACGCTACCGTTGCAGGTCGGGGTCGCGGCCATGGTCGTGGTGTTGACCGGTGATGCGCCAGTGCACCGGATAGTCTGCCCGAAGCCGTATCCCAAGAGGGGCACAAGCACCAAGTCCACACCGTTGTTGCGGTCGTACAAGCGAGAGAATCCAGCACGAATGACCGTCTTGCCATTGCCAGTGAGGCGGCCCAAGAATCCTTCCGAGAACTTGGGGTTCCACGCCACGGCAACACGTGGGCTGAAGCCGCCGTAGTAGGGGTTAAACGGATACTTGGGATGACCACCCACGGCACCGATGGGCTCAAACCCGATGTTGGGGTTGTAAACCTTCCCGTTTAAGGCGTTGGTCACCGTGTTCTGGAGGTATTGCGTGCTGTTGATGGGCACGCCGCTCTGGTCCACAGCAATGTCCTGTACTCCGTTGATTTCGTACGGCGGCATCTGCGTGCCCCACTCCAAACCGTAGTTGAGGGTAATAGTTGGACGGATTTTCCAGGAATCGTTGAAGTACAGACTGTAGCTGTCGATGATGGAAGTGTCTGCAAAGGTCTTGGCACCGGTCAAGTGAAAGTCGGTCCCGCCGCGGACGAACAACTGCGCTTCCGTGCCAATAAGTCCTAATGTCTCAGCGTACTGCGTATCCCAAATGCTGTTCAGGCTGCTGGGAAGATCGATCGGCCGGTTGTTCGCGGAAGTCACCAACCCCGAGCCTTTGTTGAGCTGATAAACCAAATCCGGAAGACCCGCGACCACTTGATCGTCGCGGACGTGGTGATCCCACCAATGAATGATGCTGCCGCCATATTGCATGAAGTGGTTGCCCCTGCTCCAACTTAGGGTGTCGTTGTAGTTCCAGTCGTGCCCGTCCCAGACGCGATTGCGTGCGTCCTGGGTGTCCATGTTGATGGGGCACAGGCAGCCGAAATGGGAGTCCTGGAACTCGACACCAGCCGGAACGCCGGAGAGCGCGTCCGTTACGCCTTGCCGACCCCAACTCCAGTCGTTGCGAAGGTAGCTGATATGAAACTCATTGATCAAGGTGGGTGTAAGGGTGCCGGTCAAGCCCACTACCGAATAACTCGGATGCCGCGGGTTGGTGGAAGCCGCGGCGGGGACGCCGAGCTTGTCGCCGGGCAGTAACCCTCCGATATCAATCTGGTTTGTGCTGGGGGCCGTTTCACGGAATACTCTGTAGCTAAGGAAAAGCCGCCACTTGTCTCCCAAGTCGTGATCGATGCGGCCCATACCGTAATCATCCTTGATTGGAAGACTCAAGGGGGCGCGGTAGCCTTGGATGTTCAGGGCGTCGGCACCGTTCGAGTTGTAACTCGGATCGTTTGGCATGGGCAAGTAAGTATTCCACAACTGGGACACCGCCGGGCTAATACCAATACCGCGCGGGTCGCACGCGACTCCTCCCGCGGGACCGCAGGCAGTCGAAGTCTTCAGGTTAACTTGGGTAAGCACTGGTGGGCTTGTGGTAGAATTCGCCTGGCAGGCGGCATTGCAATCATTGTATTGGAGGATGCCTTGCCGCATCAGCGCGGATGGCACCGCCCACTCTTCCACGGTCGCCGTTCCAGGATAGCGCCGACCTTCGTAAAAAGCGTAGAAGTAAGTCTTGCCGCCCAACCTCTTACCCGGAAGCATGGGGCCGCCGACACTGCCGCCAAAGCGGTTATCGTGAAACTTCACGATGGGATTCCCGTGGCGATTGTTGTCCCAAGTGTTGGCATCAAGTACTTGGGAGCGGAAGAATTCGTATGCCGAACCGTGGAAAGAATCTGTGCCGCGCTTGCTTACCAACATCACCTGGCCGCCGGCGGACGTGGCGAAGTCCGCGGTCTGATTGCTGGTGGCCACCTTGAATTCCTGAATGCTCTCGAGCGGAGTAGGCATGGCGCCCATGCCACCGACCCCGTTATCGGTGTAGTTGTTGTCGCCCTCGAGATCGCTGGTGATATTGCCGCCATCCAGCATGTACGTATTTTGGTCACTCAAGGAGCCGGCTACCTGTCCGCCATAAACATCGCCACCTCCAACAGCGGGAGCAGTGTTGGGCTGGAAGGTGAGCAGTGAAGTGGCGTCACGATTAAGGTTGGGGAGATCGAGCAAGGTTTCGCCGCTCATGGTGGTCCCGATGGTGGCGTTGGTGGTCTGCAGCTCGGCACCCGCCGCGACCTTTACTTCTATGGTCTCGGCCATGGCGCCCACTTCCAGCTTGACGTTCAAAGTGAGGGTCTGCCCGACGAGAACTTCCTGCTCGCTTACCTCGACTTGCCGAAAGCCCTTCATTGTGATCTTGACGTCATACATGCCCGGGGTGACATTGATGAAAATGTAGCGACCCGCGTCGTTCGAAATTGTGGTTTTGGGCGCATTGGTGGCCTTGTCCGTAAGGGTGACCGTGGCACCGACGACGATCCCTCCGGCGGAATCCGTAACGAGGCCGGCAACGGTGCCGGTGCTACTGGCTTGCGAATAGAGGGCCGACGGCGTCAAAGTAAAGAGACAAGAGAGAGCAACTACTAGCAAAACCACTCGCTTGCTTAGCATTCAACTACCTCCTGGTTGGGCCCTGCCTGGCCCACTTGAACTTCACACACCCCGACTTGAGGAATGCCGAAAGGCACAAAACGAAGAGATTTGGAAGACCCCATAGGTCAGAAACCCACTCGCGAAACTGAACTTGCCGAAAACAAAAGCAAATTCCGTACCACCACGACTCCAGCACCTAAACTCTAAATTGTCTGTGATTTACACAATCTTTAGAACGACTAGAGGCGCGATGTATCTATGTTTGAACGTATTTATACGAACTATCATAGTTACACTGCCGGTAACATTCACGAAAAGTCGCGGCGCCCTTAGAAGCACTCCACCGCTACAACCGACAGTTGGAACCACTCGCGCAGCAAATCGATCCAGACTACCGACCGTGTAACCACAAGATTCTATGGGAGGTATATATTGCCCAAGCGATGTTTTGTCAATAGATTTTTGCCCTAAACGCGAAATAAATTTTATATGTAGCAAATCTAAATCGCCGCTGGTTGTGAGTACTAGCCACCGTTCCTTCTTATATTCTTCCAGATAGATTCCTCATTTGCAGAGCCATGCACGGTTGCATCAGGCCATGAACGCGGCCCCCGCAGGGTCAAAGTCCACGCCAAATCCACCCTAGCGCCATTTTCTAATAGCTTGTCTATTGTTGTTGTTAGCGAGGAAACGAGCAGCAAGGAGAAGAGGGCCTGGACCTATCAGTTGCTCTGATAAACCGTGCGGCCACCGACGACAGTGCGGAGGACTTGTGTTTCGGTGAATTGTGCGGAGGGAACTTTGCTTAGGTCGTTCGACAGAATAATGAAGTCAGCGTACTCGCCAGGTTTCAGTTCGCCCTTCTTCCCTTCCTCGAACTGAGCGTACGCGGAACCTGAGGTGTAAGCGCGGAGGCAATCCTCGAGGGAGACTTTCTCTTGAGGTTGCCAGCCGCCTTTCGGGCCGCCATCGGGGCTTTCGCGTGTAACGCAGGCATACAAGCCGCGAAAAGGACTGATGGGCTCGACGTCGTAGTCCGTGCCAAAAGCCAGGCGCACGCCATTCTTCAGCATGGTGGCCCAGGCATAAGCGCCCAAAATGCGCTCATGGCCAATGCGGTCTTCGGCCCAGCGCATGTCCGTGGTCTGATGCGAAGGCTGCATGGAAGCAATGACGTGGAGTTCGGCAAAACGAGTGAAGTCCATGGGGGCAACGACTTGAGCGTGCTCGATGCGGTCGCGGCGGTCGCGGTGGCCGTTGGCCTTGTCGACAGCTTCAAAAACGTCGAGGGCAATACGATTGGCGCGATCGCCAATGGCGTGGAAATTAAGCTGGAACCCGGCCTTGTCGCGCTGCATAGCCATCTGGGTGAGCTTCTCGGGATCAATGGTGAGGATACCGGAAGTCGAAGGATCATCGGAATAGGGTTCAAGCATCGCGGCAGTACGAGAGCCGAGGGCTCCATCCAAGAAAGCCTTCAAGGCACCTGTTTTCAACCAAGGATCCTTGGCGCCGCCCTGGGCGCGCATGTTCTGCAAATCATCGAGTGGCAGATTGAATGGCAGCCATTCCGTGATGCGCACGGTGAGTTTCCCTTCTTCTTTCAGCTGCTGATAGACTTGAAAATCCGCCCATTCGGAAAAATCCTGGACGGAAGTGACGCCATTCTTGGCGACGTTTTTTAGGACGAGCTCGATTCCTTTGCGCCGCTGTTCCACGGGAGGGTCGGGAATCCGATCCTTAACCAGAGACATGGCTGAACCTTCTTTCAACATGCCCGTGGGCTCCCCATTGGCATCCCGTTCGATCTCACCGCCTGGAGGATTGGGAGTGTTCTTATCGATCTCGCCGTTCTTCAGGGCGAGGGAGTTCGCAACGGCGACGTGTCCGGAAATGTGCGTGAGAATGACGGGATTCTTTGGCGCGACGGCATCAAGCTGCTGGCGATTCGGAAATTTCTTATCCGGCCAGGTGGTGTGATCCCAGCCGCCGCCGGTAATCCATTCGCCGGGTTTGTGCTTCGCCACGGCATCGGCAAGGCGCTTCTGCATTTCTTCGACGGAAGGCACGCCGGCGAGCGGGACAGCGAGCATGTCGGCCCCCGCGCCACCAAGGTGCACGTGCGCGTCATTGAAGCCGGGCATCACAAACTGGCCCTTTAGATTGACGGTCTCCATGCCTTCCTGGCCGCCTCCACAATCGAGAATGACGTGGTCCGTTTTGCCGATGCAGCTGATCTTTCCTTCGCTGACGGCCATAGCCTCGGCCCACGGATGTTCAGGATCATTGGTGTAAATGCGGCCGTGAGTGTAATAGGTTGTGGTTGGAACTTTCTGTGCCCGGCTCGTTTTCGCGTCAAATGTGGCGAAGAGAGCCATGACCACGAACAGGAGACTGCCGGCAAGGAATCGGACTTGAGTATTACGGATTTTCATCGGGCCTTTTCCTCCGCAATTCCAGAAACTCCGAGAATTGTGAGGAGTACGCGTTTCAAGCCCATTTCCCGGCCCGCGGAGTCGTACCATTCCTGCAGCGAATGCGCTCCGCCGCCACTGCCGCCGGCGCCAATGGAGATGGCGTCAATTCCGAGAGACAGCGGAATATTCGCATCCGTCGAGGAGCGCTCGACACGGGATTGGTTGCCGACAAACTCATCGGCGGCGCGAAGTGCAGCGAGGAGAGGTGATTCCGGAAGCAATTCTCCGCCCGGGCGGCTGCCCAGTAGTTCGACCTTCCAGTCGAGCTTCCCTCTCGAACGGTCGCGGGTGGAATCCATCTCGTCACGAACGCCTATGCTGATGCACTCACGAAGGGCGGATTCCAGGCGTGCAAGTTCGTCTTCGCTCTCGGAGCGGATATCGACTTTCAAGCTGGCTTTATAGGGAATGGAGTTGACTGAGGTGCCGCCTTCGATCTGTCCTATATTAAAGGTGGTGCGTGGGCTGACGGGAACTTTGGTGTTGATGAAGCGCACCGAACCGCGCACCAGAGCGTTGATGGGATTGGGCATGCCGAAGTCCGACCAACTGTGCCCGCCCGGACCGGTGATCAGCGCTTCAAGGCGGCGCGAAGCCAACGCTTTGGTGGTTACGTGATCGGTGCCGGAACCGTCAAGGACGACGACGGCTTTGAGTTTTGCGCGATAGGCATCCACAAGGGCGCGCATGCCGCGAAGATTGCCTTCGCCTTCTTCACCCACATTAGCCACGAAAAGAATGGTGCGCCGCGGCTTGCAGTGCGCGAATTCGACGGCGCGCGCCACCGCCAACAACGCGGTCAAGCCGCTGCCATTGTCGGAGATGCCAGGCGCAACCATACGGCTGCCGTCGCGATGTACTTTCACGTCCGTGCCGGGCGGAAAAACCGTGTCCAGGTGAGCGGAAATTACGACCATCTCTTTTTCATTTTCGCCACGCAACTCGCCGATAACATTGCCGGTCTTGTCGATTTGCGCGGGCAATCCGGCTTCGGACAGCAGCTCTCGGACAGCCGCGGCGCGTGGCCCTTCATGAAAAGAGGGCGCTGGGATTTCCGTGATGCGTGCTTGCTGGTCGTTAACCCAGGAAATATTGGGCGTGAACCAGTCGAGAGCGGCGCGGACTCGCGCGTTGTCGGAAAGCCGTGAACCTGGGGCCTGACGTGCTAGATGGGGAGAAGCAACGGAGCGAACCGGCATAGCCAAAAGAATAACGCAAACGAGGGCTTGTTTCACCGTGAGGTTACAACAACGTTTCGGTGTCAATGGCGTGCGGCCTCGCCGCAAAGAGCGAAAACTTCCGCGTCGGAGAGTACCCGCGGGGATTGCTTGGCGGCGTCAAAAATGCGCGCGACCGTGGCCTCGTCCGCGGGAACGCGGTGCTTCTCCAGCCAGAAGAGCACGTTGGACTTGCCGCTCATCGGGCCGATTTCAATCACCTGGTCAAGACCGAAAAGATGTGCGGGCACGCCGCTGTAAACGGCATTGGCGAGCTGGAGATCATTTTTTCGAAAAGCTTTGATGAGCGCGGCGGCGTGAACGCCTGTGGCAGTGCGAAATGCGTCATGACCCACGACGGGATAGTTCGGCGGAATTGTCGTGTGCGTGGCTTTGGCTACTTTTTCGCAATATTCCTTTAGTCGAGAGAGGTCCTGCTGGAGGAGACCCATGAGGCGAAGATTGACGAGCATTAGCTCCATGGGGGTGTTGCCGACGCGTTCGCCGAGAGCGTTGGCGGCGGCGTGGACCTGGTGCGCGCCGGCAGCAACGGCCGCCAAGGAATTGGCGATGGAGAGGCCGCGGTCGTTGTGGCCATGCCAATCCAAGCGGATTTTTTCGCCGGACGGTTTCACAACTTCATCGATGGCGAACTTCACAAGGTTGAACGCACCGTTAGGAGTGGCGTGGCCGACGGTGTCGCAAAGCACGATAGCGCGCGCGCCGTTGCGGATGGCGGCCGAATACAGGCGTTTCACCGTGCCCGGGTCGGTGCGAATAGTGTCTTCCGTGACGTACATCGATGGAAGTCCGTTTGCGACCGCGAACTTCACGGCTTTTTCGGTCGTTCGCTCCAGATGATCCACGGTCCAATCTTCTACCAGGCGGCGAATGGGGCTGGAGCCTAGGAACGTGGCGGCCTCGATGGCGATTCCCACCTTCTGGGAAATCTCCACGATGGGGCGAATGTCATTTTCATGGGTGCGGGCCGCGCAATTAGGCTTAATTTTCATCCGGTTGGTAGCAATCTCGCGAGCCAGCGCTTCGGTGTCCGCAAAGGCGCGCGGCCCGGCGGCCGGTAGACCGATGTTGACCGCGTCGATTCCCAAAGATTCCATCAAGTGCAGAATTTCGATTTTTTCTTCGATGCTGGGGTCAGAGACGGAGGGATTCTGCAAACCGTCGCGCAGCGTTTCATCATTCATCAGCACGCGCGTGCCGGCGGGAATCGCCGGCGGCGTGGAGGCATTCCAGTCGTAGATCCAATCGTTCTGCTGCAAAGCGTGGCCTCGTTGGCTGGGCACTCGAAGCGCTAGTTGCGCAAGGTGTAGCTCTGCGGCTGCTGCGCGGGATCCGGGCGATAGAGCGTCTTGCAGAACTCACAGCGGTAGATTTCCGCTTTCGGACCAATGATCTCCGCGACTTCTTTGGGGTAATCGTAGTAACGCTTCAAGTGGCCGTTGCAGAGCTTGCCCTTCTCGTCTTTCTCATCGCAAGCGCGCTGCTTGGGTTTGCGCGTTTTGATCTTGGGTGCGGCTGAAGTCTCTTCGGGCATGGAACTCCTCTCTAGAATCCGTGGTCACGGAAAAACGTTTTCATGGCGCCGCGAGCGTTGCGCAACTTCGCGCCCATGCCGCCGGAAAATTCAAATTGGAGAAAAGCGTCCGCGGCGCGCTCCAAATCTGCACCGTAGCGGTACCACCAGGGCTTTTCGCTTCCGGGCAAACCGTCGACATCAAGGTATTTTGTTTGGACCATCTCTAGCAGCCCCGCTTGCCCATGCGTGCGCCCCCAACCGCTCGCGCCACAGCCACCATGCGGGGCTTCCGCTATGCCGAAGTAACTGATGGCGTCGTTGACCATGACCGCGCCAGCCCGGAGCTCCGAAGCGAGCGCCATTCCGCGACGCTGGTCACTCGTCCAGATGCTTGCGGCAAGCGCAAACGGTGAATCGTTGGCCTGCGCAACCGCTTCCTTCGCATCTTTCACAAGTTGAATGGCGAGGATCGGCCCGAAGGTTTCTTCTTGAAACAATTTCATGGAGGCATCCGCGCCAGAGATGACCGTGGGCTCGAAAAAATTGGGGCCTAGGTCGGGACGCGCTTTCCCGCCGCACAAAACCTTCGCGCCGCGCGAGACCGCGTCGCTAACCAAATCGCACATCCGTTCGACGTGCTGCGGGCGAATGAGCGGGCCAACATCTGTGGCCGGATCGCTTCCCGGGCCCAGCCGGAGCTTTTTTGTTTTTTCCACAGAGAGCGCGATGAATTTTGCAGCCACGGATTGCTCGACGAACAACCGCTCCACGGATAGGCAGACCTGGCCGCAATTCGTGTAGCTACCCCAGACGGCGGCGCTGGAGGCCACCCCCAGATTCGCGTCCGCCAGAACGATCATGGCATCCTTGCCACCAAGTTCGAGCACGGACGGGATTAGTTTTTTCGCGCAAGCTTCGGCGACGCGCCGCCCGGTGGCGACACTGCCAGTGAACATGACTTTGTCCGGCGAGGCGTCGATTAGCGCTTGGCCTATTTCCCCGCCCCCTTGTACTACGGTGACGAGACTTTGCGGAAATCGTGAGTCCATGAAAAGTTTCTCGATCAGCGCGCCGCATTGCGGCGTAAAGTCGCTGGTCTTCGATACCACGGCATTTCCTGCCGCGACTGCGGGAACAATCTGACTGAGCGGGATAGCCAGCGGATAGTTCCACGAAGAAATGACGGCGATCACACCGAGCGGGTCGTAAGCCAGATATCCACGCTTGGCTTTCGCGGCGGTGCTGTGATGCGGGACACGCCGTAGACGAAGAGCGCTCCCCGCGTTCCTGGACCAATACTCGGCGGAATCGAGAGCAACGAAAATATCTGCGAATAGAGCTTCGGCGCGTGGCTTGCCGGATTCGCGGACGACGGCTTCGGCCAGTTCGTGGCGCGAGGCCATAATCCGTTCGCGAAGGCCGCGCAATTTTGCGCATCGGTCTTGGATGGAAACCTTTGCCCATTCACCCTGGGCGACACGCGCGCGGACAACGATTTCGGGCAGCAGCGCAGCTCGGGTCCGCTCGATGTGCGCAAGCACTTCCCCGGTGGCCGGGTTAATCGAGGGAAGCGTGTCGATGGGAATGGCCGTAGCCGCCATAAGCGGAATTCTAACCGATTTTGCGGCCGGAAGGTGGCCGCACCGCACTCCTACAACTACCACAGCCGGTGAACGGAGAATCCGTCGAACACTTTATCATTGCTTACGATCGGGACTCTCTCGACTTGCGCTTGAGCAATCAACAAGCGGTCGAATGGGTCTTTGTGTGTAGAGTCCAAGCTGCCTGCCAGCAGAGCGTGCTTCATTGAAACAGGTAACTCAATGAAGCCTTCCTTTTCAATTTCCTTCTCGAGGCCGGTCACAAGTTGAGCAGACTTGAATTTGCCAATTTGAGTCTTAATCGCCAGTTCCCAGCCCGAAGCGGCAGAAACAAACACAACCGTTTCCGACTCTTCGATCGTCTCCTTGGCTTTGCGGGAAAGACTCCCCTTGGCTTCGAGCCACCACACCAAGGCGTGCGTGTCCAGAAGCACTCGCATCATGCGATTCCCCATTCGGCGAGCTCTTCCTTAGTAAGCGGCGCAAAGGCATCAGGAGTATAGGAGATTTTCCCCTTCCAGCGGCCGGGGACGCGCTTCTTTTTCTGATGAGGTACAGGAACAAGTTTGACGACTGGCGTTTTGCCGCGCGCAATGATGACTTCCTCACCGCGGGCGGCCTTGCGAAGAAGCTTCGAGAGGTTGGTCTTGGCTTGGTGGACGGTATACATGGTTAGCTAAGTATATTAGCTAACCGCGCTGCGGGCAAGATCTTCTGCCGGGCGGCCGGGTGCCAGCAGGTCGCAACCTCTCTGCTGGGCAAACCCCAACACCGCGCCTGCTCAGATGTGCCAGGCTTCTGCGTGCTGGACTTCGACCATGACCAGGCCGTGAGGAGGCACGGTGGGGCCGGACTTGGAGCGGTCCCGTAATTCATACAATCGTTCGATGTCCGCTGGCGTGAGCTTGCCGCGACCGACGTCGAGCAAAGTCCCTACCATCTTGCGCACCATGTAGCGAAGAAACGACCGCCCGCGAACGGTGAAAACCAGCTCTTCGTTATCCGGGGTACGCACCAATTCCGCCGAGTAGATTTCGCGCTCGGTGGCTCTCTCCTTGTCGTCCTCTTCGGAGCCCGTCGAGGCGGCGAAGGAAGCAAAATCGTGGGTGCCAACAAAGCGGGCCGCGGCATCGCCCATGGCATGTTCATCGAGCGGAAAGGGGTAATGGAGGACGTAGCGCCAGATCATCGGCGGCACAATTCTCCCGCGATATAAGCGGTACCGGTAAGTTTTGCCCCGTGCCGACCAGCGCGCGTTGAAATCCGGGCCAACTTCCTCGGCGCCAAAGATGCGAATCGTGGGCGGTAGCAAGGCGTTCAGCGCGCGCTGAAAATCGTTCGCCGAGAGATGCGCTTGCGTCCGAAAGCTGCCGACTTGGCCAAGCGCATGAACACCGGCGTCGGTTCGGCCGGTGCCGTGCAATACAACTTGCTCCTGAGTGAGCTGGCGGAGCACGTTTACGATTTCGCCTTGAATTGTGGGCTTGCCGGTTTGCATCTGCCAGCCGTGGAAATCGGTGCCATCGTAGGCGATAGTCAGCTTGAAATAGCGCATGGAGAGTACGTCATCGGTTTCAGTGATCCGTCTTCAGAAGAGGAATGAGATTTGGCAAGTTTGTTGATCGGCGCTATGGTGCGCTGCGCACGAAGCGGCTCCCGGGCTTCACGGCCACGCTGCCGCCGCGGCAAAGCGGGCAATCTTCTTCCTCGTAACTGGCGATGGGCAATTGGATCAACGATTGCGCTTCCACGTCGAAGTCGATCTTGCCCCCGCTCCGGTCAATCAAAGCGCCGGCCGCCACGACGCGCGCGCCGGCCTCTTCCACAACACGAATAGCTTCCTGTGTCGAGCCACCCGTGGTCCAAACGTCTTCCACAACCAACACATGCTGGTCAGGAGCCAGCGAGAATCCCCGCCGCAGGGTCAACATGCCGCTGGCATCGCGCTCCACAAAAAGCGCCGGCGTTCCCATACCTGCCGAGTTCTTCTGCTCAGGCAGAGCCCGGGCAACCTCTTGCCCGATAATCAGCCCGCCCATCGCCGGCGATACGACGGCGTCAATCCGGGCATCGGAGAAAAGGGCCGCCAGCGCCTGCCCCAGTTTCTCGGCAAACCGCGGATACTGCAGAACCAGCGCGCACTGGACGTACGTGCCACTGTGCAGTCCGCTGGACAGCTCAAAGTGCCCATGGCGAATTGCGCCCGCCGTCTCGAACAGCTTCAGCAATTCTTCGCGTTTCAGCATTCCACTCCAACCCACCGCCGCCACATCCTAACTGTCGAAACCCCAGCAGCCTAGCCGCCGTCTCATTCGTTGTCAAGGAATCGAGCCCTTGCTAGACTGCCCTTTCCGTTTCCGGTCGGCGCAAAGATGAAGACCTGGTGACCGCCTTCCGAGCCAAATTTCGACGGCTGCCCTCGGAATGGTCCCGTCTCCCGGTCGCGCCCCAGGATTCATCACCTCCTGTCGCAGCACGCCGGCCAACTCCCTGTGACAGCACGGTTTTGCAACACGTTCCACAATCTAGTGAAAATCAAAAACGTCCCCGCAAGGACAGAAACTCGAGGAGTAAAACCATCATGAAAACTCTCTGGGGTACCGCCCGGCGTTTCATCTCGCTGCGTAAACTCAACCAGCTCGCTTCAAGTGTGGCGGCAAAATGTCCGGCTTCGATAGGGGCAAGATCCCTGACTGCTACTTTGCTGGTCGTCCTGCTTGCCGGCGGCCCCATCTCACCGGCTTTCGCGCAAAGCCCGGCGCAAAATCCGCCGCCGGCGCCGGCTCCTACGACGTCGCCCGCCGCGGCCCCGGCTTCAACGATCGCTCCCGTGGCTTCTCTCGGTCTCGCCAAACACGATTTCACCCGTAGTCCCCGCGCGTTCCCCAGTCTGCTCAAGCCCTACCAGCCCATTTCCATTGAAAAGCCCGAGCTCACCAATTCACCGAGGCTCGACCAGCTCATTCACAACGGCAAACTAGAGCTCAGTCTGCAGGACGCCGTCGAACTGGCGCTCGAGAACAACTTGGACATCGCCGTCGAGCGCTATTATCCGTGGGTTGCCGACGCCGGCATTCTCAGGACCAAGGCTGGCGGCACAGGGTACAGCATACCCGGAGCGGATTTTGCCTCTTCGACGGCCAACTTGGGCTTTCTTTCCTACGATCCGCAATTCAACAGCGGCGCGTCCGTCGACGACCGCTCGACACCCGTCAACAACCCCTTCATCTCCGGCACCGGAACGGCCAGTCTCACGGCGCTGAAATCCCACTCGACGCAATTCACCAACCAATATTTGCAGAGTTTCGAGACGGGAACGAACTTCAACGCCAGCTGGAACAACACTCGCAGCAGTTCGACTTCGTCCGCCAACTTTTTCAATCCCGCCGTGCAATCCACGCTGACGGCCGGGTTCTCGCAATCATTGCTTAACGGCTTCGGACGCGCCGTGAATACTCGCAACCTCCGCATCGCGAAAAATAACCGTCAGATTGCCGATTGGGCTTTCGCGCTGCAAGCCATCACCGACATCACGAATACCATCACGGCTTACTGGGAGCTCGTCTACGCGCGGGAAAACGTCAAGGTCGAGGAACAAGCTGTAACGGTGTCGGAGAAGCTTTTCAACGACAACAAGAAGCAACTCGGCGTCGGCACCATGGCGCCGCTCGATGTCACCCGTGCCGAGTCTGAACTGGCCACCGATCACCAGAACCTTATCGTTGCCGAGACCGTCAAGCTCCAGGACGAACAAATTCTGCTGAACGCCATCTCCAAGGATCCTCTAGCTCCCAACCTGATCCACGTCGAAATCCTCCCCACCGATCAACCCAAACAGCCGGAGATGATTGAAGCCGCCTCCTTTGAAGACTCCATCAAGGAAGCTTTCGCAAAGCGGCCGGATTTGCAAGAGCAGGTCCTTAACATGAAAAACGGCGATATTGACGTGGAGGCCACGCGCAAGGCTCTGCTGCCCGCGGCCACGCTCTCGGCACAGTACAGTTCCGTTGGACTCGCTGGAAATTCGCCGATCAAGGGCACTGCGGTCGTGGCCGGTAGTAGCGGCATCCCCATTGTTGATGTAAACGGTGTTCCCGTCATCGTCAATGGCGGCGAGATTTTCGAGCCAGTTCTCCGGACACCGGTCGCCGGAACCATGCAGCAAGGTTTCACGACCGCGCAGAGCCAAGTCTTTCACAACCAATTTCCCGAGTTCCTGGCTCAACTCACGCTAAACCTCCCACTGCGCAACCGCTCGGCTCAAGCCGACAGCGCCCGCGCTTTGCTCGTCCAGCGTCAGCTTGAAACCCAGTTGCGGCAATTGAAAAATGCCGCGCTCCTCGACGTGCGCAACACCTACATCGCGCTTACGCAAGACCGCGCGCAGGTCGAAGCCGCCAGCAAAGCCCGCGAACTCCAGCAACAAACCTTTGACGCGGAACAGAAGAAATACCGTCTCGGCGCTTCCACGGTCTATAACGTTATTCTCACCCAGCGCGACCTCATCACCGCTCAGGGTACGGAGCTCCGCGCTCTTGCGAACCTCGAAGAAGCCAAAGCCAATTACGAACGCGCCCTCGGCCGCACCCTCGAGGTGAATCACGTCACCATTGCCGATGCCAAGACCGGCGAAGTGGAGCGGGAAACTCTTATCCCGGGAACTCTTCATGGCAAGGTCATAGGAACCGAAGAACTCTTCCGCGATCGCGGGCACCGCTAATCTCGACTCCGGGCCTGAACTCCTGCCTGCGAGTGTCCAGTTCCGGAGCTATTTTCCTGCTTGTTGATCGCTCATTAAATTCCTGCCCAGTTGTGCCTGGACCTTTCCCGGAAAGTGCGCTCCTGCTAAACTGTCGCCATTCGTCTCTGAATTGCGTAAAGCCTTGTTCGTGGCCCTCTGATTGGACCATCCGAAACATCTGCGAAGTGGCCGCGGCTAGGCGCACTCCGCAAGGTTAGCGGGTGTGCCTGCTTCTAAACCAGCCGGCTTCGTGAAACAAATTCACTAGTTCTAGCGTTTTACAGAGTTAGGTCAAAATGAAAACGTCCCATAGGGACAGAAACATCGAGGGGGAATATCACTATGAGAATTCTCAGGCGGACCGCCCAGGGGTCCATTTTGTCGACGGCCATCAAAGGGTCTATCTCCTTTAGTGCGGCAAAACGGGCGGCTCCACGGTTGGCCAAATCTCTGCTTGCTGCCCTTTTGGCGGGATTGCTTGTCGTGGGCCCGATTTCCCCGGCTTTCGCGCAAAGCCCCGCGCAAAATCCGCCGTCGAACCCTGTTCCTAACACTCCCCCGGCCCCGGATGGCTCGTCCATTGCGCCGGTCGTTTCGCTCGGCGCTGCGAGTCACAATTACACGCGCGGTCCGAGAGCCTTCCCCAACATCATAAAGCCGTACGAATCCATTCACGTCGAAGAACCCGTGCTGACCAATTCCCCACGCGTCGATCAGCTCATTCATGACAACAAGCTCGAACTCAGCCTCCAGGACGCCATCGAGTTAGCGCTCGAAAACAGCCTGGACATCGCTGTCAGGCGGTATTATCCGTGGATCTCCGACGCGGGCCTCCTCAACGCGCAGGCCGGCAACTCCGGATTCGGCACGCCTGGCGTGCAGATTTCCGCCTCCACGACCAACCCCAACCCGTTCTCCTTCTTTATTCAAAACTTCGATCCCTTGATCACGAGCAGCGCCGGTGTCGCCGATATTACCGTACCCATCAACAACCCATTCACTTCCGGCGCCGGCACCTCCAGCACTACCGGCGTTGCCTCCGTCGTTACGCACTCGGCTCAATTCACTAACCAATATTCGCAGACATTTCAGACCGGAACGAACCTCACCGTAAATTGGAACAACACGCGCAGTAGCGCCAACATCGCCAACTTCTTCAACCCTAACGTGACTTCATCGCTTTCGGTTTCCATTTCTCAGCCTCTCTTGAACGGTTTCGGCAAGCAAATCTGGACTCGTAACATTCGCATCGCCAAAAACAATCGCCTAATTGCGGACTGGGATTTCGCCCAGCAAGCTATCACCACCATCACGAACACCATCACGGCATATTGGGAGCTCGCTTACGCCCGGGAAAACGTCAAGGTCAATCAGCAGGCAGTGGAAGTCGCGCAGAAGCTCTATGAAGACAACAAAAAGCAGCTTGAAATCGGCAGTCTCGCGCCTCTGGAGGTAACACGCTCGGAATCCGAAGTGGCCACGGACACACAAGCCCTGGTCCTGGCCCAAACAATCCAGCTCCAGGACGAGCAAAACCTAAAAAACTTCATCTCCAAAGACCCGCTCGCTCCCAACATCATCAATGTGGAGATCATTCCCACCGACAAACCATCGCAGCCCGCCAACATTGAAAGCGCTTCCTTCGAAGATGCCGTTAAGGAAGCGTTTGCGAAGCGGCCTGAACTTCAGGAACAAATCTACAATCTAAAGAACGCCGAGATTGACGTTCGAGCTACCAAGAACGCCCTTCTACCCTCCCTCACGGCGAACGCGATCTATCAGTCCAACGGGCTGGCAGGAAATGCCACCCTTTTCGGAACCCCGACAACCGTAGGCAATCCGCTGGCGCCCATCGTAGACGCCAACGGCAACCCCATCACTGTGGATGTTGGGGGCGTGGCAACCCCGATCTTCGAGCCGACCAGCACTGCTCCCGTCGCGGGCCACGTTCAGCAGGGCTTCGGCACGGCGCAAAGCCAAATCTTTCACAACCGCTTCCCTGAATATATCGGACAGTTGACCTTAACCCTCCCGCTGCGCAACCGCTCGGCTCAGGCTTTCCACGCTCGCGCTCTGCTGCTGCAACGGCAACTGGAAACCCAGGAACGGCAATTGCGAAACGCCGCGCTTTTGGATGTCCGCAACTCGTACATCGCGCTGAGGCAAGACCGTGCCCAAGTCGCAGCCGCCAGTAAGGCGCGCGAATTGCAGCAGCAAACCTTCGACGCCGAGCAGAAAAAATATCAACTTGGCGCCTCCACTACGTACCTGGTAATCCAGACCCAACGTGACCTGATTGCGGCGCAGGGCACCGAGCTGCGGGCCCTAGCCAACCTTGAAGAAGCCAAGGCCAGCTACGAACGCGCGGTCGGCCGCACCCTCGAGGTCAACCACGTCACGATCGCCGACGCCAAGTCCGGTGAAGTGGAACGCGAAACGCTCATTCCCGGCACTTTGCACGGTCAAGTCGTTGGCACCGACAAACTCTTCTCTGGCGCCGGCCAAAAATAGCTCCGGCATTTCCTCAAGTGGCCCGGACACCGTCGTCCGGGCCGTTGTTTTTTTAGCGCATCCTGTCCGGTTCCCTTTTCTGTAGCACCTCTATACGGCAGGCTTGCCCCTTGGCGATCTTTCGCATAGCATGAATCTTGGCGATATCGCGATTCGTTTTCCTTAATCCCCGCGAGGGCATTGCAGATGAGCGAAGAATCCAAAGGCACCGAAACCGCTCCGCCTGCGGAAACATCGCCGGCAAACCGCACACCTTCGGAGAAAGAAAAAGCCTGGGAGAAGAACACCCTCGAGCCGGCGCTCGAGAAAAGCCCCGAGAGACAATCTGAATTCACCACGATTTCCGGGTATCCCATTGGCCGGCTTTACACGAAAGCCGATCTACCCCATTGGGACCCTGACCGCGATCTAGGCTTCCCCGGCGAGCCGCCCTTCACCCGGGGCATTCATTCCACCATGCATCGCAGCCGCCTCTGGACGATGCGGCAGTTCGCGGGCTTTGGGACCGCGGAAGATACCAACCAGCGCTTCCGCTACCTTCTCGCCCAAGGCCAGACCGGCCTTTCCACCGCTTTCGACTTGCCCACGCTGATGGGCTACGACTCCGATCACCCGCTCTCCGAGGGCGAAGTCGGCAAGTGCGGCGTGGCCATCAGCTCGCTCGCCGACATGGAAGTGCTCTTCGACAAAATTCCTCTCGCCGATGTCACCACCTCGATGACCATCAATTCGCCCGCCGCCGTCATCTGGGCCATGTATCTGGCCGTCGCTGAAAAGCAAGGCGCGGACTGGAAAACCATCTCGGGCACGCTGCAAAACGACATCTTGAAGGAATACATCGCGCAAAAGGAATACATCTATCCGCCGGAACCCTCGATGCGCCTGGTGATTGATACATTCGAGTTCGGCGTCAAGAACACGCCAAAATTCAACACCATTTCTATCAGCGGCTATCACATCCGCGAAGCCGGTTCGACCGCCATTCAGGAACTGGCTTTCACTTTGCGCGACGGCCTCGAGTATGTCGAATGGGGAATGCGCCGCGGCCTCGACGTGGATCAATTTGTGCCGCAACTTTCGTTTTTCTTCAACGCGCACAATGACTTCTTCGAGGAAATCGCCAAGTATCGCGCCGCCCGCCGCATCTGGCACAAAGCCATGGTCGAGCGCTACAAATCAATGAATGCGCGCTCGTGGGCTCTGCGTTTCCACACGCAAACGGCTGGTTGTTCTTTGACGGCGCAGCAGCCTTACAACAACGTCGTTCGCACCGCGATTCAAGCACTGGCTGCGGTGCTTGGCGGAACGCAGTCGCTGCACACCAATTCTCTCGATGAAGCCTGGGCCTTGCCCACGGAGTTTGCCGCGACGATCGCCCTGCGCACGCAGCAAATCATCGCCCATGAAACCGGTGTCACCAACACCGTCGACCCGCTCGGCGGATCGTACTTTGTCGAAACTCTCACCAACGAAGTTGAGCGTGGCGCCTGGGCATATATCGACAGAATCGACGCCATGGGCGGCATGGTCTCCGCTATCGAGCGCGGCTACCCGCAACGCGAAATCGCGGAAGCTTCCTACCGCTACCAGGTGGCCGTCGATAAAAAGGAAAAAATCATCGTCGGCGTAAATGATTTCGTGGCCGAAGAAAAGCCTCTCGACATCCTGCAAATTGATGAAACGGTGGCGCACCGCCAAGCTGCCCGCCTGAAAAAGCTCCGCGCCGATCGTTCGCAGGCCGAAGTCGATCGGCGCCTCCAGGCCCTCCGCGCCGCTGCGAATGGCCAAGACAACCTCATGCCTTTCCTCTACGAGGCCGTGAAATCCTACGCCACACTCGGCGAGATTTGCGACGCCCTCCGCGACGTCTTCGGCACATACGAAGAAGTCGCCATCACTTAGCTGGTCAAAAGTGGTTTCGCAAATGATTTACAAGCCGGGCGCGGACGAACTTTAGGCGGAATCGAGGTGCCGGTTCATGACGTTCCTAAAAAAATATCTTGGTTTGTTCGTCGGCCTGGCTGTTGTTGCGCTTCTCGTCATCGGCTGGGAGGAAACTGCAAAAATCACCGGAGAAGTGTCCGCGGCCGGTTCCACTGGAAATGTTGTGCCGCTCTCGGGCGCTCGTGTCACCCTTTATAAGGTGACAGAAGAGCAAGAACAGCGCTTGTCTACTTCGCTCGCTAGCTTGCAGCAACAAAACCAGCAGGAAAAGGACGCCAACGCTCGCGTTTACCCGGCCGAGAGTAAGGACGAAATGGTTCGCTCAAACTTGGCGAATTTCAATAACCTCTCGGACACAAAACTCTGCTTCGCCCTCGAGAAAGCATTGGATGAAGTCGCTAAACTCGCCGTGCGCAAGGAAACCGCGGACAGCCAAGGCCGCTTTGGATTCCGAGCCCTGCCGGGTCACTATGTGCTGGAAGTTATCAGCCAGGCAAACAGCCAATACTCAGAGTTTGTCGAATCAGTCGAACCAAAGTGGCACACGCATTTCAAGCTTGTCGAGCCAACCTGCCGCTATAGCTTAGCAAACTGACACGGTCTGTCTTCGGATCCGGGGCATACTGATAAGGGCTTATGACACAAAAGAAGATTCGCGTGCTAATCGCCAAGCCGGGCCTTGACGGCCACGACCGCGGCGCTAAAATTATCGCCCGCGCCTTGCGCGACGCCGGTATGGAGGTCGTTTACACCGGCTTGCGCCAAACTCCGGAAATGATCGCTTCCGCCGCCGTCCAGGAAGACGTCGACATCATCGGCCTCTCGATCCTTTCCGGCGCGCACAACACCATCTGCCCCCAACTCATGAAACTCCTCCGCGAAAAGGGCATGACCGACGTGACCGTACTGGTTGGCGGCATCATCCCCGAAGCCGACATCCCGGCCCTGAAACAATCCGGCATCGCTGAAATCTTTCTACCGGGCACTTCCACCCAGGACATCGTGGACTTCATCCGCAAACGCGTGGCCATGTCTTAAATCCCCTATTTTGGGGAAACTTTCTTTGCCGGGCCCTCGTACCTATCTTCAAGAACCGGCACTCCGCCGGTCAGGAGGCTCGAATCATGTCCGACCGTAACAGCCGTTTCCTCTCTAAGACCGCACTGATCGCTGCGGCGGCTCTTGTCATTTGGCCCCTGGGCACCTCGGCGCAATCTGCCACCGCCCCGGCAAGCCCCACCCAATCAACGACTTCGGTATCAAAAGATCGCTGGCTGCACGTCCGCGTTGTCAGTTCGGATGCCAAAGGTGAAACCGTCCGCGTCAACGTCCCTCTGGAACTCGCCGAAAGAGTCCTCCCGGCCATCAACAAGGACCACCTCCACGCCGGCAAAGTTAAAATCGACGATGCTCATGTCCATGACGTCGACCTCCGCGCGCTCGTCGATGCCATCCGCACCACCAAAGACGGCGAATTCGTCACCGTCGAGAGCAACGATTGCGACGTGCGCGTCGCCAAGCAGAGCAACCACCTAATCGTTCATGTTCTCGATAAGGAAAATTCCAAAAAGTCCGAAGTGGAAGTCAAAATACCCATGAAGGTCATCGACGCGCTTTTTTCTGCCGGCAAGGATGAATTGGACCTCGTGGCCGCGCTTCACGCCCTCTCCGCGCAAGGCGACACCGAGCTAGTTTCCGTAAAGGATCACGAAAATACCGTCCGCGTCTGGCTGGATTCCAAGAACGTGACGGACTGACGGGAGACCATCATGGTGCTACTCGCCAAGGCAGCTCTCGGGCTCGGCGGCACACTGGTCCTCGCGGGCGCCTATACCATGCGCGAAGGCGTGATCCGCATTGACGTCGACGAATTCCGCTCCGGCGGCTCTCACGTTCACCTGTGGGTTCCGGCCGCCGCTGTCCCCATGGTATTGCATTTCGTTGGCGAAAAACACTTGCACCACGCTTGCGACCAGGCGCGCGAAACCATGCCCATTCTTCATGCCATCGCAAAAGAATTGAAAAAATATCCCGAAGCCGAATTCGTCGACGTTGATGATGGGGATGAACACGTCCGGGTGCGCACGCACACAGGAAAATTACAGATTGATATCGACGCGCCAGACGAAAAAGTCCACGTCCTCTGCCCGTTGTCAACCATTGAAGACGTCACCATCCAGCTCGGGCAACCAGCTTCCGGCGCCTAAGCGCTCATTACTAATAGTCTTTGGTTGGCCCTTAAAATGGTTTCAAAACGCGAGAATTGTTTTGAAGAGATCTCCGAATCGCAAGAACCGTAAGTGTTCTTACCGTTTAGCGCGCTACCGCGTGTTCGTCTTTGGCTTGCTGAAAATAAACTTCTTCGAATACCGTCTCCTTCTTCCAACCCGCTCGGTATAGTATGCCGCGGGTATTCTCCACCATCGTTGGGTGCCCGCACAGGTATCCGGTCGTCTCTTCGGCCCGCAGTCCCCATCGATCGGCATATTTTCTGATTAGGTCATCCACTCGTCCCGTTTCGCCATGCCAGTCTGGATCCTCCCAAGGCCGGCTCACCGTCGCCATATACTCGAACCAGGGCGCTTGCTTCGAATAGGCTTCGAGTTCTTCGCGGTAGCCGAACTCCCAGGAACGGCTAGCACCCTGGAGACAGAAAAGTTTGTGACTCCCGGGCAGGGGATTGCCGCCATTTTTCCAATCGCGATAGAGGGTTCGAACGTAACTGACGAATGGGGCTATTCCCGTCACCGTGGACACCAACAGGTGGTTGGTTCTCCCGCTGCGCAAATCCAGAGTGAATCTTCCTTTGGCGATTTTTCTGCACAGCAGCGTGTCGCCTTTGCTTAGACGGAAAAGATTCGGTGTCAAATCACCATTCGGGACCAGCTCAACAAAGAATTCCAGCCCGTTTTCGTAAGGAGAGGAAACGATGGAATACGCCCTTTCGACGGGTTTCCCATTTTGCTCGACTCCCAGGGTGGCGTACTGCCCGGCGCGGAATTCGAACGGTCCGCCGGGGTCGACGCGCAGGATCCACAGATCCTTCGAGAGGTCCCGGCGTTCCAAAATACAGGCCTGATAGTGCTTATCCATGGAAGAGGCTCCATTCCCATTTTTCCCACGGGTTTTGTCCTGTGTCACCAAAAAAAATACGGAACAAGGCCTTTCTGTAAACTCTGCGACTCGGAAGCCTACTCGTAGGCCAGGGCAACGACAGGGTCGTAGCTGGCGGCCCGCAGGGCGGGATAGATGGCGCCGGCGGAGGCGCCCAGGAGGGCCAGGACGACGGCGGCGAAAAGCCAGGAGGGAGAGATCAAGATCGGCAGGTCGGGTTTTGCTTGTTTCAGAACGGCTTGCGTAAGGAACGTAAGCGCGATTCCCAAACCTGTCCCTAGAGAAGCGAGAATGAGAGTCTCCCCCAACAACATTTGTACGACATCCAACCTGGAGAAACCGAGCGCTTTGAGAATGCCGATTTCTCGCGTACGCTCCATTACCATGGTGTGCATGTTCAAGAGGACCACCAGGAAGCTCACGACAATTCCCAGGGCTACCATGGTCCGCGTGAAAGGGCGCAACTGCGGCAAATTCGACGAATTCATCAGGGTCATGTATTCGGACAGGGAGCGGACGCTATTTTCCGGCATCAGCTTAAGGATCTGCGCACGGGTAGCTTCCGTATCTCCTTTGCTTCTCACATAAAACATCGAGACGCGTTTTTCCGCCCCGGCAATTTCCTGAGCTGTGCGAAGGGGAATAAAGAAGCGCGCGCCTTTTCCATGGGCGACGATCCCGGTGATCGTGAACACGTGATTGGACAGCGAGATCTGACTTCCCACCTTCAAGTGGCGCGTTTGCGCGATGATATCGTCGGCGATCGCGTCGTCCGGCCCCTCGAACGGCTTCCCGTCTCGAAACAGGAAACCCCGGCTTAGCGCGTTGAAGCGCTTATAGTCGATCCCGTAGACCATCACTAAGTTCTTTGGTTCCGTGAGGATGACCGTTGGCGCTACTTCGTCCACGCCGCTAAGGCTGGTAATTTTGTCACCGAGGGACTCCTGCATCCCGACACTTAAGAAGGCGAAGAAAATCGATGCGTTTGGCGGTTGCACCAGAATATCCGCGCCGACCCCCTCGACTCGCTTTCCCCATTCGGAAATCACGCCGGACGTCAGGCCCACAATCATTAAAACCAAAATCACCTGAATAGCGATGGCGATCACACTCAAAAAGCTTCGCAGCGGCCGGGCCGTGATGCTGCCCCAGAACATTTGGAGCAAGGAAAATGGTCCGTCGTAAGTTTCCGTCATTGCTGGTGGCCTTATTGGTACTCTACCATCCCAATTTCGTATGGGTCAAAATCGCGCTGCCGGCCATAGGGCAAGCAGCGTGCCGAAGTCTGCGAAAAATATTTCTACGCTATTAAGATTTCAACATAAATGTTGATATGTGTGTGGAAATCCTATTGCCCGCACCTCTAACCTCTCATCCTTCAACACTCTTCTCCTCTTTGCACTATTTGTGTGCAACTGTGCGCAACATTATTTTTTTCGCATACCCATTTCACCTAAGAAAGGTTTCAGAATGGCAAGAAAATAAATTTTGGCGGGCGGCGGGCGTAAATTTTTCTTTTTATTTTCGTAAGCTGTTGATTCTCAACGATCGCGTGTAAATTCTCGTTCAGTACCACTTCGGCGGCTTCTCCAGATGCACCTTGATCGTTTGCCTTGGGTCGTTTATGTCCATCCAGTGCCCATAGGTCTTCCATCCTTCCGCCACCACCTGGACCAAAGCTCTCCCCAAGGGCGCGTCCGGAACGTGCGCGACGCCCTCCCGGCTAGTTTTTACATTTATTTCCAGCGTCTTATTCTTCTTGATCGCGTGTTCTTCGACGAACTTCACGTACACGCTGGCGTTCTCAACGGGAACGTTTTTGTCGCCGCCGGTGACTTCGATCGTGATCCGTGTTTGAACCGCGCTTGCAGCCGATGGAGACTGCGGCTTGGACGGGGCCGCAGGCGAATTCTGCGCCGCCACCCGATGGGCCGTCGCCACGCCGACAATAAGGCAAAGGCAAGCAAGCACTTTTGAGCAAAGATTCATAGATTGTCGAACTCCATGGTCCACGGAACGGCGGGCCTGGTCAAGTGTCACCACATAAAGGTTGGATGCCATCCGTAGCTCGGATGCTGCCCTTCGATGTGCCCGCATGGAAACCACGAGCCCAGGCCATTTGACTCATGAATAGGGCTCCTGTAAGTTCTCAAGAAACTACTCGGCAGCCAAGATCGCGACGCTTCAACACCGAAATTCACCGCGACGGTCAGCGCCGGACGTCATACACACTCGACCAGGGTCCGAATAGAAGCCGCAAGGAGAGCAAAATGGGTTTTGCCACTAATGCCATTCACATCGGGCAGGAGTCCGATCCGGCCACGGGGGCCATCGTCGCACCCATCTATCAAACCTCTACCTACATCAACGAAGAGCTTGGCAAGAACAAAGGCTACGACTACGCGCGAACCAACCATCCCAACCGCAAAGCCCTCGAACGCACGGTGGCCAAACTGGAGGGCGGCCATAGCGCCTACGTCTTTTCTTCCGGCATGGCGGGGATCGACGCGGTCTTCCGCTTGTTGCGCCCGGGAGACCATGTGGTCCTCTCCGAAGCGGTTTACGGCGGCGTATTCCGCCTTTCCACACAACTTCTCGTGCATTTTGGACTGGAATTCAGCTTCGTGGACACGGCCGTGCCTGATCTGGTGCGCAACGCTTTGCGCCCCAACACGAAAATGCTCTACCTCGAAACACCCGCGAACCCTACTCTCAGCGTCACCGATATCGCGGCGGTCTCCAAGCTTGCCAACGAGCGTAACCTAACAGTCGTCGTTGATAACACCTTTCTTAGTCCTTATTTGCAGCGGCCTATCGAGCTGGGCGCACACATTGTGGTCCATTCGATGACGAAATATTTGAATGGCCACAGCGACTCCACGGGTGGCGCCGTGGTGCTCACCCGTCCCGAAGATGCGGAAAAGATTTATTTCATTCAGCGCTCTGCCGGCACCGGCTTGTCTCCTATGGATTGCTTCCTGGTTTCGCGCGGCATCAAGACACTAGCGGTCCGCATGCTCCAACACAACGCCAACGGCATCACCGTAGCGCGCCATCTCGACGCCCATCCCAAAGTCAAAAAAGTGTTCTACCCTGGCTTGCCTTCGCATCCGCAGCATGAAGTGGCCCGCCGCCAGCAAAAGGGCCCGGGCGCGATGCTCTCCTTCGATGTCGGTTCTCTGGAGGCCGCCCGGCGGTTCCTCAATCACGTTAAGCTATGCTCGCTCGCGGAAAGTCTTGGCGGCGTCGAGACTTTGATTTCGCTTCCGGCAATGATGACCCACGCCTCCATGCCCAAGGAATTTCAGGAACGCGTGGGCATCACCGAAGGCTTGGTGCGCTTGTCGGTGGGCATCGAAGACGTCGAAGACATCGTTGCCGACCTCGACCAAGCGCTGCTTTACGTGTAACCACCCTCTCCCCTTGCTTATTGACAAGAGCACAGCTACACTCTCCCCTCAGTAAGTGATAGGAGCGCTATGAGCAAGCCCACCGATCTCGTTCAAGGCACGCTGGATCTGCTGATCCTCAAGACCATCGCTCTCGAATCCATGCACGGTTGGGCAGTCGCGCAGCGCATCCGACAGGTTTCGAAAGATGTCCTGCAAGTGAACCAGGGCGCGCTCTACCCAGCGCTTCACCGGCTGGAGCAACAAGGCTGGATTGAAGCCGAGTGGGGCGAGTCCGAGAATAACCGGCGCGCCAAATATTATTCCCTGACGAAAACCGGCAAGAAATATCTGCAAAGTGAGCAAGCGAACTGGGAGCGGCTCGCCGCGGCAATCGGACAGGTCCTGAAGACGGCGTAAGTTCGGAGGTTGACCATGCGCTGGCTGCGAAGCGTTTCGAATCGGTTGCGCAATCTGTTCCGCAAAGACACCCTTGAACGCGAAACCGATCAGGAATTGCGTTTTCATCTGGAGCGTCAGATCACCTTGCATAGAGCAACCGGCATGTCTCCCGAAGAAGCGTGCCGTGCTGCCCTGCTCGAATTTGGAGGCATAGAACAGTTTAAAGAAGAGTGCCGCGAAGCCCGCGGCGTGAATCGCATCGAAATGCTGCTAGCCGATCTGCGTTACGGTTTCCGCTCTCTCCGAAAGAGTGCAGGCTTCGCCATCGTAAGCGTGCTGACGCTGGCGCTCGGCATTGGAGCCAACACTGCCATCTTCAGCATGGTTAACGCCCTGCTTCTCCATCCTTATAACTTCCGTAATCTCGATTCGCTTGTCCGCGTCTGGGAAGACCGCGGCATTGACGAAGGCTACGACGCAAGATATATCGCGCCGGCGGACGCCGACGACCTTCGCTCATCGAATGGTATTTTTGAAGGCCTAACGACCTACAGCTTCCAATCCTTTGGCTTGGGCACGGAAGGAGATGTCCAGCCCATTCTCGGCTGCAGAGTGTCCGCCAATTTCTTCGATGTTCTCGCTGTTGCTCCCGCAGCTGGCCGACTCTTCAGCGCCGCAGAAGAACAGCCCGGCGCGGACCAGGTTGCTATTCTGAGCTACGGTTCATGGCAGCGGCGCTTCGGCGGTGATCCGCGGCTATTGGGCAAGACTATTTCGTTGAACGGTCGTGTTTACGCCATCGTTGGAATCATGCCCAAGGATTTTGACTTTCCGGTGCCTGTGGAATTGTGGGTGCCCCTAGCACTGACTCTTGCGGAGAGGGCGGATCGCAGGCAACTGTCTCTCAGCGCCCTGGCACGGATCAAGACTGGCGTTTCCGTTTCTCAGGCTAATTCCGTATTGGCCGGCTTTTCTCGCCGGCTGGAACGGGAATATCCAAAGACCAACGCGGGCCGCGCAACGACGCTGCTCCAGTTGCGAAAAGAACTTTACATGTTCACGCTGCCGCTCTTTCTTTTGCTTCAGGCGGCTGCCGGGTTCGTGCTGCTGCTCGCGTGCGCCAATCTGGCAAATCTGGTTTTCGCGCGGATGATAGGCCGCCAGAGAGAAATTGCTCTGCGCTCGGCCCTCGGCGCGAGTCGCGGACGCCTAGGGCAACTCTTCCTATTGGAAACGCTGTTGTACTCGTCCGCCGCGGGAGTGGTGGCCATCGCGACCTCGTTCGCCAGCGTGCAGGCACTGCGCACAAGCATTCCAGTGAGCTGGACCAAGTGGGTGCCCGGATGGGACGGCATTCGCGTGGACGGAAGCGTTCTGGCCTTCACGACGCTTGCGGCGCTGGGTGTGGGACTCTGTCTCGGCCTGGCCACAATGCTCCACGCCAGCCGCGTGGAGCCCAACAAGACTCTCAAGGAAACGAGCACCGGCATCGTAACTCGCGCGAAGCGCCGGGTGCGCAGCGCTCTGGTTGTCGCGCAAGTCATGATTGCGCTGATCCTGCTTGTATGCGCGGGTCAGACGATTCAAGGATTCGTTCGTCTCGCGAGCGTCTATCAAGGTTTCGAACCGGCCAGCGTTCTGCGAGTTGAGATTTCCCTGCCGGAAAAGGTTTACACGGACAACGTGAAGATCGCGAATTTCTATCGGCAAGTTCTTCGCGGTACGGCCTCGCTGGCGGGCGTTCAGCACGCATCGCTCGTCAGCAATCCTCCCGCCAGCAACGTCGACAATGAAACGACGTTCTTTTCCATTGAAGGCCGGCCTGCGCTCAAGGTCACTGAAGCCCCGTCCGCCGATCTGCAGATTGCCAGTCCTGATTTCTTTGACACTTTGAAAATAGCTTCAGTAGCCGGCCGCACCTTCTCCGACGCGGACAACGCCGATGCCGCCCGCGTCGTAGTAATCAGCCACGGCATGGCTTCACGCTTCTGGCCGAAAGGCGATGCACTGGGCCACCGCATCCAGCTGGGAGCCGCCGATTCGACCGAGCCCTGGCTCACCGTCGTGGGCGTCGTTGGCGATGTGCGTCAGAACTGGTGGAACCCCATCACGCGTCCGGTGATTTACAAGCCGTTCGCTCAGTCGCTCGAGCGCTCGATGACTCTGCTCCTGCGAACCACGTCGAGTCCAACGAGTTATGCCTCTGGCGTGCGTGACGCTGTCCGCCAAATCGATTCGAGAATCGCTTTGCATGGCGTCAACACTCTCGAAGAAGAAATCGCCGATTCCATCGCCATCGTCCGCATCATGGGCATCTTAATGGGAATCTTCGGACTGATGGCGCTGGCGCTCTCTTCGATCGGAGTTTACGGCGTGCTCGCGGAAAGCGTCGCCCAGCGAACGCACGAGATCGGCATCCGCTTGGCTCTACGCGCCAACCCGCGCGACTTGATGAAACTGATCCTCGGGCAAGCCTTGAAGCTCACCGCCATCGGCCTGGCGATTGCCGTGCCATGTGCCATAGCCATCAGCCGGACAATGGCGACCCTGATTTTCGGCGTGGTCACCGTCGACTTCACAATTCTGGCTGGATTCACGGCGCTACTACTGCTCGTGGCGCTAGGCGCAGGTTATCTCCCCGCGCGCCGCGCTATCGGCGTAGACCCGATGGTTTCTCTGCGCTACGAATAACTCATGGCTCTTTCGAGCCACAAGCGAACCATGAAAATAGCCGCAACATGTCCGTTGAAAGTAAAGGGGCGATGGCTATTTCCTAAGGAATTGAGGGCTATTTGCGATTCTTCCGTGCTTTGCTGACGCTTTCATCCATCCACGAAAAATATTCTCTCGACCCTTCTGTAATCGGCAGGGCGACAAACTCGGGCACATCGTAGCTGTGAAGTCGCGCCACTTCCTTTTCTAATTCGGCGAGACGTTTCGCTGTTGTCTTCATCACCAGCAAATACTCCCGCGCACGCTCAACCTCTCCCTTCCACGTATAGATCGACTCCACTGGACTCAAAATTGTATTCACGCACGCGGCTAGACGCTTTCCCACCACGGCCCGCGCGATCTTGCGAGCGACCGCAACGGACGGGCAAGTGACGAGGACCATCCGCTTGTTTCTTGCCTCTCGGCGATTCATCGGTCCCACATAATAATAGCTTTCACGCTATCGCGCGAAGGACTAAAATACCGCGCCATGAGCACTAGCGCGGGATTAAGGACGGCCTCGCCAATCAAGTTTGGCACTTCCGGATGGCGTGGTCTCATCGCCGACGATTTCACCTTCGCCAACGTCCGCCTGGCGGTTACCGCCATCGCGGAACACGCCAAGGCCAAGACGAAAGAGCCCACGATCCTCGTGGGCTACGACACGCGCTTCTACTCCGAAGAATTTTCCCAGCTCGCTGTGGACATCTTGCAGCACCACGGCATTCGAACGGTGCTATGTGAAACCTTCACCCCCACGCCCGCCGTCGCTTTCGAAATCATGCGCCGCAAGCTCGACGGCGCCATCAACTTCACCGCCAGCCACAACCCCGCGCAATATCACGGCTTGAAATTCTCTTCCGCTGACGCCGGCCCCGCCCTGCCGGAAGTCACCAGGGATATCGAAGCCCGAGCCGCGCAGCTCGCCGCCAAGGGTGGTGTTCCGCCCCTTCCGCACGACGCATCGAATACTGCTAACGGCCAAAAAGTCAATCTGCGCGAAAATTATTTGAAGCGCCTCGAAGAGCTCGTCCAGTTCGACAAGCTCCGCAAAGCCAAGCCCTCGCTGGTTGTCGATGCGCTCCACGGTTGCGGCGCAGGCTATCTCGACCGCACGCTCACGGATCACGGTATCACTGTGCACGCCATGCGCACCGATCGCGATTGCCTTTTCGATGGCACCGGCCCCGACGTCTCGGAAGAAAACCTCGCGCCGCTGCGCAAAGCCGTGATCGATTCGAAAGCCACCGCGGGCCTGGCCACCGACGGCGACGCCGACCGCTTCGGCATCGTCGATCGCGATGGTACATGGATCCAGCCCAACTTGATCCTCGCGCTCGTCTACGACCATCTCGTCGAAACGCGCCATTGGAAAATGCCCGCCGCTCGCAGCGTGGCGACCACGCAAATGATCGACGCCGTCGCCAAGTCCCAAGGGCAAACGATTTATCAGACGCCGGTGGGCTTCAAGTACATCGGCCAGCTCATCCGTGAAGACAAAATCGCGATGGGCGGTGAAGAAAGCGCTGGCCTGACCATTCGCGGCCACATCCCGGAAAAAGACGGCATTTTGGCCTGCCTGCTAGTAGCCGAAATGATTGCCGCGCGCGGCTCTTCCATCGGCGAGCAAGTCCGCGCCATGTACAAAAAGCTTGGCCGCGAATTCTGGCCCGTTCGCGAAAACCTTCATCTTTCCGACGAACAAAAAGCAAATGCTGTTAAACGGGTGGCCGTGGACAGTTCGACACTCGCCGGCCGGAAAGTGGTATCCATCGACCGCACCGATGGCGCAAAATTTGTATTCGAAGATGGTTCCTGGATGCTGCTGCGTCTTTCCGGCACCGAGCCGCTACTGCGCCTCTATGTCGAAGCCGAAAGCGCCGCCGCTTCGGCGAAGTTAACACGAGATGCGTCACAATGGGTACTGCAAAACTGAAAAAGACGCCCGCCAAGGACAAAATTCAGCCGCTGCTGCGCCAGTACGGGCCCGCCTTCGTCGGCCTTCTTGTGTTGGTCCTTGTGGTGCACGATATATTCGGTATGCACGGTTATCTGGCCATGCGGCGCACCCAGCAGGAAATTGAAAAGGTCACTAAAGATCTGGATCAGTTGAACAAGGAAAACTTGCAGCTCGCACAGGAAGTCAAAGAGCTGAAGAGCGATCCCCACAAAATCGAAAAAATCGCCCGTGACGAGCTGGGCCTTGCCCGGCCCGGCGAAGTCATCATTAAGATCCCCCGGGCGCAGCAGCTCCCGCAGGATTCGGCTGTAAAGCCCTGACCCGCCACTTTTTCCATGTCGTGCGAACCAGAGAAAGCGCCAGCATCGCCAGGAAAATCGTAATCAGTCCGCCCGTGGCCTTCAGCGCGCTGCACTGCCCTTTTGGCAAAATGGAAAATCTTCCATAAACAAATTCAATGTGCACCCAATACACCAGCAGCGAAGTATTTCCAAGCTGAATGATGGGACTAAACCCCCTTTGCGCGAGTCCCCACCGGCACCATACGTAAACCAAAAAAAGAATCACCAGCAGGATTCCGCAGCGCATCAGCAGAAAATCTGGATTACTGTGCCAGTAATCGTAGACCGAGTACAGCCGCACACGCGACGAATCGAACACCATGGACAAATAGCAAGCAAAAATTCCCGCGCCACCCAACGCCGCGAATGCCAGCCCTGCCCTTCGCCTGGCAAAATCCGAAAACAGGAACAATCCCACCGCCAGTCCCGCGAACGCAAACGCCGACCACGGAAACAAGGGAAACAGCCATGGCTGCGGTTCTTTGAAGATGTGCACGCCGTTGATGTAGGACTCGAGCGGCCACGGCAAGAACTTCGGTCGGTAGGTGGTCCAAAGCGGCGGTGTCACCATCGCCACAATCACCGCCGCAAAAATTCCCGCTACTAGCGTGCGAATTCTCGCCGCGGCGACGCCGCCGCTCCCCGCGACCCAGCACAGCACCCCCATCAGCACCATGGCAAGCCCTAGAATATTCAGGACGTCGACGCGGAGCAGATCCGTCCACGGTGACCAAGGATAACCTAGCGCAAATTCCTGCACGCGGAACAGCAGTCCCATCCCAAAAATTTCTGTTCCGCGCAAAATCGTTTGCTTGGCGATCGCGTTTCGCGCGATTCCCTTTTCGCGCAATTTTTCCGTCACCAACGCAAAGGACACACCCGCCAGAAAAATGAACAACGGCGCAGGCAGCGTCCCCCCCAGCCGCGACCATCCTATCAGCGCCGACGACTTCTTCGCCTCCGGGCTCATCCACGAGTCGTAGCAGTGCGTCTGAAACATCAGCACGCACGCCAACCCTCTCATCCAGTCGATGTACGCCAGTCGTTTCATTTTTGTCGCGACGCGCTGGCCAGTGCGCCGACGGACGCGCCCAGCGTGACTGCGCATCATAGACGCTCGAAACATTTCCGCAAAGGAGAAACGTGAGATGGGGGTCTCTCGGGAAGCTCTCCATCGAGTAAGATGATCTGCACTTGTTGATAAACAACCTTCCGCAGCCGGGAGCATGCTGCTGGTTTCGCACCTAACTTTAGCGCATGGGGAGCCTTCTAGATGGATACGCTTTGGCAAGACTTCCAGTTCGCCGTCCGCATGATGCGCAAGAATCTTGGCTTTACCACCGCCGCGGTGCTGTGCCTGATGCTCGGCATCGGCGCCACCACTGGAATCTTTACGGTGGTAAATGCTGTGCTCCTTGAGCCCCTGCCCTACTCTCATCCTGAACAACTCATTCGCGTCTACACCGAATTTCCCACCTTTCCTAACGGAGGTCTGCATCGCTTCTGGACTTCCGGGCCCGAATTCCTGGATCTGCGCCGCGATACGCATTCCTGGGCGTCACTCGACGCGTGGACTACCGGAGGCGCCAATCTCGCCGGCAAAACGCAACCGGTGCGCGTCACGGCCGCGTACCTAAGTGGCGGATTACTGGAATCACTTGCCGTGGGCCCCATTGCCGGACGTCTGATATCGCCGTCGGACGATGTCCCGGGAGCGCCAGTGGTCGCCGACATTTCCTATGGCACTTGGCAAAGCGTTTTTGCAGGCGATCCTAACGTCGTCGGTCGTAACACCTACCTCGATGGCCTAAAGTGCATCATCATCGGCGTTATGCCCAAAGGTTTTCAGTTTCCACCGGGCGAGCAAGATCCCGCGCAGATCTGGACCGCTTTGCGATTGGATCCGGCGAATCCCGGTGGCCGCGGTGACCACAATTATTATTTGCTGGGACGGCTGAAGTCGAACGTCACCGGCGCGCCGGCTCAAGCAGAACTGGCCTCGCTCGTTCAAAGCTACAGCGAGAAGCGAGCTCCGAAAACGCACAGCTTCGACCCCCATAAGCACACCATCGTCAGCTTTCCTCTCCAGGCAGAAGTCGTTGCGAGCGTTCGCCCGGCACTCTTGATGCTGCTCGGTGCCGTGGCTTTCGTTCTGCTCATCGCCAGCGTGAATGTAGCAAACCTTCTGCTGGCGCGCGCTGAAGCCCGCCGGCGCGAAATTGCCATTCGCGGGGCACTCGGCGCTGGCCTGCTGCGCCTCGCGCGGCAATTCCTAACCGAAGGAATTCTCTTGGCGTTCTGCGGCGCCATTCTGGGCGTAGCGCTTTCCTTTGCAGGCGTGCGCTTGGTCCAGCTCACCAACGCCGGCGGCCTTCCCCGCGCCGATGAAATCTCGATGGACTGGCGCGTGTTGCTCTTCACTCTTGGGACCAGCTTGCTCACCGGTGTTCTTTTTGGATTAGCGCCACTCCTACCACTGCTAGTGAGCGGCATCTCCGAATCGCTCAAAGATACGGCGGGCAGCACCACGGCAGCGGCCGGAGCCCAGGTTTTCCGCCGCTTCCTGGTAGCTGGTGAACTAGCGCTGGCCCTGGTCCTTCTGATCGGCTGTGGCCTGATGCTGCGAGCTTTCTGGAAACTGCAGGAAGTTCATACCGGTCTCCATCCCAAGAACGTCATCACGATGCGGGTGTCACTCCCCGGCGGCACGTACACCGACAATGCGAAGATCACGGGTTTCTGGACGCGACTCGATGAACGGCTGACGAATCTTCCTGGGGTGCCATCCGCTGCGCTGGTGTCCGGATTAGCGCCGCTGCGCCCGCCGAACATGAACGACACCGATATCGAGGGATTTGTCCAGACCGAGGGCGGCCCCATTCAGAACGTGGATTTTTACCAAGCCGTGAGCAGGACCTATTTTACGACCATGGGCATTCGGCTAATGGATGGACGGTTGTTTGACGAACGCGACGTTCAAAGCGCGCCCGAAGTCGTCATTATCAACAACACCATGGCGATGACCTTCTGGCCGCTCCAGAATCCTATCGGCAGGCGGATTCGCCCGGGAGGAAGTAAAGATTGGTGCACGATCGTCGGAGTCGTGGACGACGTGAAGAATGCCGGGCTCGACCGGCCGGCAGGAACCGAACTATATCTGCCCTACCGTCAGCCGGGAGGCGCAGGCAATTCGGATATGTATGTCGTGATGCGGGCGCAGGCGGGCGACCCGCGTTTGCTGGCAAGCGTAGTGCGCAAGCAGTTGAATGAGATCGACCCTTCTCTTCCTTTGGCGGACGTCCGGCTGATGGAGGATGTGCTTTCTCGCGCGCAGTCACGGCCACGCTTCCTTACGCTGCTACTCTCGTTGTTTTCTGTCGTGGCCCTGGCTATCGCCACGGTCGGCATCTACGGCGTGGTGTCGTACTCGGTAGCCAGACGCACGAAGGAATTTGGTTTACGGATGGTGCTTGGCGCTCAAGGTGGGGACGTCCTCGGACTGCTGATGAGACAAAGCGCCGTGATGGTGACGACTGGAATGGTTGCCGGGTTGGCGACCGCCTTCGCACTGACGCGCTTGATGGCCAGCCTGCTCTTTGGCGTGACCGCTACCGACCTCCCGACGTTTGCCGGCGTCACCGTTTTTCTCTTTGCCGTTGCGCTGGCCGCTTGCTATCTGCCTGCACGCCGGGCAACCCGGGTCGATCCAATACAAACCCTGCGTTACGAATAGCGCCTCCCTCGATCAACCGCCAATTTTGCTGAAATGCCATCTCACCGAGCCGCGCCGCCGGTTGAATTTGGCGCGCCACGTGTTTCAGTTACAATTCTCTCTTGCCTGCCACTCGCCAACTCGGCCCGCTCCCCATGCTCGGCCTGTGGGCCGTGCTAACTCTCACCGGCGCGTTGTACTCCGTCTGGCAAGACTATGGCGGCCGCGCTTTCGCTGCCACGCTAACCGCCTTCGCCTTTTTCTTCTTGGTGACGCTGCTGTTTGCCGCGCGCGGTATGGAGGATAGCCTGGCCTCGCGCTTCGGCTCGACCAGCGGATACTTGCTCGGCGCCGCGGTGTTCCTTGCCTATCTGATTTACGCCCTGGGGACACATACTCTCTCGTTCGCGCGTGTCGCCGCTTGTGCCGCGCTAGTCCTCATCCCGCTAGCTTTGGCCGCTTCTGCCGAGCACAAGCCACCCGGCACCTGGCAGGATTTTGCGACCATTTTGTTCATTTGGCTGGCCGTTAAGCCGCTCCCTAATTCCCGGGGATGGTCGCTTTCGCATTGGCTCTGGCCGTATCCAGGTGGGCGTCTCGCCTACATTTTCACGGTGCTGGTCTCGGTGAACATTGCTCTTGCCTGCTTCTTGCTCCTTCGCCGTGTCCACGGCATCGGCTACTCCATCGGCTGGGGCCATCACTGGAGCTTCTTCATCACCGCAAGTTTCATGGTCTTCGCTGCGATCGCCATTCCGCTGGGCCAGGCCATTCACTTCATTCAATTCGATCCTCAGTGGTCGAAGTTCACTTCGTTTCTTTTCGTTTCCCTCGGCGTTTTGTTCTTCACCGCGTGGCCCGAAGAGCTTCTCTTCCGCGGCCTGCTGCAAAACATGCTCTCCCGCGCTTCCCATAGCGACCTCGCCGGCTGGTGGACGGCCTCCATTCTCTTCGGCTTCTCGCACATCACCAACATGGGCTTTCCCAATTGGCGCTACGTGCTCCTGGCCTCCATCGCCGGTTTTTTCTATGGCTGGACCTGGCAGAAGACCGGTTCCATCTTCGCCTCCGCCATGGTCCACGCCGCCGTCGATGTCGCCTGGCACTTTCTCTTCCGAACGCTCTAATTGGGGAGGGCCACGGCTCGCCGCCGCTTTTCTTCCACGCTCATCGTATGCCCCAGTGCTCCGCCCTTCTTGCTATCCTTACCTTGCAACGAAATCCTGAGTCTTGCATCATATCTTGGCACCGTCGCCCAACGTGAGCTCTGCGCCTGCCCCCGCACACGGGCGAACGCCAAATGCATTCAGGAGGAGGATAGCCATGGCGGACACCATGACCGCGGATCAAGCAAAATTCCTGCTTCATGACGTCTATTTGGGAACGCTGAAGAATGAGAGCCGTATCACCAAGGGCGTTCTCGAATCGGTTCCGTCGAATAAGGTGGACTACAAGCCGGATCCCGCTTCAAGAAGTGCCATCGAACTGGCGCGCCACATTGCCGCAGCCGACAACCGCTTCGTCGAAACGGTGATCCACGGCGTGTTCGATAGCAACCCCGCGATGATTCCGGAAAGCGTCAAGACCCCCGCTGAAGTGGCCGCGTGGTATGAACAGCGCTACAGAAAAAACTTCGAAGCTCTCAGAAACGTGCCCGCCGAACACTTGGTAAAAATCGTCGATTTTCGCGGCATGTTCCAGTGGCCGGCCGTTAAGTTCCTTATGTTTGGCCTGCACCACACCATCCATCATCGCGGCCAGCTCTCTTCCTACCTCCGGTGCATGGATTCCAAAGTGCCGGCCATTTACGGCGAGAGCTTCGACAGCGCGCAAGCTAAAAAAGCCACGCCAGCCTAAAGCATAAAGAGAGTCATCGTCTACGATGGTTTGCCCTGCCTCGCGCCACCCGAAAGCGCCAGCTAGGACGACTGGGCGACCATCGGACGGTCCCGGAGACTGTGCTTTTCGTTGTAAAGCGCCTGGTCCGCCGCGCTCAGAATGTGCTCAATGCTCAGGCCGTCTCGCGGATACTCCGCGATGCCGATGCTCACGGAAAGCCTCGGCACTTCGAGGTCTTCCGAGAGCCGTTGCGAAATGCGTTCTGCAACCCGCCGGGCATCCTCGGAGGAGGTTCCCGGCAAAACGAGGGCGAACTCATCTCCGCCATAACGCGCGGGCGTATCGATCGCCCGGCAACTCAAGTGCAGCACCTCCGCCATACGGCAGAGGGCCAGGCTGCCCACCACGTGGCCATGCACATCGTTAATCTTCTTTAATCCGTCCAGATCCAGCAGCAGCACGGAAAAAGGCCGACTGTCCCGCGTGTAACGCTTGATCTCCGAACCGAGCCGGTCGATCAACAGCCGGTAGTTGGCCAGCCCCGTCAGTGGATCGCTGACCGCCATGACGCGTGCGTGCTCCTCCTGACGACGTCGCTCCAATACTTCCGCGCCAAAGATGAGGATCATCAGGGCTTCAAGGCTGATGAAGGATTGCAAGAGCAGCAAAGAGTCGTTCGTCGAATCTCGCACAAACGGACCGTAGCCGTGTACCGTGCCTACGACTTCCACCGAGCATAGAAGGCAGATGATGGCTGAAGCTTCGCGGGGTCCAAAACGGAAGGCCGCCCAAACCAGAAACGGCATGCACAAAAAGGTCCAAGGATCGTTCTTAATCTGGGCATGAAAGAATGGGCCGAAAATGATGCCGGACGTCAAAAGTGTGGAGAAAAATAGGAAGGCCACCTCAATCCGTTGTCGACGCGACCAGTTCGGCCGGGGCTGCAGGGACCAGAGAAGCAGGAATGGAGTGAAAATGAGGGCTCCTGCGGCATCGCCAAGCCCCCACGTCCGCCACATGAGCCCGTACTGGCTCCAGTGTGCGAATCCCCCGAGCGTTAGGGTGGTGACGCCGAAGGTGGCGGCCACGGCCGTGCTCAGTATTCCGGCATACAAAGCGAATCGCAGAATGTCCCACGAGCTCTCAAAGGCATGCCGTCCATTGGCAAACCGCGTGACCAAATACGCGGCCAAGACGGCCTCAAGTGTGTTCCCCGTCGATATGCCCAGAGAAGTAAGGACGGTTCCCGCTGTCGTCAGATTGACAACAAAGGCCCCTAGGAAAATAGCAGGCCAAAAACGCATACCGAGGGCCACCAAGGCGGCCAAGGCAATTCCCGTTGGGGGCCACACCGGGCTGACGCTCGGATGGACCGAGGCCAGTCGAAGGCTGAGCTTCCCAGCAAGAATGTAAGCAGCTAAGACCGCTAGTCCAATGAGAATTTGTTTGGAGGCAGGGGACCAGAAGACGCTCGGCGCACCTGTAGGAGGGCTGGAATTCATGGGTCCGGGGGCAGAATTCGCCATAGCTGTTTGTTCAGGGCCTTTCCCTAGTCCCCGTGGCTATCTCCAGTAATGGCACAAAATCTTCGCCCATGAAATGGATTCTAACTCAACGGTTCCACAAGGGTTAGTAGGGGAAAGACCTTACTTTTTAGGTGCGGTAAACACCTTAGCCCGCATGGTCAGGGGTGCCGACTTTCAGTACAGGCGCAAAAACTGGCTTGCTCAATCGTCATTTCTTCCCCGCTTCGGGCTCATCGGGACGTTACAAAAAGGCGGGTGACATCCCCGCATATCTGATTTACTCTCAATTCAGTTGGGGAGGTCCTTTATGAAGCGCATTTTCCTGGCATTGGCTGCTTGTTTGGTTTTCGGCCTCTCCGTACTTGCCCAGCAATCCCCCGTCGACGCACCGGCCACCAAGGAAGACATTCAGAAATACCTTGAAATAATGCATTCTCGCGAAATGATGACCAAAATGATTGACGCCATGTCTAAACCCATGCATCAGATCATGCACGAGCGCTATCTGAAGGACAAAGATAAGTTGCCGCCTGACTTTGAAGAGCGCATGAATAAAGTCATGGACGTTTACATGAAAAACTTGCCTTTTGAAGAGATGCTGCAAGCGATGATCCCCGCTTACCAGAAGCACTTGACTAAAGGCGATATCGACGCACTGGTGGCGTTCTATTCTTCTCCGACCGGCCAGAAGCTAATCCAAGAACTGCCCGCCATCACTGCGGAAGCCATGCAGTCCATGATGCCGCTCATGCGCAAGCAGATGGACGTAATGAATCAGCACATGCAAGAACAAATTGCGGAAATGATAAAAGAATCCGGCGTCAAACCTGCCGCCAAATCCCAAGCTTCGCCAAACTGACGGAAGGCGCGCTACAACGGTTAACTGCTAGGAGCCTTTCCTAAGCTGGTTCTGAATCGTGAATCTCGATCTCCACCGGCACACTCATGTCGCGTTCAGGCCGCACCACAACCCCGTGCGGTCCGGTTTTGATCCGCCGCGCGACGTCTTCTCCCGTGTAGTCTTCCGGAGCGAGAGAGGCCAGGCCTTAATCCCACAGATAGAACTGATAATAGTCGGCCAACACCTCGGCCAACTTGTGGTCAAGCCGCATGACAAAAGCCGTCTAGCGAACGACCCCGGACATCGGACTCGACGCCGAAGCGTATAGCCGCTTGGGCATCCGCCCGGCAAGGTGGGATTTGCGTCCCGCAATGACCGCGTCCCTCATGGCTTCGGCCATCAGGACAGCGTCCTGCGCTTCGGCAATCGCGGTGTTCATTAGCACGCCATCAGCTCCGAGTTCCATGGCCACGGCGGCGTCCGAAGCGGTGCCCACCCCGGCGTCCACGATCATCGGAACTTCCGTGATGCGTTCGCGGAGAATGCGGAGATTCGCCGGATTTTGCACCCCGAGTCCGGAACCGATGGGCGCGGCTAGAGGCATAACGGCGGCGGCGCCGGCATCGATCAGCTTGCGCGCGGCGACCAAATCATCGTTCGTATACGGCAGGACGACGAAACCCTCCTTGACCAGGACCCGCGTAGCTTCAATGAGTTGCTCGGTGTCCGGAAAAAGTGTCTGCTGGTCGCCAATCACTTCCAGCTTCACCCAATTCGAAAGCCCCACTTCGCGCCCCAGCCGCGCCGTTCGAATCGCTTCGTCGGCCGTGTAACAAGCCGCCGTGTTCGGCAAGATAAAGATTTTCTCGCGGTCAATATAATCCAGCAGCGATTCTTTCGATTTGTCCGTCAGGTTGACGCGCCGCACCGCGACGGTAACCATATCCGCTCCGCTGGCCTCGTGCGCCCGCGCCATTTCCTGAAAGCTGCGGTATTTCCCCGTTCCCACGATCAAGCGTGAGTTAAAAGCGCGTCCCGCAATCACCAGATGGTCCGGCATGGCTGACCTCATCAAGATTTTAGACCTTCAGAGGCTCGCGGACAAATCACCGCCTGATTCATTGGGCGCGTGGCCGCAGAAGCCAGCTCAGATCCACGCCGATGCCAAACGAATAGTTGTTGAGTTGCAGCGGAACGCTGCGACTGTAGTCGAATTCCAGATCAAGGTAATCCGCCGGTTTGAAATCAATCCCCGCGTTATAGCCGTTGTCGCGCACCAGGTCCGCGCCGCCCGTGGAAACGTTGGCCGAAGTGAAATTCCGGCGGTTTCTTGTCGGTCCGCCAGAGCCGCATTTGCCCGCCGCGCCGCAGCGAAATACCCGACTGATCACGGTCTGGTTTCCCCAAGGTGCGACGTCGTATGCCGAGGCAGAGAAACTGAACTTGCCCGGATCGTATTCCACCCCGCCGTTGAATTGGGCGTTGTACCCAAACGTGATATATGGGCGATGGAAATACTTGGTGTCCATCACCGTATTGCCGGCGCCGAAGTCCAGGAACGGAGAAAAATCTCCGAACGCGCGGTCCATGTGGTTCGCCAAATTCCACGTCGCATGGCCGGTGCTGAGACCTTTCTTGGTTTCTCCGGTGGGAGCGGTCAGATGTACCGCCGAACTGAAATTCAGCGAGGGGTTGGGATAGTTCCACCGCAAGTCCGTAAAGGCCGTCCCTATTCCAAGGCTGGAAACCGCCCCTGGATTATTCTTCTTAATGGTGGTTGGCGTGGTCACAAAATAAATCGGCACCCCCGCGTCGATTCCAAAATGCCGCGAAAAGTTGTAGCCCAGAGCCGACGCGAAGTCGTAGACACCCCAGTCCCCGCTGTAGCTTCCTTCGAACTTGGTTCCTAGTGTCCAACCGGGAGTGAACCCTCCAGCGTCTTTCTCGGCTGGCCCAGTTACGGCCGGGATCGGAGTTTGCCCAAAGGACGCGGGACCAAGCGCGACCAGGGCCAGGGCCGCGAACCCCAACCGAACAGCGCGGAACACCCGGCTACTCCTTGAAGTGCAATTTCTCGTTCTTGAGTTTGCGCCGAAGCTCACTGTTTCCCTCCAAGTTTTTTTCTACCGCAATATGCCGGATGCTTCATCCAGCAACAAAATGCTTGCCGGGAAATGTGGTCGAGGACTGAGGGGGGCGTTGTTCAGTTCGATTCCAGTTTACGAACGCAAGTTGCCCGGAGCCAGTGCCCAGACAAGCCTCTGTTTCGATCGGGTGAACTGTACGAAAGAACAGCCAGAGTGGCCGCCGGGTGCATGTTTCAAACCAACGGCGCGGGGCTATTCCTGCAAGATGGGGCGGGGTTCGGCCACGTCGGCGTAGAGAGATTCGATGATGTCGGCATACTGTTTTTCGACCACGCGCCGCTTCAGTTTCAGCGTGAACGTTAGGCTGCCGTTGTCGAACGTGAAATCTTCCGGGAGCAGCGCAAAACGCTTGATGGTTTCGTACCGCGCCAGGTGAATCGTCAGCCGCTTGACCTCCGAATCGATCAAAGCGTGCACCCAGGGGTGCGCAGCCAGTTCCGCGTTGTTGGCAAACTTGATTCCCTGGTCAGCGGCTTTGGCGGCCACGGTGGCCGCGTTGGGGACGATGAGTGCGACAATGAATTTCCGTTTATCGCCTACCACCATCGCGTTCAGAATGTACGGGCTGGTCTTCAGCGCGTTTTCGATGGGCTGCGGGGCGACAAATTTTCCCGCTGCCGTTTTGATCAAATCTTTCTTGCGGTCGGTGATGAAGAGATAGTGGTCTTTATCCACGTACCCGATGTCGCCCGTCGAGAACCAGCCGTCTTCGCTCAGAACTTCCCGCGTGGCTTCTGGATTCTTATAGTAGCCCTGCATCACGCAAGGACCCTTGACGAGAATTTCTCCGTCCTCGGCCACGCGCACCAGCACATTGGGAATCGGTTTCCCGGAGCTGCCCGTGCGATTCTCGGGGTAGTTGCTCGAGACGATCGGGGAAGTTTCCGTCAGGCCGTAGCCCTGATAAATCGGGATGCCCACGGTCCAGAAAAATTCCGCGAGGGCCTTGGAAAGCGGTGCCCCGCCGGAAGAGACGATGCGCAAATTGCCGCCGGTCCCCAGCCGGATTTTCTTGTAAACAAGCGTATCGGCCAGTTTCCACCGGGTCTTCAAGAAAATGCTCGCGGGGGCTCCCGTGGCGCGCCAAGGCGTTGCTCGCTCCGCCACTTTCATCGCCCAGTCAAAAATCATCCTCTTCGCGCCGGTATTTTTCGAGCCTTGCTCCACCAGTCGCGCGTAGATTTTTTCGAAAAACCGCGGCACCGCCGCGATGATCGTGGGGCGGATCTCGGCCAAAGCTTGCGCGACAGCTTCTACCGTCTCGACGTAGGCAAGAGCAGCGCCTTGGAAAATGTAAATGTAGTCGAGCGTGCGGCCGTAAACATGCGCTAGCGGAAGGAACGAGAGGGCCACGTCCTTGGCGGGATCGAGACTAAAGTCGTGGCCCACGTCGTGCACGTTCGAACAAAAATTACTGTGCGTGAGCATCACGCCCTTGGGCTCGCCGGTGGTCCCGGAAGTATAGATGAGCGAGGCGAGCTGGCCGGGGAGAACTTGGGCCGCCCGCAAACGATACGAAGACACATCCGCCGCGCTCGCGCTGGCGATCAGTGTTTCGTAGCGCAAACATTCCATGGGGACGTCCGCCCCGGCGTCCGCCACCAGGATTTGCTCCAGTTCGGGAAGCTCCTTGCGCACGTTCAGAAGTTTTTGCAATTGCGCCGCGCCCACCACGAAAACCACCTTGGCGCCGCAATGTTTCAAGATGTACGTCATCCGCTCCGGCGACTCGTTGAAGTACACCGGCACAGTAATCGCCCCCGAACCGTTGATGGCGAAATCCGCCGTGTGCCATTCGGGCCGGTTGGCGGAAAAAAGTCCCAGGCGGTCGCCCGGCTTCACCCCCAGTTCCACCAACGCAGTCGCGAGACCAGCAACACGCCGCAGAAACTCCTCGGAAGAAATAGCCTCCCAACCACCAGCGCGGCGGAGCATCTGTGCCCGCGGGTTCGGAAGATTGTCGATGGCATTCAGCAAGCGCGAGGGAAGCGTCCCGTAGTTCATGGCCTGGCTCACTTTACCCTACGGAATGCAACCGTGCAACGCGGCGAATGGGCACTAAATCTCGCTTTTGTGGAAACGGTCAATCAGGTTGGCGCAGGCGCGGACGGTGATGGCCATCATGGTAAGCGTGGGGTTCTGGCACGCGGATGACACAAAGCTCGCCCCGTCCATGACAAAAACATTTTTTACGTCGTGCGTCTGGTTGAAGGCATTGAGCACGGATTTTTTCGGATCGTTCCCCATGCGGGCGGTCCCCAGTTCGTGGATGGCCATGCCCGGCATTTCCACTTTCGCTTGCACTTTAATATCTTTCGCGCCTGCCGCTTCCAGCATTTCCGCAGCGGTGGCGCCGGCGTCCTCCATCAGGGCGGCTTCATTGTCGCCATGGGTCATGGAAATGCGCAAAGCCGGAATGCCCCAGGCATCTTTTAGATCGCGGTCAATTTCGCAGTAGTTGTCCCAGCGCGCCAGCGATTCCCCGAAAGCCCCCAGAGAAATCGCGTAAACGCCCTGTTTCACAGCCGTCTTGAGCGACGTTCCGTACCCTTCGGCGTTGAAGTTGAATTCAGCGTCGGCTCCGCCCTGGAAGCCATAACCGCGCAGAAACCGCGAATGTTTGCCGCCAGAGGGAGTGTTCCGGAAGCGCGGGATGTAAATCCCGTTGGGCCGTTGCGGCTCGTTGGCATTGGGAAGAACTTTGAAATCCGGCAGATGGCCGTAGGCACCCCCTCCCGTGACATGGTCCATCAGATAGCGGCCCAGCGCGCCGCTCGAATTTGCCAGTCCATTGGGATATTCGCGTGTCGAGGAGTTCAGCAAGATGCGACTGGATTCTAAGGCCTGGGCGCAAAGTATGACCGTCTTTCCGCGGACTTCCTTCACCTGTCGAGTCAAGCGATCCACGTAGGTTACTCCACTCGCTTTGTTCGTCTGATTGTCCATATTGACATGGCTCACGACGGCGTTGGTGATCAGCGTGCAGTTACCGGAGGCCAGCGCGTCCTTGACGGTGGTAAAGGGGCTGCTGAAATAAGAAAACGTGCTGCAGCCGCGTTCGCAAGGGCCGCAATAGTGGCAAGCGGCGCGTCCATTATGATTTTGTGTGAGTACCGCCGTGCGCCCGATCGTGACGGTGCGTCCGAACTGGGCTTTCACGCGCTGTCTTAATTGAACTTCTCCACAGCTCATTTTCATGGGCGGCAGAAATTGCCCGTCGGGCAACATTTCATGGCCCTCGGCCGCTCCGCTGATCCCCACGTACTTCTCCACGATGTCGTAGTAAGGAGCGAGATCGGCATAACGGAACGGCCAGTCATCGCCATACCCGTCCTGACTCGCCGCTTTGAAATCACTATCGCTCAAGCGGTAACTCTGGCGGCCCCAGACCAGTGATCGCCCGCCGAGCACGCGCAAGCGTTGCCAGGTAAAGGGCTTGCCAGTTGGCGTGCTGTAAGGATTTTCGAGGTCGTTGACAAACCACTCGTAGTTATATTCCATGCAAGCGTAGCACTGCTTTTGCACGGGCCGCGTGCGCACGATCTCGGGAGAGTGATCGCGATACTTGAGCTTGTAGCTCGGCATGTGTTCGGTAAATTCTTTTGGCGTGACCGCGCGGCCGGCTTCGAGCAAAGCGACTTTCAGTCCGGCCTCGGCAAGTTGTTTCGCAGCCCAGCCGCCGGTGGCGCCAGATCCGACAACTACGGCATCGTAGGTTTGCTCGAGAGGGTCCTGCGCTGCGTAATGCATGGTCATTTGTGATTCCCTTCCGGATGCTCACAGCCTTCATAAGGGCCGTGCGCAAATGCGCCGTCCCAGCCGAGTTCCCTCTCGCCAAGCTGTGAGCTGTAGTAAGCCATCATGATGCGCCCCTTTAGCGCTTCGAAATGAACGCGACCGACATTGGGCTGCGCATCCGCCTCACCCGTCCATCTGCTCTCATTAACGGTATACGCCAGCGAGTGCAGCAAATCATCTTGGTCTTCGCGCGACAGGTAGCGAAACGCCGATTTGAAACGCCGCATGCTTTCCCCATCCAGATATGCGAGAGAATTCAGGAACGCTCGTTGTGTCTCGGGCTTCTCGGCAGCCAGCACTAGGTCGATATAGCGATTCACCAGCGCTTCCTTGGCGCCGGGAGTGTCCGTCGCCGGGATCATCAGGTCGCTGAGCACGATAAGGGTTTCGTTCTGGTGGTCGTCCAGAAACAGAGGCTTCCAGCCTGGCGCCGCAAGGTCTTTCGAAGCGTCAACACCGCTTTGCGCCGGCGTCAACTCGGAAGACTGCGCCGCACTCTGGGCCTTCCCAAGCGGAGGGCGCAGCGCGGCTGCGGCACCCGCAACAAAACCAGCTCGGATCCAATCGCGTCGTTTCATGGAAACTCCTTAATGGCATCCCCGCCGTTTTCGGCAGGACAAAAAGAAAAGCAGCAAAGGATTCAGCCGCGGCTGGGATAGCCCAGGCCGGTTAGGACGCCGCGCATGTAGGCGAAGCTGGCGATTACGCCGGGTATGGGGTCGTCGGGATGAATTTCGTATTCGAGATCGACGAAGCCTTTGTACTTCTGGGCCATCAAAGCTTCAAAGATTTTGCTTAGGGGCATCATGCCTTCTCCCACCGCGACTTGACTGTCTTTCGCCTGGGAGTCCGCCAGGTCTTTCACGTGCATGTTGAAGAGGCGGGGACCGACTTCGTGGATCGCTTGCACTACATCGGTGCCGGCACGAACGGTATGGCCGACGTCAATGCAGCAGCCCATACGCGGATCCATGCTCTTTACGGCCTTCAAAACATCGAGCGGCGAATGCCACAATTTGTCTTCCGGGCCATGATTGTGGATGGCGAAGCGGATGTCGTATTCCTTCACGAATTTTTCAATGCGCGGCAGGGTTTCCGGCGCGGGGTCGCCGGCGACGATGACGCCAATCCCGGCGCGCTTGCAGTACTCAAATTTGGCGCGGATGTCCGCGTCTTCGTCTTTCGGGAAATAGATCGTTCCGGCGGCGTGAATGGTGATACCAGCGGCGGCATAGTCCGCGAGCGCGGCGGCCTCCTGCTGCGCATCCGCCGGAAGATGATCTTTCACGTCCTTGGCGTTCAGCGCGAGCACGTTGAGCTGCTTCAGGAAGGCGATCACTTGCGCGCGGGTGAAGTTGCGGAAAGTGTAGCTGGCTAGGCCGAGGCGAATCGGAGAGGCTTCCTCAGAGGATGGCAGCTCCGGAGCGAACGCGAGCAGGTCATTTGCAGCAGCGAACGCTCCCGCGACGACCGCACTGGAGCGGAGGAAATCGCGGCGTGAAAACGTGTTTTTCGCAAACGGCGAATCACTTCGGCAGCAGCCGGGGAACTCACACATGCATCGCCCAGCCCTTCTCGTACTCGCGCGCCCACATCTTCATGGCTTCCGGATCGTCCTGGATGCGTCCGCTTTTCTGGTCGAGATGGAGTTCGCGATTGACTTCCCAGGCGATGTTGGAAAGCTGCAGCATGGTGACGGCGACGTTGCCGACGGAGATCGGCGCGTTGAGCTTTTCACCATTGCGGATTCCGGCGATGAAATTGGCGAAGTGCAGGTCGGTCATGGAATCGCGGCCCTGGAGGTCAGCGGATGAGGTTGTGCTGCCAACCTTGAAATCGCCGGTCTTTTTACCCTTGAGGTCAAAGATTTCGTAGCCATCGCGATCGACAACCACGGTGCCCGTGGTTCCCATGATCGCCGAACCGCGATCGCGGCCGTAATACCGCATCCCCTGGCAGCTCTTGCCTTCCCAGGACAACATGCGGTCTTCGTAGACGAAGCTGGTGATCAGCGTGTCATAAAACTGCCAGTCATCCTTGAACTGGTATCTGCCGCCTGAGGCCGTGACGCTCTGAGGAAAATCGACGCCCAGGGCCCAGCGGCAGACATCGACTTCGTGGGTGCCGTTATTGAGGGTCTCGCCGGTGCCATAGTTTCTGAACCAGTGCCAGTTATAGGGATGGATGTTGTCCGTATAGGGGCGGCGCGGCGCAGGACCTTGCCACAAATCCCAATCTAATTGCGCGGGCACGGGAACTTCCTTGCCGGTACCAATGGATTTCCTAGTGTTGCTGTACCAGGCTTTGGCGAGGTAAGGCTTGCCGATGATGCCGTCATGAATTTTTTGGACGATTTCGATGGTGTGCGGCGAAGAGCGCTGCTGAGTGCCCATTTGCACGAGCTTTCCATATTTCTGCTGCGCCTGGACCAACATTTCTCCCTCGGCGGGATTGTGGCTGCAGGGCTTTTCCACGTAGACGTGCTTGCCGGCTTGCAAGCCGGCGATGGCGATCGGTGTGTGCCAATGGTCGGGAGTGGCGATGGTGATGGCGTCGACATCCTTGCGCTCGAGAATCTTGCGAAAATCTTTTTCGGTGGCGGGGGCTTCACCCATTTCTTTTTCCGTGGCCCCGGCGAACTTGCTAAGGATGTTGCCGTCCACATCGCAGACATAGGCGATGCGGGCAGCGCCCTTGTTGGCCTTGAGCGAGGAGAGATGAGCGTAGCCGCGGCCATTGAGCCCGATGACGGTAAAGTTGAGACGTTCATTCGAGCCGAGAATCCGGCTGTAGCTTTTAGCGGTTGTTCCCACGGCCAAGCCAGCGGTGCTAACTGCGAGTGCATCGAGAAATTCACGTCTTGTAACCATTGTTTCCCTCACAACGGGCGGCGCTTGCTGCTCGGTCGCCCGCTCACAAAAGCTTTTGGGTCAGCAGAAGCTTTCGCCTTCGGCAGTGCCCAGCGGATCCGTTACGGCTGAACCGTTGGACGCTGCGGGGCCTGGGCGCAGTATACATCCGCGAGGGACATTTTCGTTATCGCTCCGTGACGAAGATGACGAAGAGCCAGCGGCGCTGGCAGCTGAGGGCCGGAAGAGGCCCGGATCTGTCCGGCAAGAAAGATGACTGCACTGTTATCGGGATGGCCGAATGCCAGCCGTTCGCGATCGTGGCGTAGAAGCGGCCGTACACTGGCGATCATCCGGCAGCAATCTAATGCTTTCCTACTATTGCTGCTTAATCTCCTTGCCCCTAAAGTTTCGGCCACCCGGGGCTGACAACATATCTCGCGAGACTGAAGCGCTCGTTTCCTGTGCCCGGAGGAACGCGCTCGTTTGGGCGTGCATTTCTTGTGGAGGGACAAACGACATGAAGCGAATCTGCGCGGCGCTATTTCTGCTGGGGCTGGCATTGCCTGGGTTTGGGCAGAGCAACTACGCCGTTCTGACGGGAACGATAACGGATTCGCAACATCTCGCCGTTGCCGGCGCCACCGTAGAGTTAACGGCCGCAAGCACGGGAGCGGTTCGCCGTGTGTTGACGAACCAGCAAGGACTCTTCGAGGCCCCGGCCCTCTTGCCCGATGATTACGAACTAAAAGTGGAAGCGAGCGGGCTCGCTACAGCAATGCAATCTCTACGACTAGAAGTCGGCCAAAAATTGGCGGTGGAGATTACCCTGAGGGTGGGTTCTATCGCGGAGAAAGAAAAAGTCACTGCCGGCGGCGAAGTTTTGCAAACCGCGGACGCGAGTGTCGGTGAAGTTGTCGAGCCCTCCTCGATTCGCGAATTGCCACTCAATGGGCGCATGCTGATTGACCTGGTGCTAACCGTGCCGGGGGCGCACGTGGGATTTGGAGCACAGACGGGCACGACGAATCCTCTCTATTGGCGGCCGGGCCAGCGATCGGCGGTGGTGATTGGGGGCGCTCGCCCGAACGCGAACTTTTTCCTGCTAGATGGAGCCAGCAACACCGATCCGACCTTCAACACGCAGAACCTGAGCCCATCGCCGGACGCGGTCAAAGAATTTCAAGTGGAAACGAGCAGCTACACCGCGGACATGGGAGGCGCAGGCGGCGGTCAGATCAATATCGTGACGCATTCCGGCTCCAATCAATACCACGGAACGGTTTACGAATTTCTTCGCAACGGGGGCATGGATGCGAGCACCTTCGCGTCCATGGGAAACAATCACCTGGTACAAAACAATTATGGCGCTTCTTTCGGCGGCCCGCTCATGGGAAAGAAAACGTTTTTCTTCGTCAATTATGAGGGCTTGCGGCTGGCACAAGCGGATGCCCAGATTTTGACGGTGCCCACGCAAGCGGAAATTATGGGCGATTTCAGCATGAGCCCCTTCAAAATATTCGACCCGACCACGGCCGTAAAGAATCCGAATTACAACCCCACTCTGCCGACCGGGCCTTCCAATTTCCCGTACACGCGTTCGCAGTTTAACAACAATCAAATTCCATCCGGCCGAATCAATCCTCTTCTCGAGGCCTTTCTGCTCCACTACGTGCCACCGCCGAACATGATGATGATGGCGGGGGCGGCGGACTCCAACAATTACCTGGATGTCCGCAACGAGACTCATTTTCAGGACCAGGGGACGTTTCGCGTGGACCACAATTTTTCGAATGGAGACACACTTCTAGGCCGCTATTCCGCGGGCGGCGAGAATGGATTTTCGCCCAGCAGCGGCATGACCTCCACGACCGAGAACTTGCCTGGGTTCGGCGTGAACTTCAACAATCTTTCGCAACAAGCGGTAATCTCGTGGAATCACGTTTTCTCGGCCGCTAAAGTGAACACTCTCTCCGCTGCTGTCTCGCGGCTGTCCATGGATCGCACGTCTCAGAATGACGCCGTTAACGACATCGTCGGCCAACTCGGTATCCAGGGCATCGGGCTTGGCGGCAAGAACGCCTGGGGAGCGCCGTGGTTTGCGGTTCAGGGATATACGGGGATCGGCGACACGTTTGCAGCCACGCCGATGCACGCCTGGGACACGACGCTGGAATTCCGCGACACCTACGCTTGGCAGCGGGGACGCCACGGAATGAAATTCGGGGGCGAATTCCACCGTTATTTTTGGCCGATGTGGGGTTTCTTCCAGAATCGTGGCTACTACCAGTACACCACGGGTTACACCACCGAATTTGGTTTCAATGACGGCAGCGGCTCAGGACTCGCCAGCATGCTGCTCAGCTTGCCCACCGTGAAGCAGCGCCAGGCCGGCATTCCACAAATGGATTTGCGAGCCTGGGGAAGCGCGGCCTTCGCGGAAGACAGCTGGCAGCTGACGCCCACGACGACTCTCAATCTTGGTCTGCGCTATGAGTACACCAGTCCGCTCTACGACAAGGAAAACACGAACACGAACCTGGTGTTCAACAATGGCGTTCCCAGTGTGTTCATCGGCGGCGAGTTGGGCTATCCGAAGGGCCTCATGTACGCCAATAAGCACAATTTTGCGCCGCGACTGGGAATCGCCAAGAGCCTTCCCGGCGTGGGCCTGGTGTGGCATGCCGCCTATGGAATCTTTTTCACGCCGGTCGATCTGAATACCTGGTGCAACCAACGCCATAACGTTCCGTACGTTTTCCCGGAGACGCAGCAAGCGGATAACTTCACTCCGCCAGCGTCGCTGTTCAATACGGGGATGAATTTCGGGACTCCGGTTCTCGGCGCGGGAACGCTAACGCCCACCACGGTGAGTTTCACGGCTTTCGATTCGCACGCGCCCGCCGAGTACGTGCAGCAATGGAATACGTCGGTGCAAAAAAGCTTGGGCAAAAATACTTCTGTGGAAGTGGGCTACATCGGCGCGCGCGGTTTCCACCTACAACGGGCGCATTTGATCAACAACACGCTTCCTGGACCGGGGCCGTTGGGGCCGAGGCGCCCGTTCAAGACCCTTACGTTTGTGCCAGGAACCGTGTTGACCCCGAGCAGCGCCACCGCCGTGGTGCAAAGCGAGACTTTTCCCGTCAGTACTATCAATCTTCTGGAAAACACGGCGCAGAGTTGGTACGACGCAGGCTACGTGAATGTCCGCCGGCGTTATTCGCACGGCCTCAGCTTTTTAGCCAACTATACCCTGGCCAAAAATCTCACCAATGCTCCGGACTTCCGTTCGCCGATGGATGAAGCCTCCATTCCGCAAAACAACCTGGATTTGAATCTTGAAAAGGGGCCAGGCTGCGACGTGCGCCATCGTTTCGCCTTGAGCAGCGTTTACGATATTCCCGCCGTCCGGGAGCAGGAGTGGGCTCGCCTCATCACCCAGGATTGGCATCTTTCGGCCATCTATCAGGCCCAATCAGGTATGCCTTTCACCATCTCCGTGTTCGGTGATACCGCGAATTCCGGAACCGTGCTGGGCGAAAATCCCATCCGCGCCAACGTTACTGGCCAACCCGTTTTCAGGCCGGAAACTCGTACCGCCGCCGAATGGTTTAATCCCGCGGCGTTTGCAGCTCCCCCAGCCTTTACATACGGCAATGTGGGCCGCAACTCCGTGTACGGCCCGCCGCTAGAGACTTTGGACTTCGCGCTGGCGCGCGCTTTCCGCATCACGGAGAGAGCTAATTTTCAGTTCCGCGCCGAAGCCTTCAACTCGCTAAATAAAGTCAATCTCGGCACACCGAACCGCTATGTCAATGAGCCGCAGTTCGGGACTATCACTATGGCGATGACGCCTGGCCGTCAAATCCAGCTGAGTGGCCGGCTTTCGTTTTAAGATCTTGCTGAGCTTGTTGGCCACCAGGGGTTAGGGCGTGGACTGCAAAAACGCGCCGACCTTCCCAAGAGCTAAAACGGCGGTGGTGGGGTCACGGGGTCCGGACGCGAGTAGCGAGGTCAGGGGGCCAGGGACTGGTAATGTTTGAGATTCCAGGTGTAGATGGCCTGGGCCTTGCATTTGGCGGCGCACGCTAGAGAGCATATCGATCGAAAATGCGGCCGCTATTGAAACCACGCGAAGCGGTGTCCCGAATTGCCGCGAAGTATTCCTCGGGTGAGAGGGAAACGGGAGCCAGCCGGTGATGGACTTCCTCGACGAAAAGCATGGCCTGCTCGGGCGGAATCAAAGGCCTGACCGGCATGGAGGTCCTGACGGAGTTGATGTCCGCGAGCGAGTGCAAGCCGCAAGCAGAATGTTTCTGCGCCTCGGCGAAGCACTGAAGCTTTCTATACAAGCGAACAGAGCAACCGAGGAAGAGTAAAATCTGTTCATGGAGTTCACAAAGAGGCTGCGCGAGGGGGTTCGGCGAGGAGAGATCACGTGCAGCGTGCGGTTCTGGTGGCGTCCGCACGTGCGAGTTGGGGAGCGCTACCCGATGGGGGAAGGAGCGATCGAGATCGATTCGATTGAGCCCATAGGGTTTCCGGACATTACTCCTGAACTGGCACGCGAGTCAGGATTTTTGGGAGTGCTGGATTTGCTGAAAGTGGCGAAGCACGGCCGAAGCGAGAAGATTTATTTGGTGCGGTTTCATTACCTACGGCCGCGGAGGAAGCGCAGTGAAAAAAGGGGCCGGGTGGGCTAGTATGGGCGGCGCAGAGGGAAATTGATGAGTGGGAAAATGTCAGAGACGGTGGCGGGGACGGCCTCGGGAACTAAGGCGGATGCCGGATTGTCGCAAGGGCCATTTCGGGCGGCGCGGGGGACGGAGATTTCTTGCCAGGGGTGGCAGCAGGAGGCGGCGCTGCGGATGTTGATGAACAATTTGGATCCGGAGGTGGCGGAGAAGCCGGAAGAGCTGGTGGTGTATGGGGGGACGGGGAAAGCGGCGCGGAATTGGGAATGTTTTCACGCCATCGTGCGTTCGCTCGAGACGCTGGAGACAGACGAGACGCTGCTGGTGCAATCCGGGAAGCCGGTGGGGATTTTTCGGACGCATGAGTATGCGCCGCGGGTGTTGCTGTGCAATTCGAATCTGGTGGGACATTGGAATAATTGGGACCGCTTTCATGAGCTGGACCGCGCGGGATTGCTGATGTACGGGCAAATGACAGCGGGTAGCTGGATTTACATCGGGACGCAGGGGATCTTGCAGGGGACGTACGAAACGTTCGCGGCGGCCGCGAAAAAACATTTTGGCGGGAACCTAGCGGGGAAATTGGTGGTGAGCGGGGGAATGGGCGGCATGGGCGGAGCGCAGCCGCTGGCGGCAACGATGAATGGAGCGGCGTTCCTGGGGATTGACGTGGACCCGGAGCGCATCAAGCGGCGCGTGAAGACGGGCTACTGCGACGTGATGGTGACTTCGCTGGATGAAGCCCTGCGCATTTTGAAGAATGCGGTGCGCAAAGGCGAGGCCACTTCAGTTGGGCTAGTGGGAAACTGTGCGGACTTGATTCCGGAACTGGCGAAGCGCGGGATAGTGCCGGATTTGCTGACGGATCAGACCAGCGCGCACGATCCCATCGGCGGATACGTGCCGAATGGAATGACGCTGGAAACGGCGCTGGAGCTGCGGAAGAAAAATCCGGAACAGTACCAGCAGCATGCGATGGCGGCGATCTCGGCGCACGTCCAGGGAATGCTGGATTTGCAGAAGCTGGGGGCGGTGACGTTTGATTATGGAAATAACATTCGAACGTTCGCGTTCGAGCAGGGCGTGAAGAACGCTTATGACTTTCCGGGATTCGTACCGGCCTATATCCGGCCGCTGTTTTGCGAGGGCAAAGGACCGTTCCGGTGGGCGGCGCTTTCAGGAGAGGCTTCCGATATTGCGCGGACGGATCAACTGGTAATGGAAATGTTTCCGCAGGACGAGCATTTGCAGCGCTGGATTAAATTGGCGCAGAAGAGGGTGAAGTTTCAGGGGCTGCCGTCGCGGATTTGCTGGCTGGGTTACGGCGAGCGGGACAAATTTGGGCTGGCGCTGAACGAGTTGGTGGCTAAAGGTGAAATTAAAGCCCCAGTGGTGATGGGGCGGGATCATCTGGATTGCGGGTCGGTGGCCTCACCTTATCGCGAGACGGAATCGATGCGGGATGGGTCAGACGCGATTGCGGATTGGCCGCTGCTGAACGCGCTCATCAATACCGCGAGCGGGGCGTCGTGGGTGTCCATTCATAATGGCGGTGGAGTGGGGATTGGGTATTCGCAGCATGCCGGACAGGTGACGGTAGCGGACGGAACGAAAGAAATGGCGAAACGCATCGAACGGGTGCTCACGAATGATCCCGGGATGGGTGTCGCGCGGCATGTGGATGCGGGATATCCGGAAGCAATTCAATTTGCAAAAAAGACGAGCGTCAAAATTCCTATGATTTAGCGGTTGACGCAAGCACCCTTCGTGGCATCCTAACCAACACCCAGCAAGACCAAGCAAGGAGGAAGTCATGTACGTAATTCTGGGAGCTACCGGACACACCGGCACGATAGTTGCTAACGAGCTGCTGAGCAAGAAGAAGAAAGTTCGCGTTGTGGGACGCGATAACCAAAGACTGGCGGCGTTTATCAGCCGGGGAGCGGAAGGATTCGCGGCCAACGTCACCGACGAGAAGGCGCTGAGCCGGGCGTTCACCGGGGCAGAGGCGGTGTACGTCATGATTCCGCCTGATCCAACCCACGAAAACTACCGCGGATTCCAGAGCCAGGCGAACAACGTGATCGCCAAAGCGCTGGAAAACGCCGCAGTGCAGCATGCGGTCACCCTGAGCAGTGTTGGAGCAGACAAAACGGACAAGACCGGGCCGATTGTGGGACTCCACGAAATGGAAACGAAATTGAGCCAGATCAAGGGGTTGAATGTTCTGCATCTGCGAGCCGGATACTTCATGGAAAATACCTTGCCTCAAGCGGGAGTCATCCGGAACCTTCAAAAGATGGCCGGGCCGGTAGCTGCCGACGTGAAACTCCCCATGATCGCCAGCAAGGACATCGGAGCGGCTGCCGCGGAGGCGCTGCTAAAACTTGATTTCAAAGGAAAGCAGACACATGAACTGCAGGGACAGCGGGACTTGACCTACCAGGAGATCGCCGTCATCGTCGGAGGGGTGATCGGGAAGCCGGGGCTTGAGTACGTGCGGCCGCCGGATGATCAGATCGTGCAAGGGATGATTTCCACGGGGATGTCGAGGAATTTCGCGGAGTCGATCCTGGAATTGGCGAATGCCCTTAATCGTGGACACGTGAAGATGCTGGAACCGAGATCGACGAAGAACACGACGCCGACTTCGTATGAGACATTTGCGCGGGAAGTGTTTTTGCCCGCGTACAGGGGGCAAGCGGCGGGCGCGTAATCGAGCTCGCAGCGGAAGAGACAGTTTTCCGAGCAGGACCGGCTAAAGCCTGTCCTGCCGGTTTTGTTTTGGGCATAATACGTAAGCCTTGGCGGATTCCCTTCTGATTACGGGTGCATCGCAACTGCTAACGCTCTGCGGGCGCGGACCGCGGCGGGGCAATACCCTTTCCAATCTTGAATTGATTAAGGATGGCGCGCTGTTGGTGCGCGATGGGTTGATTGCGGCAGTGGGAACGCGCGCGGAAGTGGAAAAACTGCCGGAAGCGCAGGCGGCGGAGAAGAGCGATCTAGGTGGGCGCGTGACGCTGCCGGGATTTGTTGATTCGCATACGCACCTCGTTCACGCGGCGAGCCGAGCGGAAGAGTACGAGTTGAAAATTGCGGGGGCGAGCTATGAACAGATTGCGCGGAAGGGCGGCGGGATTCTGAATTCGGTGAAGAAACTGCGCGCGGCTACGAATGAGGCATTGAAGAAACGGGCGCTGGCGGCGCTAAGACTTTTTGCTGCGTACGGGACGACGACGGTCGAAGCGAAGAGCGGATACGGGCTGGATGTTACAAGCGAATTGAAGATTCTAAGATTGCACAAGGAGCTGGCGAAAGAGCAGCCTTTGGAGATCGTATCCACATTTCTTGGGGCCCATATGGTGCCAGCGGAGTACCGGGGGAAAGCCGGCGGAGCCGAGCAGTATATTAAGTTCATGGAGCAAAACTTGCTGCCGGAGATTGGCGAGAGCCGGCTAGCGGAATTTTGCGATGTGTTTTGCGACCGCGGGGCATTCACGGTGGAGCAATCGAAACGCGTGCTGCAGTCGGGCCGGCAGTGGGGGCTCGAGCCGCGGGTGCATGCGGAGCAGCTTTCGCGAACGGGAGCGGCGCGGCTGGCGATCTTGATGCGGGCAGCGAGTTGCGATCATCTGGAGCGGGTGAACAAAAGCGATGTCCAAGCGCTGGGAAAATCGGACACCGTGGCAACGCTGCTGCCGGGCTGCGATTTTCATCTGGGGCTGAAGGAATATGCGCCGGCACGAGCGCTGATTGACGCGGGAGCGATTGTCGCGCTGGCGACGGACTACAATCCGGGAACGAGTCCGACACTGAGCATGCCGATGATTTTGTCGCTGGCTTGCACGCAATTGCGCATGACACCGGCGGAAGCGATTGCCGCGGCGACCATCAATGCGGCATACGCTCTGCGGCGGGATAAAACGATTGGATCGCTGGAGGTTGGCAAACAAGCGGACATCGCGGTATTCGAGGTGGCCGACTACCGGGAAATTCCCTATTATTTTGGAGTGAGCCATTGCTGGATGACTGTGAAGCGTGGTCGCGTGATCCATGCAGCCGAACAAACCCCCATCTAACTATTCGAAGAGGCCGATAAAGAGAGTACGGCTTGTCAAGATCGGGCCGCGGAAAGCCAAGAGCTTGTTCGCAGAATATTTCTATGGCTTTGTAGTGGCCATTTCCCTGGCCATCATAATCTTGGGAAAAGCAGGCGGTCTAAGCGGTTACGATGCTGTCGTTACTGGGCTGTGGGTAGGAGGGTTTATTTGGTTTGCGTGGGTGATGAGGCGTTACCGCCAAGAACAAGCGGGCGCTGGGCAGAGGGAAAAATCCAAGCAAGCCGTGCAAACGCGGCAAGTGATGGCGAAGCCGTTGTCACCGAACTTCAAGCCGATGATCGGGCCGCAGTGGCCACTGCGACCTTTGCCGGGGGGAGCGAGGCCAGCAAAAAGATTCGGCCCGCCGGGACAAGAGTCGCTGAGCCCGGCGCCAACGCCGGGCTCAGCGAGCCAAGCCCCGGGGGCGCCAAACAATCCGAAGAAGCCAGTGTTCGTGTATGAAAGGCCGACATTGCCAGACCGCCCGAGGAAACTTCCCGCAAACTGGGCAGGACAACAGGATAAGAAACCGAAAAAATGAAGCGACTGATTGAGTGCGTGCCCAATTTTTCAGAAGGACGCGACCCGGCGAAGGTGGATGCCATTGTCGCGGTCATGAGCAGCGTGCCGGAGGTGTACGTGCTGGACCGCGAGATGGATGCCGACCATCACCGGTGCGTGATCACTCTGGCGGGCGACCCGGACGCGGTGGCGGAAGCAGCCATTCTGGGAACCGGGAAGGCCATGGAGCTGATCGACCTGACGAAACATAGCGGGGCCCATCCGCGCGTTGGGGCGACGGACGTGCTGCCGTTTATTCCGATCGAGGGCGTGACCCTCGAAGATTGCGTGGCGCTGGCGCGGCGCGTCGGTAACGAAATCTGGAAGCGCTACCGCATACCGGTGTTCTTTTACGAAGCGGCGGCGACGCGGCCGGACCGCGTGAACCTTGAAAACGTTCGTCGCGGGCAATTTGAAGGCCTGCGCGAAGAGATGAAGCACAATCTCGACCGCCAGCCGGATGTTGGAGAACCGAAGTTGCATCCGACGGCGGGTGTGACCGTGGTGGGGGCGCGAAAGTTTCTCATTGCCTACAACGTGAATTTGAATACCTCCGATGTAAGCATCGCGAACAAAATCGCCAAGGCTATCCGATTCTCATCGGGCGGATTTCGATATGTGAAGTCGATGGGCGTGGAACTGAAAGCGCGCAACCTGGCGCAAGTGTCGATCAACTTGACGGACTTCGAGCAGACACCGATGCATCGAGTATATGAGGCGGTGAAGCGTGAAGCGGAACGCTACGGCGTGATGCCCGTGGGGAGCGAAATCGTCGGGCTGGTGCCGAAAAAAGCGATTGAGTTGACGGCCGACTTTTTCCTGCAACTCGAGAATTTCTCTCCCGCGCAAGTGTTTGAAAACAAACTGGCGGCCGCGCTAAGCGGCGCGCCGATGGAGGCGGCAAGGGACGGAAAACTGGCGGCTCTGGCGCGGCCATTTTTGGATGCCGTGGCGACGCCCGCGGCCACTCCGGGAGGGGGAAGCGTCTCGGCCTATGCGGGAGCGCTGGCGGCCGCCTTGGGGCAGATGGTCGCCGGACTTTCGCGAAGAAAGAAATCGCAAGCGGGATATGTGGATCAACTCTCGGCCGCTCTGGACGAAATGCGGAGAATCGCGGACGAACTTGCCAAGGCGATTGACCATGACGCCGCTTCGTATGAAGCGGTGGTGGCGGCGTTCAAGTTACCGCAAGGGGATGCCCAGGAAACGAAACAGCGCGAGGAAGTCCTACAGAAAGCGACCAAGGGCGCAGCGGAAGTGCCTTTGGAAGTGGCCGAGCGAACTGTTGAACTTTTCGAACGGCTCGGACAACTGCACGCCATTGTACCCGCATCCATGCGGTCAGACTTGGAAGTAGCACGGTTGATGGCGGAAGCGGGCGGGCGCGGAGCAATGGCCAACGTAGAGATCAATCTCGAAGGACTGACGGATACGGCCTACGCCGCCGCCATGCGCGCGAAGATTGCGGCGTTGCGGGAACGTCTGGGGAATGCGCCGCGCGCGACAACGGCGTAGACTGATAGTTCCCTCTGCCCCATTTGAAAGGAGCACGACGTGAAAGCAAGAAAGAAGTCAGGTGCGGCGCAGACTCGGACGGGTTTGCTGATCCGCAGAATTGTGGCCGCCGGCATTTTGGTGGTGATGGCCCTGGCGACGGGGAAACCGGCGCAGGCCGGCCGCCTTGGCACGGACATTATTGCGCTCTTCCCCAAGGAGATTGGAGAATTTGCCTACGCGGACTTGAAAAAAGCGCGGACGCTGAAATGGTTTCCGCAACTGCAGGAGCAAATGCTTCCGGAACGCTTCCGGCAATTCGAAAAATTTCTGGCCTCGGCGGGAGTGGATCCGAACTCGCAAGTCGATGAACTTGCTTGGGGGCTTGTGGCCGAGGGATTGACGGCAAAGAGCGAAGGCCCGGGCTCAACGGACGTTCCCACCGGTGAAGAGATCGTTGGCGTGGCACTCGGGACTTACAATCCGAATTCCACGGAAGCCTTCTTCAAGCAGCAGAAACTTCCGACATTTAAGGCACGGGGTTACACGCTTTATGCCTTCGGAACGGGCTCGGGAGCGAGCGATTTGTTTTTCTTTTTCCTCGATTCCAGCACCGCGGCCTTTGGCCATCGCGCGGTTCTCGAAAAGATGATCGAGGTGCGGTTTGGCGGTGAAGAAGGTTTGATGAACAACGATAAACTGTTTCCGCTGATCAACGAGGCTAACGGAAACGGCGTGGTCTGGGCCGTGCTGAATCCCGCTTATACGCGTTTGGCGCTGCAGCAACTGGCGCCGGAAGTCGGGCAGTTCCCCGAAGCGGCGAAACTGGTGGCACGGATGCAGAACATGATTATCAACGTGGAAGCCAGCAGCGGGCTCGACGGAAAGTTTCAAGCGGTTTGCGGAACAACGGAGGATGCCAACACACTAGCGCAGTTGGTGCAGGCGGGGTTCCTTTATAAAAAGTATCAAGCGCAAAAGGACAACCCCGATTTGGCCGCTCTTATCGATCAAGCTAGGGTGACTCCGGCGGGCGATCGATTAACGATACGAATGTCGCTGAGCGACGACCAGATGGCGACACTTATTCGCAAGAACACGTTCGCGCTGAAGATGTAAAGCGCGACGGATTGTAACAGCGAAAAGGAAACTGGCCAGACGGCGAAGCTGTCTGGCCAGTTTCTTTTTAAGCGACGACTAAATTTTGGGAGCGACTTGGCCAAAGTATTTTGTCAAGCGAGTGACGGCTTCTCCGTCGTGCGTTTCGTATTGGACGCGGTCGAATCCGGCAAAAACAGTTTTGAGGGAGCCCGTGCCAGTAACTTGCGTGGCAAACCCAGCGATGGCGTCAAGGCCAATCGCCGGAGAGTCCTCGCCTGGACGGGACAGAGCAACTTCCATGCGGTCGGGAAAGCGCGTGAAGGTGACTTGCAGTTGCGAATGAGGCACGGTCAGATGCTCAAAAGCCTCCGCGCAGGCAGCGATCACCGCGGCTTGCAAGCGAGCGGCAGCATCGTTCTCGAGCCCGGCGACATCGGCGAGATAGCGGACCACACCTCCGGCAGCGGCCGCCAGGCGCGCGTCAGAATCGAGGAGCAAGCGAAAAATTTGGGGTTCAGCGGCCACGGCTACTGGCAAGTGAGACTTCGCAGGCTTCCCGGCAATCCGGGCAATAGTAGAGACCGTCCATGCACAAGCGCACGTTGTTTTGCCCCTGGCAGATGGTGCAGTATTTTTCGCAGGTGCAGCGCTCTTCCGGCAAGTCGCATTGCGCGCAATGGGTTGGACCTTGCATGGGGCCTCTCCGGAAACTGTACCTGAGCATGGGAGGTTGGGCAAGGTGAAGGTGAGAGGTCCCGGCGAGTCACTTAACTCCTAAATGCGAACACTCCTCAGGCGGGCAGAATTTCCGAGTCCAAAAAAAAAAGAAGAAGTAACGACTCAGCTTGTTTTTTTTTGTGCGCCTATCACCGTAGAGCCAATGCCGCCAACGTCTACCCGGCTGATAAACGCCGCAATCGTTCCTTTGACCTGCCGCCATCGTGGCCCTCGTGGCGGCTTCTTTGACCGGTTGGAACCCGCGTGCTAGTATCGATTTCTGCTTGAGCCATTGGAATGGACTCCGCCGCAACTCCACACAAAAGCGCGCTTCGTAAGACGCCGCTGAACGCGTTGCACCGCCGATTGGGCGCCAAGATGGTCGATTTTGGCGGCTGGGATATGCCGGTCGAATATCCATCAAGCGGCGGACTGATCGCAGAACACCAGGCCGTGCGCGGCAGCGTGGGTGTGTTCGACGTCAGCCACATGGGCGACATACGCATCCACAACGGAGGGAAGCCCGGCGGGGCGCTGGCGGCAGTGCAACACATCAGCATGAATGATGCCTCGAAGCTAGCCATTGGCCAGGCGCATTATTCGGCGATGCTCTATCCCGAAGGCACGTTTGTGGACGACGTGATCGTGCACCGGCTGGGGGAAGATGATTATCTGCTGGTGATCAATGCCGGGACGCGCGAGAAAGACATCAGCTGGGTGCGGGAAAATACAAAGAGTTTCGATTGCGCGGTCGAGGAGTTGAGCGACGCTTACACGCAATTGGCGATTCAGGGGCCGCGCGCCATCGAGGTGATGAAGAAGCTGACGGACGCGAACCTGCAGGGCATCAAGAATTACTGGTTCACGCACGGAACGGTCTGCGGGCTGAAGAATACCTTGATCGCGAGAACGGGATACACGGGCGAGGATGGATTTGAAATTTACGTTCCGTCCGATGTAGCGACCAGCGAGATGCTTTGGAATAAAGTGATCAGAGCAGGGCACGAATTTGGGATCGTACCGTGCGGCCTGGGATGCCGCAACACCCTGCGGCTGGAATCGAAGATGGCGCTGTACGGACACGAGATCAGTGACAAGATTAATGTGTGGGAGGCGGGGCTGGAACGCTACTGCAAAATGGAAAAGGGAGAGTTCGTGGGGCGCGCGGCGCTCGAGAAAACGAAAGCGGCGGGTTTGAAGCGCACGCTAGTGGGAATTGAGATGATCGACCGCGGAATTGCGCGCGACGAATATTGCTGCTGCAATGAAGCGGGCGAGGCGATTGGGGTAGTGACGAGCGGTTCGCCTTCGCCGACGCTGGGGAAAAATATTGCTTTGGCATATGTGCCGCCTTCGTATTCCGCGATCGGAACGAGTTTGTATGTGGAAATTCGCGGGCAGAAATGCAAGGCGCAAGTGGTCCCGACTCCGTTTTACAAGCGGGCGAAGAAAACCGCGGTTCAGCAAGTGTCCTGACGGGCTGGAACCGATTCCAAGGAGTGGTCTGATGGCATATCCGAAGAACTACCGCTACACGAAAGAGCATGAATGGATCAACGTGGAAAAGGGACTGGTGACGATTGGCATTACCGACTACGCGCAGCATGAGCTTGGCGACGTGGTGTTCGTGGAGTTGCCCAAGCCGGGTGCCAAGATCGAAACTGGCAAATCCTTCGGCACGGTGGAATCGGTGAAAGCCGTCAGTGAAATTTATGCGCCGGCCGCGGGCGAAGTGATCGAAGCCAACGGCGAACTCCACGACCAGCCGGAGAAAATTAATACCGATCCGCATGGCGCGGCGTGGCTGATCAAAGTGCGGCTGACCAATGCGGCGGAACTCAACGGCTTGATGGACGCGCCTGCCTACGAAGCCTACATCGCCGCCAAGGGTCAGGAAGCTTCGGCCTGATGCGCTACCTCCCGAAGAGTCCCGCCGAGCGACAAGAAATGCTCAGCGCCGTCGGCGCAAAATCCATTGAGGAACTTTTTTCCAGCATTCCTGAACGCTTCCGGCTGCGCGAGGCGCTGAAAATTCCCGGGCCGTATTCGGAAGCGGAGATCATTCAATATTTCAAAGAGCGCGCGGCGGAGAATTCGAACGGTTACACGAGTTTTCTCGGTGCGGGCGTTTACAATCACCTTCGCTCGGTGGTAACCGACGCGCTCATCCAGCGGGGCGAGTTCCTCACTTCTTACACGCCCTATCAGGCGGAAATCACCCAGGGCACTCTACAGGCAATCTTCGAGTTTCAAACGCTGATGTGCCAGCTCACGGGCCAGGAAGTGGCAAACGCGTCGATGTATGACGGATCGACGGCGACAACAGAAGCGGTGTTGATGGCGGAACGCGTGACGGGCCGGCAGCGCGTGCTGGTAGCGCGCTCCGTGCATCCCGAGTATCGCGAAGTGCTGAAGACTTATGCGAAGAATTCGGGGCTTCGCGTAGAAGAGATTCCGTTCACGGTCAGCGGAACGGTGGATGTGAAAGCACTGAAAGCTTCATTGAAAGAGGATGTAGCCGCGGTGGTGGTGCAGTCGCCAAACTTTTTTGGCGTGATCGAATCGTACGCGCCGCTCGCGGAAATTACGCACACGGGTGGTGCGATGTTTGTCGTGGTGATCGCGGAAGGCGTCTCGCTCGGCCTGGTCAAGCCGCCAACGGAGGCGGACATTGTCGCGATGGAAGGGCAGAGTTTCGGGCTGCCGCCAAGTTATGGCGGACCGTTTGCGGGCGTGATTGCTTCGCGAGACAAGTTCGTGCGACAGATGCCCGGACGGCTCGCGGGGCAAACGACGGATTCGGAAGGCCAGCGCGGATTCGTGCTCACACTGGCGACGCGCGAGCAGCATATTCGCCGCGAGAAGGCTACTTCGAACATTTGTACCAACCAAGCGCTCTGCGCGCTCGCTGCGACGGTGCACCTGACACTGCTGGGCAAAGAAGGTCTGCGCGAGATGGCGGAGCAAAACCTATCCAAGGCGCAGTTCGCGCTTTCGGAGTTGCTGAAGATTCCCGGCGTGCGGCGCACGTTTGACGCACCGTTTTTCAACGAGTTTACGATCGAGCTGCCGCGTTCGGTGAAACTGCTCAATAACCAGCTCTTGCGGGAGAAAATCATTGGACCGCTGGCGCTAGGCACGGCGTATCCGGAGTTGACCAAGCGCGCGCTGGTGTGCGTCACGGAAACCACGAAGCGCGGGGAAATTGAACGTTTCGCGGGGGCGCTGAAAAACGCTCTGGAACGGCCGGTTTAAGGGACGATCTTCTTTGTAGGGCAAGAACTGGGAAATGAATACAAAAATCAAAAAAGCGCTACGGCATACGAGTCAAAGCGAAGGGCTGATCTTCGAGAAGTCATCGCCGGGAAAGCGCGCGTTCGAATTGCCGCCCCTCGACGTGCCCGCCGCCGATCCCGCCAAAGCGCTCGGCGCGAATTACCGGCGCGCGGGCATCGAAGGATTCCCCGAGGTGAGCGAGATCGAAGTTATTCGCCACTTCACACGCCTCTCGACCTGGAACTACGCGATTGACCTGGGCATGTATCCGCTGGGCTCCTGCACGATGAAATACAACCCGCGCGTGAATGAGTTCGTAGCCCGGCTCGACGGCATCGCCACCGAACATCCTTATCAACCGCAAGAGCTTTCGCTAGGCTGCCTGAAGATCTTGCGCCTGCTGGAACAATGCCTGCTGGAAATCACCGGCATGGACGCCCTTACGCTGCAGCCGGCCGCGGGAGCACATGGAGAAATGACCGGGCTCCTATTGATCCGCGCTTATTTGGAAAAACAGGGAAATCCGCGCAAAAAAGTTTTGATTCCGGATTCTGCGCATGGAACGAATCCGGCCACCGCGGTGATCGCAGGCTACGAAGTCGAAAACATCAAGTCCGAGTCGCACGGGCAGATCGACGTCGATAAGCTGCGCGAGCTGGTCACCGGAGATGTGGCGGCGCTGATGATCACGAATCCATCGACGCTGGGAATCTTCGAGCAGCGCATTCCGGAGATCGCGGAAATTTTGCACGCCAAGGGCGCGCTGCTCTATATGGACGGCGCGAACATGAATGCGCTGGCGGGAGTGGCACGGCCTGGCGATCTTGGCGTGGATGTGATGCACCTCAACCTGCACAAAACATTCTCGACTCCGCACGGCGGTGGCGGCCCGGGCGCCGGTCCGGTGGCGATGAAAAAATTCCTCGAGCCCTTCCGGCCCGTGCCCATCTTGGTGGAAAAAGAAGGCGGGCGGCTAGCGCTGGAGCCGGTGCGACCGGATTCGATCGGCAGGGTAAAAGCATTCACGAGCAATTTCGGCGTGCTAGTCCGCGCGCTGGCATACATCCTCGCTTACGGTCCGGGAGTGCGGCAGGCCACCGAAGACGCGGTGCTGAACGCGAACTACATTCGAAAGAAACTGGAAGGCGTTTACGAACTCCCCTATTCCCTGCCCTCCATGCATGAAGTGGTGTTCAGCGACGCCCAGCAAAAGAAAAACGGCGTGAGTACCATGGACATCGCCAAGCGGCTGATCGACTACGGCTTTCACCCGTACACCACGGCGTTTCCGCTGATTGTGGCGGGAGCGATGATGATCGAGCCGACAGAATCGGAGTCCAAGGAAGAATGCGACTTGTTCATCGACGCGATGAAATCCATCGCCGAGGAAGCCGCGACGAATCCGGAAATCGTGAAGACCGCACCGCATACCACGCGCGTCCGGCGTCTTGACGAAGTCGGCGCCGCCCGCAAGCCGGTTTTGCGCTGGAAGCCGGCCACCCCACGCAGCAAAGCCGCCGACTAGCCGATGATTCTTACCGAAGTGCTTTCGCCTTGCAGATGAGTCCGCGGTGGCCAGTCGCATCCACCGTAAAGTGAAAGTGCTTCGCGTTTCGGGAGTAGGTTTCCTTTCAAATGAAAAGGGCGGTTCGGCGTAGGCCGCCGATCAGAACTGTCGGTACCTCCTACTCTTGGCTCCCGTTGCATTGCCTACAGAGTGCGGTCTTTCCTTTCTGGATTCACGCGATCGACACGCTTTATTCTCCTTCCTGTAACGCGCCTCACCTAGTCTCTACGGCGGATTAGGCGTGTCCCACCCTTTTCCCCAACAAAGGAGATTCTCTTGAAACAAAGATTGCTCGCTGTAGCACTGTCTCTCGGATTGATCGGCACCACTCTTCCAGCACCAGTCCGCGCCAAAGACGGGCTTGGCGCCGGAAACACGACCAAGCATGTTCTTCTCATCAGCATTGATGGGATGCACGCGGTTGATTACGAAAACTGCGTGGCATCCAACACCTGCCCGACCTTGGCCGCCTTGGGCAAGACGGGCGTGAACTATACCCGTACGACTACTTCCCGGCCGTCCGATTCCTTTCCTGGCCTGCTGGCATTGGTGACGGGCGGGAGCCCCCGAACGGTAGGCGGGTTCTACGACGTGGCTTACGATCGCGTTTTGGCGCCGCCGAAGATGGCTACGGGCAACGGACTTCCTAGCGGACCCTGCCATTTGAATGTGATCAACGGAACGCAGACCGAATATGAAGAAGGCGATGAAATCGATCAGACGCAGCTCAATGGTGGCTTTCCCGGATACTCCAAAATCGATGGTGGCGTTAAATCAATCAATCCCGACAAGCTGGTACGCGATCCGTTTAACAACTGCCAACCCGTATATCCTTGGAACTTCATTCGCACCAACACCATTTATGGCGTGATCCACGCCGCAGGCGGTTACACAGCCTGGTCCGACAAGCACGCTGTTTACGCTCTTGTTTCGGGCCCCACCGGAACCGATCAGCCCAGCAACGTGGATGATTACTATTCCCCGGAAGTCAACTCCAACAAGATTCCACTCCCGGGCCTCACCACTGCGGGAACCAACTACAATTGCGCCAACGTCGTTATGGACGGGAATGACTGGACGACCGATTTCGATGCCATCAAATGCTATGACCAGTTGAAAGTCAACGCCGTAGTGAACGAGATCAACGGCAAGAACCACCTCGGAACGAGCAAGGCTCCGGTCCCGGTGGTCCTCGGCATGAACTTCCAGGCGGTCAGCGTCGGCGAGAAGCTCGTTAGTCCGGCAGCCTTGCCCGCAGCCCGAAGCGACAGCAACTCAGGTGGTTATGAGGACGCCCAGGGTACGCCCAGACCCCTGATGATGAAGGAAATCGTATTCGCGGATGCCGCGATCGGACAGATGGTCTCTGCGCTCAAAAAGGAAGGCCTTTTGGATTCGACCACCATCATCGTCACCGCAAAACACGGGCAGTCGCCGATCGACCCGAATCGCTTCTTCCCGATTCCTGGGAAGACCAACAACGGCGAGCCGCCCTCGGCAGCCCTGCTACCCCCTAATCCTAACCTTCTCCCTGCAGTTTATAGCGACCCGACCAACGGCCTCGGACTGGCTGAGGACGACATTTCCCAAATCTGGTTGGCGGATGCCAGCACCACTACGGCCGCAGTAACGGCTCTGGAGAATGCCAGCACAGCGATCGGACTGGGCCAGATCTACTATGGCGCCTCACTGAACACGCTCTTTAACCCACCCGGCGTCCCCAACGTTCCCGGGCCCTGCTGCAAGCTTCGGGAAGGGGGCGACCCGCGGAGTCCCGACATCGTAGTGATTCCAAACGTCGGCGTGGTCTATACCGGCGGCGACAAAAAGCAGTCCGAACACGGCGGCTACGCTTGGGATGACACCAATGTGATGCTGCTGGTCGCGAACCCTCACCTCCGCCCCAAGACCCTTCACAGCTTTGTGGAAACCGCGCAAGTGGCTCCCACCATCTTGCAACTGTTGGGACTCGATCCGGATGCGCTGGATGCCGTGCGAGCCGAAGGCACGCCGGTTTTGCCGGGCCTGGACTAGGCAGGGGAACCGGGAAATATCAAAGTAGCACTGAATCGCTCCTACGGAGCGGGCGCTGGTGTAGCGCCCGCTCTTTTTCTTTGCCACAAGCCAGACAGAGACGTGAGCGTTTCGCGGGCCAGGTCTATCGGATTCGGCCCGTTCTTTCTAGTGGGCGAATCGGACACTGTCCAGGATTGTGGAAAACGTCTTGTCGTAATTGTCGTAGGCAGATTGCGGCGCGACACACACAAAATAAACCAATCCTTCCGGACGCAACACGGTGACCACCCAATCCGTTTCCTGGCCGCCCGCGGGAGACACATTGCTTAGATAGGTCGAGAGCCCTGGCTGACCGTTCAAGCGCAGGCGTTCACCTTGCCGCGCAATTTTCATGCTGGGGTTGGCCTTCTGAAGATCCTGAATCACCTGGTTGGTTCGGCTGTTCAGAGCTTTGCCATCGTCGGGATCGCCCTTGGCTTCTACCACGCCCACGATCAGCCCATACGCCACGGCGCTGTGGCCGCTGCCATCATCTAAAACTCCACCCTCGGGAGCAAGCGAAACGCCGCCTCCCTCATTATCGGGATACTTTTTCCAGTTGTCGGGATACTTGAGGGTGTACGCGCTCCCTTTGTACTCGGTGAAGCTGTGGGATGGCGGTCCAGGGGCGGCGACGGCCCCAGGCACACCGGGAACCGGTTTTTTCACGACCGGCAGCGCCAGAACTTCTCGTTTAATAGCTTCGAATTCCGCGGAATCCCGTTTGGCACCCGGCTTAGCGCCTCCGAGCTTCTCGATTTCTTCATCGACGCGCCCGACGCGGTGTTCCGGGCTCGGGTGGTCAGAGAAAAACTCCGGCGGATTCTTACCCTTTGATTCCGCTTCGAGTTTCTCAAAAAACTGGGCCATGGCCCGGGGATCGTATCCGGCGTCGTAGAGAACCTGCGTGCCCATTACATCAGCTTGCGATTCGGCCGTTCGCGAGTAACGCAGCAGCACCCCGCCGGCGGTAAAACTTCCCAGCGTCGTCAGGATGGCGCCCCCCGTGCTGTCGCCGAAAACGGTGCCAAAGGCGCCCACGAGGGAGTCGGCCAGGAGCGCCTTGGTTGCTTGGTTGGTCCCATGCCGGAGAGCCACGTGCGACAATTCATGAGCCATCACTGCGGCAAGCTGCGCTTCATTGTCTGCGGCTTCGATCGCGCCGCGGTTTACAAACACGTATCCCCCGGGCAAAGCAAAAGCATTGATGGCTTTGTCGTTCACACAATGAAATTCGAAGGGATATTGCACACCCTCGGTGGGAAGTTCTTGTGCCAGGCGCGTGCCCAGCTCCGCCAGGTAAGCATCCACCTTTGGGGCTTTGCAAAGAGGCAACTGCTTCTCGGCATCCGTGGCGGCTCGTTTGCCAAGCGTGATGTCCTCTTGCGGAGAGAACCTGTTCCAGCCAGGTTTGAGCGAAGTTCGTTGCGCGATCGCTGCGGGCGCAAAAAAAAGCAAAGACCAGCTCAGAAAAAACGCTGCCGTTGATCGGCGACGCGTCATAACCGCACAGAAGTCCCGGCCAGCGTTCACTTTTAGAGGTTGTCTTTCTGACCCGCCAATGCCCACAACCGTCTCCTATGTCCTCTTGCGGTAGGATGGCACTCCAGCAGTCAAGGTTACTCTAGCATCCGTTCTGTAAGAAAAGAAAAAGCCCAGGCGGCGAGCCACCCGGGCGAGAGAGAGAAGGAAATGGATTTAATTTAACGAACCGTGCGCGGCGCAGGTTCCGGCGACAAAGTTACGCCGGGAGCATCCACGGACTTGCCGGTCTTAGCGGGAGCGACACGGGCAGGAGCAGCGGGGTCCGGCTTGCGCGTCGGAATCGCCAAGTTTTCACCTTCGCGGACGAAAGTCAGACGGTCCTGTTCTTTATTCCAATCGATGCAAACTAAGTCGCCTAGGTGAACTTGTTCGGTCGCCAAAAGGTTTGCCAGCGGATACACCACGTGGCGTTCAATGGCGCGCTTGAGGTGCCGTGCTCCATAGCGCTGGTCGGTGCCTTCCTGCAGCAGGAAGTCGCGGCCGGAGTCCGTCACGCGGAACAGGAACTGCCCCTTGGCGGTTTCCAGGACGCGTTGCTGCACCTGGCGCAGCTCGATTTCCAGCACGCGCTCAAGCTGCTCGCGCCGCAGCGGATGAAACACCACGACTTTGTCAAGACGGTTCATGAATTCCGGCGAAAACTTCCGGCGGGCCGCTTCTACGGCGGTACGCTCGATCTTTTCATCGAAGCCAGCCGCGGGCTTCTCGGTGGGCCGAACAAACCCCATGCCGCCTTGCATCAATTCGGTAATTTCGCCGCCGCCCAAGTTGGAGGTCAGGAAAATGACTGTTTGGGAGAGGTCCACGCGACGGTTGTCACCCAGGGTGAGGGTGGCCTTATCCAGCATCCCGAGGAGCAATTGCCACAGGGCGTCGCTAGCCTTTTCAATCTCGTCGAAGAGCAAGAAGCTGAGTTTCACCTTCTCGGTGTGACTGGCCGCCAGGGCTTCTTGAGTGATTAAGGGATGAGTCTCGCGGTGGCCCAAATAGCCCGGAGGCGAACCAATCAGCTTCGCAATTTCATGGGAGTGCTGAAACTCCGCACAATCGACCTTGATCACCGCGCGGGCGTCTCCAAAGAGGATCTCCGCGGCTGCTTCTACGATACGCGTCTTTCCCGAGCCGGTCGGCCCCAGGAACAGCAGATTGCCCACCGGGCGGCCCGGCGAATTCAATCCGGCGCAAAAGACCTGGAACATGTCCACGAGGGACTGAACGCCTTCTTCTTGCCCTACAATCTTTGCGCGCAACGACGAGTGGAAGTCACACGTGTCATTGCTACGAATGGTTGGATCCAGTTGATGGCGGACGGCGGCTCTCATTTTCATCAACCTTTCTTCGCGTCTAGCTCCCCCAAACGCGTAGTGCGTCTCAGACTGGCGCTCGCATGAAGCCCTGCATGGGGGATGCCAATCTTTTCCATAACTTAAGGACTCGCAAAATATCGCAAACTCAACAACATACAGGATTTGCAATTTTGGAAACTGTCTCAATGGTTGAGACTCGGTTTCATCTCCGCGCTAAATTGAGAGAGATGAAACAGTTTCTGTCGGTGACCGGAGGACAAAAAGCGGCGTCCGCCGTGGCGGTGGCTCCTTCTGAAATTAAAGTGCTGCTTTAAGTATTGGAGCGGTCTTGCTTCTTGCGACCCTGAGGCGACGTTGCCGATCCACCCCCGGGCTGCGCCGCCCGCGATTTTCGCTCTTCCACGGTGGCTTCCGTCGGCGTGTCAGCGGACTTCCCGTCTTTCGCCTCCACGGCAGCAGCCTTGGCTCCTGCCCCCTGCGCTGCGGCATGCACCAGAGCTCCCTCGCCTTCGCGCACAAACGTCAGCTTGTTGTGCACCTCGTCCCAATCGATTTTTACCAGGTCTCCCAGGGTAACTTGATCCGTAGCCAGCAGATTTGCCAGCGGATAAACCACATGGCGCTCGATGGCGCGCTTCAAGTGCCGTGCGCCATACCGCTGGTCCGTGCCTTCCTGCAAAAGGAAGTTGCGTCCAGCTTCGGTCACGCGAAACAAAAACTGGCCCTTGGCCGTATCCAGGACCCGCTGCTGAACCTCACCTAGCTCGATATCCAGCACTTCCTGGAGCTGCTCTTGCTTCAGCGGGTGGAAAACGACCACCTTATCGAGGCGGTTCATGAATTCCGGCGAAAACTTGCGCCGTGCAGCTTCGACGGCCGTGCGCTGCACCTTCTCATCCAAACCAGCGATCGGTTTATCTGTTGGTTGGATGAACCCCATGCCGCCCTGCATGAGCTCGGCAATCTCTCCGCCGCCCAGGTTGGACGTCAGAAAAATCACCGTGTTCGATAAATCCACCTTGCGGTTGTCACCCAGGGTTAAAGTGGCTTTGTCCAGCATTCCCAGCAGCAACTGCCACAGCGCGTCGCTGGCCTTTTCGATTTCGTCAAAGAGCAGGAAACTCAGCTTGAGTTTGTCGGTATGGATGGCCGCCAGCGATTCCTGGGTAATCAGCGGATGCGTCTCCCGATGCCCCAGATATCCCGGAGGCGAGCCGATCAGCTTGGCGATTTCATGGGAGTGCTGAAACTCCGCGCAATCAATCTTGATTACGGAACGGGCCTCGCCAAAGAGAATCTCGGCAGCTGCTTCCACGATGCGGGTCTTCCCCGAGCCGGTCGGCCCGAGAAACAGCAGATTCCCGACGGGGCGGCCCGGCGAGTTCAACCCGGCACGAAAGACCTGATAGAGGTCCACCAGCGCCTGCACACCTTCCTCTTGTCCGACGATTTTCCCCCGTAGCGCGGTCTGGAAATCGATCGTATCCGTGCTGCGCTTGCTGGGGTCGAGATGAAGGATGTAGTCACTCATGACCGCCTCCTAGCGAACCCGCGTTGACGGGCTCGCGCTGCCGAATCGCCCGCGTCCACGGCCAAACTGGTCGAGCTTGACCTGAATGGTCGACTGCAGGAGCCGTAATTGCACAAGCAACTCCCGTGCCACTACGGGCGATTCAGAAATTCGGAGGAGCGGCGGAAAGAAGTCCGCCAGTTCGAGATTCAGGGCTCGAAGAGTGGAAACAAGTTTTTGAACCGCGGGCGAGTTGGGATTCGCCAGGTCCACTTGGCCGTTTAGTTGTTCGCGCAGTGCTTTCCAGTTCAGCTCCACAAAGGGGTGCTTTCTGGAAACTTCGCGCATCACGTCATCGGTAATTCGCGGGCGGGCTCCCAGCCGGGCCAGGTGCAGCTGTCGCACTTTTCCGCCGTGGCGCACGTTGTGCACCAGGTAAAGCGCATTTCCTTTGCGGCGGACGAAAGCCACGACGTCACCTCAAACTTCCCTTATCAAGTGTAGTGTAATCCTCTTCCACTACACTCTACAAGATAAGACACCTTTTTTCGGAAAAAGTTGCATCCCATCAGTAATGCCGCCAGCGTAGTGGAATCGGCGCACAAACCCTCATCACTTTTTTCGCTGTGTTTCATCGAACTTTCGCATCTTCGTTTCTTCGCGACTTTTTCCTTTCATCATTCACTACCGTCATTAGATGTCGGATATTCCCTTGCCGGCTCTTGCTTGCCGGCGGCCACCAGCAGCTATTCGAGCAAACCCCGCCGCGCCATTTTTCTCTTGTTCTCACTTCGACCGACCCGTAGGATGACCGACGAGTATGTTTTCGTCTTTGTCCTGGAGCATCATTTGCCATGTCTTGGAGTTCTGTTTTCCATTTTGTGAAACAAATTCCTCGCGGCCGGATTCTAACTTATGGGGCCTTGGCTAAAGCCTTGCGCCTTCCTGGCGGCGCGCGCAGCGCCGGGCGCGCCATGGCCGCAACTCCTTCCGGCCAAGGCATTCCCTGGCATCGCGTCATCGGCGAACGCGGCAAAATCCTTATCCGCGAGCCTTACGCCTCGCTGCAAAGAAAGCTCCTCGAAAGCGAAGGCATTACCGTCATCGAATCTCGCGTAGACCTGAAACGTCACCTGTGGAAACCGCCGAAGAAGTCCACTCTGAAACACGGGACCGCCAAGAACCGCACGAGGAAGTGAAGTCGCGGGGAGGCCTGGGAGGTCATTCTCCTGTTACTAGCGGGGCCCCCACCTGCGGTATGCTATACGCTCTCTCACATCCCCCGGCGAGTGGGGGCAACTGACGATGACAAGTTCCATTCTTCAGGTAGAAAACCTTGTAAAGCGTTACGGCGACGTGGAAGCCGTGCGCGGCGTCAGCTTCAATGTCGAAGAGGGCGAGGTTTTCGGGCTGCTGGGGCCCAATGGCGCCGGCAAGACTACCACCGTCGAGATTCTAGAAGGTCTTCGTGATCCCGACGGAGGCCGTGTCTCCGTCTGCGGCCTCGATCCGCAACGCGAATCGGATGCCCTTAAACACGAAATTGGCGCCGCGCTGCAATCTACTTCTCTTCCCGACAAAATCCGCGTCATGGAGGCTTTGCGCCTCTTTGCCAGCTTCTACAAGCGTGGCCGCAAGCCCGAAGAGTTGCTCAAGCGCTTCGGCCTCGAAGAGAAACGCAACACTTTTTACAACCAGCTTTCCGGCGGCCAGAAACAGCGCCTCGCGCTGGCCATTGCGCTCGTCAATGATCCGAAAGTCGTATTCCTTGACGAACCCACCGCGGGCCTTGATCCGCAGGTGCGCCGCGAAATCTACGACATCATCGAAGAACTGCGCCGCGAGAAAAAAACCATTCTTATGACCACGCACTACATCGAGGAAGCCGAGCGCCTCTGCGACCGCGTCGCCATCGTGGATCAGGGCAAAGTCATCGCTCTGGGCACGCCTCGCGAGTTGAAAGCGCACTCCGGCGGCGCCACTCGCATCGAGGTCCGCCTCTCCAAGCCGGCATCCAACGGCGACCTCGAGAGCCTCGAAGGCGTGACCGATGCCCGCGAAGTCAGCGGCACCTACGTGCTGCACTCCAAGCGTCCGCCGCAAACCATCGTTTCCCTCGTCAAACGCTTGGAAGCCGAAGGCAACGAGCTCGTGAGCCTCGAAATCGCCACGCCTTCTCTCGAAGACGTCTTCATCGAAATGACCGGAAGGAGATTACGCGATTGAAAAACTTTGTCGCACTCACGCTCATGCGCATCCGCTTGGCCATGCGCAATAGGATGTTCTTCTTTTTTATCCTAGTCATGCCTTTTGCTTTCTTCTTCATATGGTTGGGCGTATTTGCCAAGGGCGTTCCGCAAATGGTGGCGTTTTATCTCGGCTCCGTCCTGGCGTTTAATGTGATGGGCAGTTTTTGGGGGCTCAGCGCCGCGCTCGTGACTTTCCGCGAACAAGGGATCTTACGGCGCTTTCATGTAGCGCCGGTGACTGCCAGCGACCTGCTGGCGTCCAGCATCGTCGCCAATTACGTGCTTACCATTCCCATGGTGGTCCTGGAATTGTTCCTCGCCCGGGTCATCTTTCACGTTCCGACGATTGGTAATCCCATTTCTCTGTTCTTGCTCGTCTCCGTCGGCGTTGTCTCTTTTGGCTCTCTCGGATTGGTCGTGGCCAGCGTTACCAACACCATGCAAGAGACTCAGGTTCTGAACCAACTCCTCTGGTTGCCTTTGATCTTTCTCTCGGGCGCCACATTCCCGCTGGCCTTTTTGCCGCGTACCGTGCAGCGCCTCGGTCTATTTCTTCCCGCCACCTACCTCGTCAACGGTCTGCAGCAAACCATCGTGAACTCCGCCACTGCCTGGAGCCGTTATGTGGAAATCCTTTCTCTGGCCGTCTGGGCTGGCCTCACTTTCTTCCTGTCTGCCCAGCTCTTTCGTTGGGAGCCGGAAGCCAGGACTCCCCGCCGGGCAAAACTGCTGGTGGCCGCCACGGCGATTCCCTTTATCCTCTTGGGCATCGTTGAGAACAGGTCCGATCGCATTCTCCTCGAAGCCAGATCGGCATTCCTGGCGGTGACTTCAGAAATGTCTAGACCCGGGAGCGGCGCAACCAGGTCGCCAGATGCGCCTGCGCCCGACGAAAAACCATCGGATCCCTCGCCAAAATAGTTGCGGTACGCGCCAATTTGGTTGCGGGAGTCGCTCTTCGGGCGCACACCACGCATTGACGCTCCCCGCTCCGTGCCGTATTCTGCAATTTCGAGCAGCTCCACCGCGGTGGCGCTCTCGAGCAGGGAGTGTCTATGCCGATACAGGCGACCGAGAAAATCTGGCACAACGGAAAGTGGATCAACTGGGACGAGGCCAAACTGCACGTCCTTTCCCACGTCGTGAGTTACGGCTCCGCGGTCTTCGAGGGCATCCGCTGCTACGAAACCAAGCAAGGCTCAGCGATCTTCCGCTTGCGCGAGCACATGCAGCGCCTCATCAACTCCGCGAAAATTTACCGCATGGAGCTTCCCTACTCGGTCGAGCAGTTTGCCAACACAGCTTGCGAACTCGTCCGCGTGAACAAATTAAATTCCTGTTACGTCAGGCCCATCGTCTTGCGCGGCTACGGCGACGTCGGCGTGAATCCTCTAAACTCGCCCATCGACATTTACATGGCTTGCTGGAGCTGGGGCGCTTATCTCGGCCCGGAAGCCCTCGCCAAGGGCGTCGAAGTCGGCGTCAGCTCCTGGACCCGCATCTCGCCAAACACTCTGCCCGCCATGTCCAAAGCCGCCGCCAACTACATGAACTCGCAACTCATTCGCATGGAAGCCACCTTTAACGGTTACACGGAAGGCATTGCTCTCGACGCCGATGGCCACGTCAGCGAAGGCTCGGGCATGAATGTTTTCCTCGTTCACCATGGCGTGCTTTACACTCCACCGCTGGCCACCAGCATTCTTCCTGGCATCACGCGTGACGCCATCGCGAAACTAGCCGAAGACCTGACCATTCCGCTGAAGGAAACCGTGATACCCCGCGAAATGCTCTACATCGCGGACGAGGTTTTCTTTGTCGGTACCGCCGTGGAAGTAACGCCCATCCGCTCCGTCGACCACATCCAGGTTGGCAAAGGCGTTGCCGGACCGATCACCCGCAAGCTCCAAGAGGAATTCTTCGCCATCACCAGCGGCGTCAAGCCCGACCGCCACAACTGGCTCACACCCGTCAACGCCCCCGTCGCCGCCGCCACGCGCTAGCTGCAAAACAACAGCAACCATTCCTGTCATCCTCCCGGCTCGGCGCCGTTTGCCGGGCCTGGAGGATCCCAATTCTCCGCGGGCCGAGAGCGTTCTCTATCTTTGCTTTTTGCTTCTGCTTACTTTTCTCGATATTGACGGACGTTACGACGGCCACTTATCATTTCGCAGCACTAATCCACACTATGACCGGCCAAACCCTTTCTCACTACCGCATTCTTGAAAAACTCGGTGGCGGCGGTATGGGCGTCGTCTACGCCGCCGAAGATCTCAAGCTGGGCCGTCGCGTCGCCCTCAAATTTCTGCCCGATGAGCTCAGCAAAAATCCCCAGGCCCTCGAACGCTTCCGCCGCGAAGCCCGCGCCGCTTCGGCGCTGAACCATCCCAATATCTGCACCATTCACGACGTCGAGGAATTCGATGGCAAAACATTTCTCGTCATGGAGCTGCTCGAAGGCGAAACCCTCAGACGCCGCATTGCCGGGCGTCCTCTCGCCATGGACGCGCTCCTCGACATCGGCCTGCAAATCGCCGAGGCCCTCGAGGCCGCCCACAAAAAAGGCATCGTTCACCGCGACATCAAGCCGGCCAATATTTTCTTGACCGCGCGTGGCCCGGCAAAGCTCATGGACTTCGGTTTGGCAAAACTTGCCCCCGACGGCAACCTCCCCGCCGTCACAATCGGATCCCTCGAAGGCGTAACTACCGAGGAAGCTCTCACCAGCCCTGGCATGGCCATGGGCACCGTAGCCTACATGTCCCCCGAGCAGGCTCGCGGCGAAGAACTCGACGCGCGCACCGATGTTTTCAGTTTCGGAGCCGTGCTCTACGAAATGGCTACCGGTCGCGTCGCGTTCCCCGGCTCGACCTCCGCCGTCATCTTCCACGCGATTCTAGAACGCACGCCGCCCGCTCCGAGCGGCATCAATTCAAATCTCCCCCCACGTTTCGACGAAACAGTTTCCAAAGCCCTTGAAAAAGACCGCGCCCTCCGCTACCAAAGCGCCGCCGAAATCAGCGCCGACCTGAAGCGCCTGAAGCGCGACACCGACTCCACGCGCGTGACCGCCGCTACTTCGGCCGCCAGGGTAGTTGCTCTCCCCGCGCGCAATACGAAATTGCGCATGGGCCTGCTCGCCGCGGGCCTCTCCATCGCGGCAGTCCTCGCGCTGGCTTTGCTCTTCCCGGGCAAAAGCAAAGAAACCTCCCTGGATTCCGTCGCCGTGCTTCCCTTCGTCAACGCCACGGGGAATCCCGATGCTGAATATCTCAGCGAAGGAATAACCCAGGGACTCATCAATACGCTCTCGCAGTTGCCAGAGTTGAAGGTTGTCTCCCTGATGTCCGCCTATCGCTACAAAGGCAAGGCCATCGATCCGCCCTCCGTCGCGCACGAGCTCGGAGTTCACACCATCCTAGCCGGGCGCATGGTCGAGCAGGGCGACTCCATTTCCATTAGCGCCGAACTCATTGATGCCGAGCACGACCGGCAAATCTGGGGAAAGCAATATCAACGCAAGTTGTTCGACGTTTCCAGCTTGCAAGCGGACATCACTCGCGACATCGCCGAGAATATGAAGTTGAAACTTTCTGGCGCTGATAAATCGCGCATGGCTCAGCGGGGGACTGAAAACCCAAAGGCTTACCAAGTCTATCTTCGCGGACGCTATTACTGGAATAAACGCACCGCGGAGAGCGGCGCGAAAGCCGTGGAGTATTTTCAGCAGGCCATCGACCTGGATCCCGCCTACGCGCTCGCTTACTCGGGCCTTTCGGACGCTTACGCCATCGCGTTCTTCAATGATCTCACGCTCTCGCAAAGCGAGAGCGCTCGAAAGTCCCGGGCCGCAGCCCTCAAAGCACTCGAGCTGGATCCTTCGCTGGCCGAAGCCCATGCGTCCATGGGTAATGTCCTGGTATTTTTTGATTTGGACTTCGAGGGCGCGGAAGCTGAATTTCGCCAGGCCTTGGCAGGCAATCCCGGCTATGCCACTAATCTGCAATGGTATGCGGAGGTGCTCGGGAGCGTCGGAAGGTACGACGAAGCTCTCGCCATGATCCGCCGAGCCCATGAGGCGGACCCCTTTTCTCTGATCATCAACGCCACATACGGACTGATTCTGTCCCGCAGCGGCCAAGCAGCGGAAGCTCACGAGCAATTTCAAAAAACTTTTGAATTAGAGCGTAACTTCCCCCGGGCTCATTTTCATTTTGGCCGTGCCCTTGCGCATGAAGGCAAATATGAGGAAGCCATCAAGGAGTTCGAACAAGCCTTGCAGCTTGCCCCGGAATCGACGGGTCCCCTGAGCATGTTGGCGTATTGCTATGCGCGCACCGGGAGAATCGAAGAGGCCCGCACGATCCTGGGCCAACTCATCGAACAAGCCAAAATTGAGCACGCCTCCTGGCGCGATGTCGCCGGAATCTATGCCGGGCTTGGAGAGAAGGACCATGCATTCGCCGCTCTCGATCTGGCTTTTCAGAGACGAGAGAGCTTGTTGAGCGAGCTTCGCGAACATGAATCACTGGAGCCCTTGCACTCCGATCCGCGTTTCTCAGAGCTCCTGAAGAAAGTTGGTCTTCCGCCGTTGCCTTAACGAGCCTATCCGGTGAGCCGGGCAAATTGCTGGGAAGACTGGCGCTCCACTCTGCATTCCAGCTAGAATGCACCCGTTCAAATCGGGCGAGCTTTCCATCCCCGCACGGAGGATCAACGATGTACAACACGCCGCAAAAGCTGCTCGCGGAATTTCTCGGAACGTTTGCCCTGATTTTTTTCGGTGCCGGCTCGATCTGCACGGATCAGTATTTGCACGGCGCGGGCAGCAGCCTCGGCCTTCTCGGCATCGCACTCGCTCACGGCCTGGCCATTGGCATCATGGTTTCCGCGCTCGGCCACATCTCCGGCGGGCATTTCAATCCTGCGGTGACCATCGGCTTCTGGGTCACCAAGCGCGTCAATACCGTGGACACCATCCTTTATTGGGCCGCGCAGCTTGCCGGCGCCACGGCGGCGGCCTTTTTGCTCAAGTCCGTCGTCCCAGAAGAGACTTGGCGGGCCATCGCTTTGGGCACTCCGGAACTCGCTCGCGACTTTCCGCGCTGGGCGGGCATGGCTCTCGAAGCGGTCACCACGTTCTTCCTCGTTCTAACCGTTTTTGCCACCGCCGTCGATGAAAAGGGGGCATTCAAGTCCATCGCCGGCTTCGGCATTGGCCTCTCCATTACTCTCGGCATTCTCGTCGCTGGCCCGCTCACGGGCGCGGCTCTGAATCCGGCACGGGCCTTTGGACCGGCCCTTGCATCTACGCATTGGGCCAATCACGGCGTTTACTGGGTCGGCCCCCTGGCCGGAGGATTCGTCGCCGGCCTCCTCTACGATTCTCTGTACCTGAAAAAAGCCTGAGCCGTCCTCAGTGTTCGGTTTTCAGCGTTCCGTCTTAAGAGTCGAGCCCTCATTTCAATCTCGAAGTCTCCAAAGCTCTTAGTATGCGATGTCGAGACTGCGCCGCTGGCACCTGGTCAGTCTGCCCTGCACTCCAGAGAAGAGAATCCATTCTCCATTTTCTGCCCTCCCTAAGTACAGTTAACTACCGCGCAACCTGCTTGCGCGCCTTCCTTGCCCAGCCTACCCTCGGGTGCTACTGTCGCCTACTAGTTGCATTCTTGCGGGGTTCACACACTATGGCCGTAAGCATTGACGACTTGCTCCGTCGCGCTGTCGAAAACAAATCGTCCGACTTGCACCTGAAAGTCGGCAACCACCCGTACTTGCGCGTCGACGGCCTGCTCGCACCGCTAACTGATGTCCCTCGCGTCACTCCCGAAGAAATGCTCTCCATGGCCTTCAGCATGATGACCAACCGCCAGAAACAAAAGTTCAAAGAAACCGCGGAACTGGATATGGCCTATGGGGTGGCGGGATTGGGCCGCTTCCGCGTCAACGTTTTCCAGCAGCGCGGCAACGTCGGCATGGTGTTGCGCGTCATTCCCACGAAAATTCGCACCACGGAAGAATTAAATCTCCCCGCTGTCGTCAACAAGATTTGCGAAGAGCAGCGCGGCTTGGTCCTGGTGACGGGTACTACCGGTTCCGGTAAGTCCACCACGCTGGCGGCCATCATCGACCGCATCAACGCCAACCGCTCCGACCATTTGATCACGATCGAAGACCCCATCGAGTTTCTGCACCGCGACAAGAAAAGTTTCATCAATCAGCGCGAAGTCGAAGTGGACACCGCGAACTTTTCCACCGCGTTGCGCGCCGCGCTCCGTCAAGACCCCGACGTGATTCTGGTCGGCGAAATGCGCGACCTCGAAACCATTTCCACCGCCTTGCTCGCCGCTGAAACCGGCCACTTGGTTCTATCCACCTTGCATACTCTCGACGCCACGGAAACCATTCAGCGTATTATCGCCGTCTTCCCGCCGCCCGAGCAGAAACAGATTCGTTTGCAGCTGGCCGCCACGTTGAAAGCTGTCGTCTCCCAGCGCCTCGTTCGCCGCGCCGATGACAAAGGCCGCGTCCCCGCTTGCGAAATCATGATCGCCACCGGCTACATTCGCGATTGCATCATCAACGCGGACAAAACGCGCTTGATTCACGACGCTATCGCCGCCGGCACCAGCCAATACGGCATGCAGACCTTCGATCAATCGCTCTTCGACCTTTATTCCAAGCAGCTCATCACCCTCGACGAAGCCCTCGCCCGCGCCTCCAACCCCGACGAATTCAAGCTCCGCATCCAGGGCATCCGTTCCGCCTCCGACTCCGCTCGCGAGGAAATGGAACGCCAAATGGCCGACTTCGAGCGCTTCGCCCGGAAGTAATTTCTAGCGCGGCGGCTCGACGTCGCTTTTCGGCCGGCGAGCAAACCGGATGCGCAATTTCAGAGGAATAAAGATAACGCATTTCATTTTCGTAATCGCTCTCCTACTTCTCCATCCTTACCTCTTTACTTCCCTACTTCCTTACTTCACTCTTCCGGGGTGTTCTCCAAGCCCCGCCAGATCGACACGGAGCCCGCCTTGTACGATGCCGCCATCAAAATCCTCATGCGGCGCGCGCATTCCGTCTCCGAAATGAAAAAAGCTCTGATCCGCCGAACCGCCGACGACGACCTCATTCAAAAAGTCATCGCTCGCCTCAAGCAAAGCGGTTACATCGATGATGCTCGCTACGCCAAACAATTCACCCGCCAGCGCACCGAAGGCCGCAAGCAGGGAAAATTTCGCATTTCACGAGACTTGCGCGCACGTGGCGTCCCCGACCGCCACATTGACGCCGCCCTGAAAGAAGCATCGGAAACCACCGATGAATCCGCCATGGTCCGCCAGCGCATCGAACGCAAACTCCGCTCCTACCGAGGCGCCATCAGCGAGAAGAAAATGGCTTCCCTCTACAGCAGCCTCCTCCGCGCCGGCTTCTCCTCCGACGTCGTCCGCCGCGAACTGAAGGCCATGACGAAAGAAGAAGTCCCGGATGTCGAAGAAGGTTCCGAATAGACGCTGTCAAAAGGCCCCCGCGTGGGAATCGAGACCCTGGAGGTGACGTTTCAATCGCGGCAAGGAGGGGACATTTCTAATGAGCTTTGACAAGAAATGTTTTTCCCATACATCAGAATGCCAGCCAGGCGCTCACGCCAAAGCATTCTTCAGAAACTTCAGCGTCCGTTCCCAGGCCAACTTGGCGATAACCGCGTCGTAGACTTCCGGGCGAGCTTCGTTCATAAAAGCATGTTGCGCCTCGTAGCGATAAATCTCGAATTGTGATCTAGATTGCTTGATGGCCGCCTCGAATTCGTTCACCTTGGCCGGCGTAATCCAGCCATCCTTGTTCGCGAAATGGCAGGCCAGGGGAATTTTGATCTTCTTTATCTCGCTGGCAGGGAGATCTGGCAGTCCGTAGAAGCAAGCGCCCGCATCCATCTCCGGAACTCGCACCGCGGCAAGGACGGTCAGGACACCGCCCATGCAGAAGCCGCCAACAACAACTTTCTTCGAGCTTTGCTTCAGGTACTGTACGGCGCCGCGAATGTCCTGCTCGGCGGCATCGGAAAAGTTGAGGTTGGCCATCCTATGGCTGGCTTCGTCGGAGGCTTTGGCAACCTTGCCCCGGTAGAGGTCCGGCACAATCGCCCGGTACCCTGCTTCGGCGAGCCGGTCGGCGGTCTTCTTGATTTGCTCGTTAAGCCCCCACCACTCCTGAATGCACACAAATCCGTCGGCGCCCGCTCCCGCCTGGGGAGTCGCCAGATAGCCGGGACACGTTTTTCCGTCCGGCCGTTTGAACTGCAACATTTCACCCATGATGCCCTCCGGTCAATATAGTTTCCAAGCGTTATGTTATGACAAGGGCTGGGCTTTTGTCTGAACTCCGCCTCAGAGCAGAAACGGGTCACCGAAGAGCGCGCCGATTCCCAGGGGCCCGGCTCGATAAAGCCAACGCGAGTTAGCAAGAGGTCGGGCGTTGAGGAATTGGTTTGCTTTCCATTGCCCCAGCTCGTCAAACGCCACTTCATTGCTTCAAGAATCCTAACTTGCTTGCGTGGCGGCCCTTTCGCGCACCCAATGGTGCTATCTCGCCCCCTCTGCGATAATAGCTGCACTTCCCTTGGTGCTCGAACTGAGGCTTACGTGACCGGCGCAGACACAAAAGAAAAGTTCTGGAGCGGCAACGACATCCGCGAAGCCTTCTTGCGCTTCTTTGAAAGCAAGGGCCACCGGCGGGTGCGCAGCTCGTCGCTGGTACCGCATGGGGACGCGACCCTGCTGTTTACGAACGCCGGGATGAACCAGTTCAAGGACGTTTTCCTGGGCCTCGAAAAGCGCGATTACACGCGCGCGACCACGGCACAGAAATGCGTGCGCGCCGGCGGCAAGCACAACGACCTTGAAAATGTCGGCTTCACCAAGCGCCACCACACCTTTTTCGAGATGCTCGGCAATTTTTCCTTCGGCGATTATTTCAAGAAGGACGCGATTGCGTATGCCTGGGAATTGATCGCGTCTCCTCAATGGTTCGGCATCGCGAAAGAAAAATTGTACGTAACCGTTTTTGGCGGCGCGGAAGTTTCGCCCGGGAATATTTTGGGTGTGGATGAAGAAGCGAAGCATCTTTGGCAGACGCAAAACGTTCCCGCTGGCCGCATTTTCGCCATTCCGGGTCTGAAGGAGAACTTCTGGGCCATGGGCGATACCGGCCCCTGCGGCCCCTGCAGCGAAATTCATTACGACATGGGCCCCGGCGCCTCTGACGAAGGCCACACCGATTGCAAATTTCCCTGCGACTGCGGCCGCTACGTCGAAATCTGGAACTTGGTGTTCATGCAATTTAACCGCGATGCCAGCGGCACGCTTACTCCGCTTCCAAAACCGTGCGTCGATACAGGCTTGGGCCTCGAACGCGTCGCCGCGGTCCTCCAAGGCGTCATCTCCAATTACGACACGGACCTTTTTGTGCCGCTGTTGAAGCACGCGGCTGAACTATGCCGTGTCGATTATGAAAAGGAGATCCGCGCTGAAGCCGGAAAAGGCGGCGCCGCGTCGTTGCGAGTAATCGCCGATCACGCTCGGGCAACGACTTTCCTCATCGCGGATGGTGTTTTGCCATCGAATGAGGGTCGGGGCTACGTCCTCCGAAAGATTATGCGGCGCGCCATCCAGCACATACGCAATCTTGGAAGCGACGCGTTCTTCTTCCCCATGGCTACGGCCGTACTTGGAGTAATGGAAGTCGCCTACCCCGACCTGAAAGAAAACTGGACTCGAGTCGTGCAGGTCATGGAAAACGAAGAGAAGAGATTCGGTCACACAATTTCTGTGGGATTGCGAAAACTTCGGGCTGAAATCGACCAGCTGAAGTACGACTACAAGCTGACCAAGTCCATTGCCGCAGCACCTGAAGCTTGTGAGCAAACCGCAACAGAGACCAAGGCTTTCACGTCCCTAGCTTCGGGGGGCTTGCTATACCCAGGCGAGTCCGCTTTCAGGCTCTATGACACTTATGGACTACCGCGCGACTTCATCGAAGATGTCAGCCGAGACGCAGGAATCCCGGTCGACTGGAAGAGCTTTGACCGCGCGATGGAGGAGCAAAAGAAACGGGCGCGGGCCTCGTGGAAGGGTGGGGCGAAGGAAGCGGCGAATCCGGCTTATGCGAAATTGGCGGAGACGTTTAAGACGGAGCCAGATTTCTACCAGGGGACGAGTACGAAGGATTGCCGCATCGAGGCGATTGTCACCAAGAGCGGAGCGGTCGCCGAGTTGCAGGCCGGCGAGAGCGGAGAAATTGTTCTGGACCGCACGGCGATTTATGCGGAGTCCGGCGGGCAGCTGGCGGACACTGGGGCGTTCTACGATAACTCGGAATCGCAACTGCTCGCGGAAGTGCAGGGCGCGTTTTATCCCGTCGCAGGGCTGGTGGCGCACAAAGTTCTGGCCAAGGAGACGCTTCGCGTCGGAGATCGCCTGGCCGTCGTTGCGGATGCGGAGCGGCGGGCGCGAATTATCCGCAATCACACGGGAACACATCTAGTGAATGCGGCGCTGCGAAATATTCTGGGGACGCATGTAAAACAGTCCGGCTCGCTGAATGCTCCCGAGCGGCTGCGCTTTGATTTTTCGCATTTCGCGCACGTGGATGCGGAACAGTTGCGCGACATCGAGCAGCAAGTGAACGACGAGATTCGCCTTAACACAGTAATCGAAACGAATGTCACTTCGCTTGAAGCAGCACTGGCTTCGGGGGCCCTGGCGTTTTTCGGCGACAAGTATCCGGAGCACCACGTCCGGGTGGTAACCATTCCCGACCCGCGCGCGGCTCGCGGCTTCTACTCGAAAGAACTTTGTGGCGGCACGCATGTCCAGCGCGTGGGCGACATCGGCGTGCTCAAAATCGTCAGCGAAGAATCCGTAGCCGCCGGCGTCCGCCGCATCGAAGCCGTCACCGGCATCGGCGCCTTAGAGCATTTTCAAAAGCAAGCCGACATCCTGCGGCAAATGGCAAGCCAGCTCAACGTGGGGGAGGACAGCGTCCTCGCCCAAGTCGAGAAGCTGTCCGAGACTGCCAAGCACCTTCAAAAGGAGCTGGAAGCTCAGAAGCGCGAGGGTGCGCTCAGCCAGATTGATGAGCTGGCAGGGCGGGTGCAACTTGTTAAAGGGATTAAGGTTATCGCCGCGGAAGTACAAAATGTTGACCGCGAAGGACTTAGGCAGCTCGTCGATGCTTTGCGGCAGAAAATAGGCTCCGGAGTGGTAGCTTTGGGCATGCCCGAGGACGGCAAGGTAGCCCTGATCGCCGGCGTCACCAAGGATCTGACCGCTAAAGTCCATGCTGGCAAGCTGATGCAAACCTTGGCACCCATGGTAGGCGGCAAAGGGGGTGGCCGGCCTGACCTCGCCGAAGCTGGCGGAAAAGACACAACTGGCCTAAGATCGGCCTTAGAGAACGTCCCCTCCTTGGTGGAGGCCTTGTTATAATCTGGTGAGGAACGGCCCGCCTTCAGGAAGGTGGGCCGTACGGGCCACCTGGCAAGGCGGCAGTAACCCCAAGGGCTTCAGCACCATGGCCGGTAGGACAGGTCCGGTGCATAGTACGGAAGTCGCATTGACCCCACCGAATCACTATCGAATAATGGTGGAGGCGTGATGCGAATATCTCGTATACCTTACCGCAAGGGCATGATGCTTAGACGCGAGACAAACCGGGAATGGCTGAATGCTACGACGCTAGCTGCCTGCGCGGCTCTTGGCGCGGCGTTTTTCACATCGCTCTTTGCAGCCAGCGCCAGCGCCCAGATCGCTCGAGTCGTTGACGATTCGGGACGGCAGTTTTTTGTAAACGCGGAACCGCCCGTAAAACCCAATCTGAACGCCACTAAAGCGCGCCCTAATATCTATTTGCCTGCGGAATCTTCCTTTACCGGACACAGCCGCCCAGCGATGGAAATCGGCCGCGACGGCGTGGAAAAGCTCGTTCGCGAGGCATCGGACCGCCACAGCGTGGATCCCGCCCTGGTCCGCGCCGTAATCGAAACAGAATCGAACTGGAATCCCAAAGCGTATTCGCGCAAGGGAGCCGGCGGATTGATGCAGTTAATTCCCACGACGGCCCAGCGCTATGGCGCCTACGACGTATTCAACCCACAACAAAATATCGACGCCGGGGTTAGTCATTTGAAGAGGTTGCTAGAACGATATGGCAACCTCGATTTGGCGCTGGCGGCGTACAATGCGGGAGAGGGCGCGGTCGACCGGGCCCACGGCATCCCCGCGTTTCGAGAAACGCAGAATTATGTGCAGCGAGTACAGAACGCCTACTTCCGGCCGGGATCGGGACGCCTTCCCGATGCCTTCATCAATCCCCATGCGATCCACCGCGACGTTACCCCGGATGGCCGCATCATATTTACGAACGAATAGAAGCCGTTTTAAGGTGTTCGTTTTTGCTTGTTAGTTTTCGGGGCCGCTATTGCAGGCCTCGAAATTTTTGATTGTATTTTTGAAGTGAGTTTACGTTTCCGGCTACGATAGAGTGGCGTTTGGGGGAAGTAGTTGATGTTGGGGGCGCAAAAAATTTTGCACAAGAGCTTCGCCCGTCTTTCGCCGGTTTTTGCGGTGGCGGGCGCCGCGTTGCTGTTGGCCTCGGCTACGCCCGCTATAGCGAATGCGGGAGCTGCGAACGCGGGTACCGCGTCAGTGCGGCGGCAATCCGCGTCTACGCAATTCGCGCGCGCCGAAGAACAGCGCGCGGCCCTGAACAGCAAACCCCCGGAGAAACGCACGCTCGCGGATTACAAACAAGCAGTCGCCGGCTATCGGCGAGTCGCTCTGATTACGGCGCGGGCCCCCGAAGTGGCTGATTCCCTGCTGGCCATTGCGGAACTTTACGCCGAGATGGGCGAGCGTTTTGGGCGAAGCTACTACCAGTCGGCGGCCGATTCCTACCAATTCCTGGTGCACGAATATCCGACGAGCAAGTATTGCCAAGATGCCATCCTGCGCATGGCGAAGCTGCAGCGCGACCAACTGGGGGATTCCGCGCTAGCCAAAAAGACCTACGAAAATTTCCTGAAGAAGTATCCGCGTTCACCGCGGAAACGCGAAGCGCAAGAAGCGCTGGCGGAACTGGCGCTGTTGCAGAACAGCGACGCTCCTGCCGCCACGACGAGCGCGGCGGCAAATTCGAATGCAGCTCCACCAGCCGCCGAGGAAATGCATTTCGCTGCTCCCGTGCACTCCGGGGGAAAGTCCGCTGGCCGAACGCCATCAGGGGATCGGCCGTGGGTGCGGCGGATTCGCGCGGCCGCCAACGGCGATGCGACGCGTGTGACCATCGATCTTGACGACAGCGTGCAATATGTTTCCGGACGCATCGCCAATCCGGACCGCATCTTTTTCGATTTGCATGTGGCGCGGCTGACGCCGGAAGTAGCACACGGAAATATTCATGTGGACGGCAGCTTGTTGACAGCGGTACGCGTGGCGCAGAATCATAATGGCGTGGTGCGTGTGGTGCTGGACGTGAATGGCGTGAGGGATTACACCGCTTCGCTGACGAACGATCCGCCGCAACTGCTGATCGATCTCTACGGAAACGATCCGGCAGCGACACCGGTGCGAACCGCCAAGGAAACAAAGACGCAGCAGCCAGCGACGAGCGTTGTGAATGACAGCGCTGCGGCAAGCGGAACGCGTGCGGCAGGAATAAAATCAGCAGAGGACGCGGACTCCAGTTCAGAGCAACCCGCGGCAACCTCAAAGAGCGCCATCGACAACACCATTGGCGGAATGAGCGCAACGGGAACTTCTCCAGCGGCGCCGCGCAATTCCCTTCCCGGCGCAAAGAGCTCCAAATCAAGTTCTACCAAAGCCACGGCCACGAACGCCAAGCCAGATTTGATCAAACCTGCGAGCGTGCCGTTGCCCACCCGCGACGGACAATCCACCTTGACGCGCGTGCTGGGCCTAAAAATTGGCAGGATCGTGATCGATCCGGGTCACGGCGGCCACGACACCGGAACGATTGGCCCGACGGGGTTGATGGAGAAGGATCTGTGCCTGGATGTGGCGCTGCGGCTGGGAAAAATCTTCGAGCAGCGGCTGCCCGGCGCGGACGTGGTGTACACGCGATCGGACGACACGTTCGTTCCGCTGGAGGAACGCACCAACATTGCGAACCAAGCCAAAGCCGACTTG
>Ga0307475_10000012_pt1 | contig 105858 bp, 159 predicted proteins | sample atmos_gasesECM1C_FD_203317 | JGI IMG/M metagenome (GOLD analysis project Ga0307475, IMG submission 203317) | Hardwood forest soil microbial communities from Morgan-Monroe State Forest, Indiana, United States - atmos_gasesECM1C_515 | ecosystem: Environmental > Terrestrial > Soil > Temperate... | reverse complement strand
TCGTGGTCGCGGTCGCGGTCGAGGTCGCGGTCGGGGTCGTGGTCGCGGTCGCGGTCGTGGTCGCGGTCGGGGTCGGGGTCGTGGTCGTGGTCGGGATCGCGGTCGTGGTCGTGGTCGTGGTCGTCGTGACCGGCACGGCTGTCCTCGGGTCGTGGTCGTGGTCGGGATCGCGGTCGTGGTCGTGGTCGCGGTCGCGGTCGTGGTCGCGGTCGGGGTCGTGGTCGCGGTCGCGGTCGTGGTCGCGGTCGGGGTCGGGGTCGTGGTCGTGGTCGTGGTCGCGGTCGTGGTCGTGGTCGTGGTCGTCGTGACCGGCACGGCTGTCCTCGGGTCGTGGTCGCGGTCGTGGTCGCGGTCGGGGTCGACGTTGCCGAAGTCGCGCGCAGGCTCGTCGGGGGTAGGGTTCTCGTCGGGCATGGAGCTTCACCTCCGTGTCAAGGCCCCGGTGTCGGACTACCATCCGCGCCGGGGCCGCTTGGCTGATTGCCAGCGACACTAGACCCCGCAACCTGTCCCGTGGGGACGAATCCCAAACTGACCCACTACCAGGACTCGAACCTCGACCTCCCAGTCTTAAGCTGGGCGTACTCACCATTTGCACCATCCGGCATTCGTCTTAGCCTCCTATCGCCAGCAAGCCAAGTCGCTTCCCGTATCTGTTGGCGCACAACAAACGCTCTCCGGTGACTGTGTGCTCGATAGCCGAGCAGGACGATGAGCGCGTTGAGGGCGAGCCATCCCACAGGCAGCCAGACGATCATCGCCGCTTGCCCCTCGTGCATGGGTGCGGTTGTTTGCACTCGACTCGGCTCCGGCCATGATAGAAGCGGTCAGTAAGGGACCAGCGGACATGTGTGCGGGCATGGGTCCTCATCATGGATCAAGCATAACCGCGGCGCGCGCTAGATCGTCAGTGAGCACTTTGCGGAAGCCGTCGAAGCGCAGGGTCTTCGGCCGCTGGTGTCGGGCTTTATATACGGCAACATGGCCCTCCGGTACCCGCTCACCGTTGTGGTAATGCACGCGGGTTGCTGGTAGGCGAACGATCTCGCCAGCGAACGGGCCACCCTTGAGCCGGACCACTGTCATGGTTGTTCACGGTAGCGCTCAATCACCGCTGGGTCAACCTGTTCCTGTCCGGTGTCTCTAACCACCCGTAGGACCACACTGTCATTCGATAGCTCCGCTACCCCGACGCCCTCAAGCGAGAGGCAGCGGTTGTCCATCGACACGGGCCGGATACCGTCGAGTATGCCACTGGACTCTACGATAACGATGTCGTCGCCCTTATGGGCTTCGTCGGCACGGATCGGCTCGACAAGGAACCGGCTCGTCACGGGAGGGGATTTGCTCACCTTGGCTTCTCGGTGCGTGTCACATGCTTTCTTGCAGGCCGAGCAGACGTAATACTGCGTAACGTCGCCCATGATGCGGACCTGCGCCTTGCAGCAGGATGATAGCTTCTCGCTCATCAGAACCAACTCGCTATATCCCGAGCACCACACTTACGGCACCAGCGCACCCGGTAGCTCAAGCCAAGCAGGTTTTGCCATGGCCTAGGGTCCCACTCACCCCACTCATGGCTTGACCATAGTTTACAAGCAAGGTTACGTAGTGGCTGGCTCACGATAGCCCATAGCGTCGCTTTTCGGAGGCCGTCAGCTTGCTCACATCCAGAGTCGGCGGCAGCATCCACTGTCGGAGGATCACGGCCACGGCATTCTCTACTGGCTCGTTATCAGCAAAGGCGGCGGCGATTGCGAGTTTCACGAGATTTCGGTGTGTCTCGCTGTTGAAGTCCGGTTGGCTCATTTCTCCTCCTTGGGAATGTCATCGATGCCGAGAACTACTCGAATCTGCGACAACGCCTCGCGCAAACCTGCGACTGCCGGACGGAACGCCGTTACGTCGATAGCTTGCTCGCCAATCTCCAGCGCCGCGCTTAGGCATCGAGGGTTAGCGCATAGCTCACTCATTTGGACATCTGCTGCTTAGCATAGGCCACGCCACCATTAGCTACCAGGAGATGCCGTCCGGCTTCGAGTGCGTCGAGAACATGCTGGTCATCGCACCAGTCATGCCGTCCGCCTACCTCCTGCTCGCGTGCATAGTCCAACGCGTTTCGTAGCTGCTTGACGACGGCGAGCACGGGCTCGGCCTCAATGACCTTGATCCCTCCGCGTGGTGCGGGCGTGTCAACGAACGCCAGATGATCGGTACACAACGAGATGTTTGCTGACCACGGCTCAGGCATTGCGTGGCCTTCTCGGGGGCCGACGCGCTTCTGCCGCGTTGCGCCGCGTATTCTCACGATACGACAGCAGTGCAGGACAGATACCGGGCTTTCCTGGCTTGAGGATCGGGTGCATCAGGCTCTAATCCCTATGGCATCGGCGGCGGCTTTGCGCTCGCGTGAGCGTTGCTTCCCATTGTTGATTTCATCGGATGAACCTCCTAGGGTCGGCTGATCCTCGACCGGATAACCAGCCTCAATCGCAGCGAGCTTAGCGAGCGTGTCGGCGCCGGGTGCGTCCCCGTGAACGATTGTGGGCGGATCGAAGCCCACGCCGGAATCAAGCGTTGCCATAAAGCTACGCATCTTGGCGGCATTGCCCGCGCCAGAATAGTCACGGCCACCACAAACTATGATTCTCATGCGCCAGCCACCAAACGCATCTGGCCGGACTCGGTAAGGACAACCGGCTGCCAGGATTTCCCAAGCTCGCCCCTTTCAAGACGAATTAGGCCCTCATTGCGGAGTCGCATAGCAACATCGTTACGGATTGCTGGCGGGAACTCCGTGGAACGATAGCGAAGCTCACCACGGTAATAGCGCACGCGACCCTCAGCTACCTCTCGGAGGGCGCGAAGCTGCGACTCTGTCAGGGGCTTAGTCATCCCGAGCGTTCTCCCGTGATTGAGCGTATCGCAGACGCAAGGCCGACCGCGCCGGCAGCCCATTCCTGGCTATCTCTCCACGCTGGCTCAAGACAGGGCAGTAGATCGATCTTGCCTTCGTGTACTTCGATATGGCACCAGTGGCAACCGGGTACGACTGCGCGCTCGTCGTCGGCGGCCACTTGGCTCATCTTGGGATGGGCTCGATCGACGAAGTGCATCGGCTCGCATTCGTTGAAGTGTTTGCCGCAGACAACACAGACTTGATTGGCAACTCGCTCGCGCTGGGCGTCAGTGCAGTGGCCGAGCGGGGTCCGTTTTAGTTTGCTTGGCTTACACGTCATGGCAGTGCGTTTCAACTCCGGTGCTTTCTTCTTGCGCTCCGGCTTGGGGATGGGCGTGACGTTCGCCTTGACATGACTGGATGGCTCAGGCATAGCCCGCGCACCTAGAGCAGTGGATAGCACCATGCCGGTCATCGCTGAGGTTAGACAGCCAAAGCCGACCGAAGCCAGTAACTCGATACTCTCGCCACAGCCATATGTCCCCGCGCCTCGATCGGCGGCGAGGCAAGATGGCGAGACCGTCCTAGTAGGCCGCTGACCTTCTGCGACGACAGCGTAAAGCCGTACGGCTCACCCATCGACAGTGAAACCGGGGTCGTCATCATAGTCCTCGGCTAGGCTTCGCTGCAACGCTATGAGCCGTGGGGCCAAGTCGCCTTGCGGTGGGCTGCTGTGGATCTGCGCCATCGACCCCCACCCGAGGATTTGGTTCACGTCATCGAGGGATAGCCAGATTGGCTCGATCTTCATCGTCGTCCCAGCTATACGTTTGCCATTTGGGTCTAGGCGGACCACAGATACTACACTTCCCGTTTGGGGACGCAGTACTGAATGGGGTGTGTAGTCCTTTTCGGTGAAGTAATCGCGGGCCGCCCGCCAGCCCACGTCATAGTCACGGCGATTCGCTGGCCGGTGCGTGCGTTCGAGCGCGTAGGCGTGGCGACTCCAAGTGGCCTCCATCTGTCCATCCCTCAACCCTCCGGTGCGGCCGGCACGCGATCTAGGCGCTTGCCACAGTCCACGCACAGCGTCTCGCAGCAGCGCGGGCATTCCCCTATGCCGCGCACGAAAGGCTCGCACTGGCAATCTCGCTCGCCGGCGTCATCGTCGGCCTGCCACTGGTAGTAGCGCTGAGGACCGTCCCACCAACTGCGCGAGTGGTCCTCAAGGCCGCTTCGTAGCCGCTCCGCGCGCAGGGGACCATAGTGCTTGGCGGCGCACTCAAGGCAGCGGTCCTCGTCGATCTCGCTGATCCCCACCACTTCGCAGTCGCCAACAGCCATCACGGCTCAGCCCTCCTGTCCCGCAGAGCCGCACTCAACGTAGATCACTGAGTTCGCGGGGTAACGCTCGTTTCGCGTTGGCGCCTCGGGATTGCCGTGAAGATGCCCCACAATTTCCACATGGCGATTCGATATGCGATTGGGGGCGTCGTCCCTGACTGCCGTGATGGTGAGTCGGTAGCCGTGACTGGACATGAACGTCATACCCGACTTCGCCTCGGCGCGGGTGATCGGGTACGTGGCTCGCTTGCCTGTCTGCTGCATGATGCGCTCGACCTCCGAGGGCCTGTCCTGTTGCTTGCTATCTTGTGCCATATCGGACCCCCTTCCAGGGTTCGGTCAACGGGCCGGGCGCTAGGTAGAGGGCGTCGCGGCCCGATTTACGCTCAAGCTTAGCACGGATCAGCAGGCAAGTCAACCGCTTCGAGTTCGACCACGCGGAGCAGTTCACGCGCCGTGTGGAACCCATTGCCCCCAGTGCATGGCTCATCGCGTGCCGCATGGCAGATTGGGCATGTGGTGTTGAGTGGCGAGGTTTCGAGGATCAAGCGCAGTAGGTCGATTCAGGCGTATCGGCAGCGAAACGCCCTAACTTTAGTTGCGTGTACAATCATCGAGCAGTGGAGGTTCTATGGAGCCGGGTTCGGTATCACCGCTGCGCCGCTGGAACGACGATAGGTTGGACGATCTCCAGTCCGTCGTCAATCAGCACACGCCAGTGGTCAACAGTGTTGGAGAGCTGCGTGTAGAGATACGCACCCTCTCACGCGAACTAGAGGCGAACACTAAAAGCTTGAACGCCGTTACCAAGCAGTTCGAGGATGCACGCGTCGAGCCATTGACGCGCTCACGCACTCTACGCAACGGTCTCATCATTGCCTGTAGCTCGGCGGTCCTGGGGGGTGGCATAGCTGTCATTGGCGCCCTTCTTGCGGGAGGTCATTGAATGTCGAGTCCGCGAATCCTTGTCGAGGGCGGCCCGGTGGACGTTCGCTCGAAACATCTCGTGGCGGCCTTGGTTGGTCTAGTGGTTGGTCTCACGGTGGCGATAATTGTGTTGTTTACCGTAGCCCTGCATGCCGCGCATGATGCCCATATCGCGATCCAGACTGTCAAGAAGAGCCGCATAGAAGCCACGGAGCGTACTTGCCGTGAAGCGAATGAACGCCATGCGACGGCACAGACCGGTATCGAAGCACTCGCGAGAAGGGTGACATCACCCCGCGCTGAGGGGCTTGCGACCGTCAGGAGACAGCGTGAAGAGATCAACGCATTCGTGAATGCGTTGGTTCCTAGCTATGACTGTGCCGTGAGGGTTAGGGAACTAACGCGGCCGTAGCTCTTGTCTTTGCTGGTGCTCGGCAATTAGCCGCGTCAGAAAGATGTGCCTCGATCGAGTCCAGCATTGTGTCCGGATGCGCCTTTTCGGCGAGCCGACTCTCCCCGCGCTTGGTCAATGAGACGGTTTATCCGGCTGAGTCGCGCGTGTCCGTTGGCAGAACGGTCGCGTTCGCAAACTGTCCGCATCCGAAGCAACTCGGTAACGTGGGCGCGCCCCGAGTTGGCGTAGCTGGCGGTGTTCGATCGCGCGCTGGTAGCTACTGAATCCGTGCAGCGTCAACAGCCCACCCCAGAGTCCTAGTCGCGCATTTAGAAGCTCCAGACAGGCTTGTTGCTGATAGTAGGGGTGAAGGTACGGAACTCCTTCTCCGCGATCACAAGGAACGTCCGCTCTCCCTTCGCGTCTTCCATCTCGGGGTTAGCCTGTTCGTCAGCCTTGACGGCTTCCTTGATCGCCTCCTTACGATTCGATGCGCGTACCGCTCGCTCGTGTGTTAGGTGACGATAGTTCTGGTCGTCTTCCGCCTCGAAGACATGGTACGTTGGGTTCTTCGGACGCTTCTGGCCCGTCGGCTCGGGGGTTTGCGTTGTGGGCTCAGTCATTTCGCTAGCTTCCGGGCACGCGCCGCGCCGCGGCGTGTCAATGCGTACACACTGGCGGACTTGCCACCCGTCGGCTTCTGTGTGACGATACGCACCAGTTCTTCGACAACTAGCCGTTTCAGTGTCTGCGGGTGGGAGCCTAGCGCTTTCGCTGTCGTGGGGCCATGGTACCTGAGCGCGAGCAGCACTTCGTCCTTGGTCATTGATCCTCCCGTTGATTTGGGGGCTTCGTTGGTCACACCCTATCACGCTTCGTCACAGTCACGCGGCGAGAAACACGGCGCAAATTGCGGGATCGGAGGCACAATGCTCGCCACGTTCTTCATCTTCTCGGCGCACTTCTGGGAGTTCTTTTTCGCGGAACCAGGCAAGCACTTTTACGAATCGGCGGTCTGGGGCAACGTCGTCGCCGTGCTCCCCCTCGCCGTCGTCGCCGTGCTCGGCTGGCTCTGGCACAAGGGCGCGGTCGGAGAGTTGCATCGGAAGCTCGATGCACAAGCCAAACGCCACGATGAGCTAGCTGAGCACATGAAGAAGGCGCTCGACCTACTCGACCCAGAGAGAGATGGCGGTATCGCGGACGTTCACGCGGCTATCGCCGAGATCAAGAACGAACTTAGCGTAGACACACCAGGCGGCTTGCAGGTGGTTGTGGGGCGCATAGACATGCTCGGCAAGTCCGTAGCCGAGTAGCACGAGAAGGCGGACGCATCGAAGGTAACGAAACGCAAACCAGGAGGAGCTAAAAATGCCAGCACCAAATAGGATCGTCGCCGCACTCGCACCCATGTTCGCCGCTGTCGCCGCGGTGGGCTCAGCATGGCTGGCGAAGCACTTCCCTGGCCTGCCTGTCTCTGAACCCGAGATCATCGCACTTGAGGTTACGGGTGCTACCGCTGCTTTGGGTGGCGCGCTGTCATGGCTTCACGGCCATCAGCAGTGGGAAAAACGGGCGGATGAAGCAGCGAGAGACGTGCAGAAAGTCGCTCATGTTGTGGCGCAGGCCGACCCCGCACTGTTGAAGCAGATCGAGCAGCTAGTTGAGGCGAAGGTCCAGGGTTTGCTGGCTAACATCACGGTTGCGGTCGGGCATCCCGCAGCGGGGGAACACGTCGCGCCTCAGACGCCTGTTGAGCCACCGGCCTGATATCCTTCCCGGTGGGCCTGTAGCTCAACTGGGGGAGCACCCGCTTTGCACGCAGGAGGTTGCCTGTTCGACCCAGGTCAGGTCCACTTATGCCGATTCGCGCGGGCCATCGCGGACAACCGGCCCTGTCCAAACGGACGATGCCTAAGCGTCTGCGACGCCACAACTTCTAGCAGGTCACAAAGACGTGACAGACACGGTGGGGTAGATTCCCGTGAGAAGTGAGGTACAGACCATGCGAGCAGACCTACAAACCCGCATGAACACTAGCGATGCTAGTTTCGCTAGTGCCTCTGATGTGATCCCGCTTCACCACTGCCGAACCGCGAATCATACCCCAAAGCAGGAGGAGAACATGCGCAGAACTCTAATCTTGGCCGCCCTAGCGGCATTTACGATCGTCGGGCTGGTGGCTTGCGGCTCATCCCCTCCTCCAGCCGAGAGCGTCAGTCCGACGACTTCTCAAACGGCTGGAGGGTCTGTCCACCCGTCGGGTTGGGGTCGGCCCGCTCCGCGAGGAGTGCAGCTATTCGCCTTGGCGCCGCAAAAGACAGCAGCGATGTACGACACGATCACGCTCTCCTCAGTGCCGTCTAACCCATTCGCGCTTGCAGGGTACACGGCGGGGTTCTGGCCCACGTTCAACCCGTTGCATCGCTCCTACCCGCGCGCGCATGTCGTCTCGATCGCCATAAGAGCAAGCGACCATGCTGACTGTCTCGACATAGAGCCTGGGGACGCGAGCCCTAACCAAGCTCCTAGCTGGGTGTGGGCGGAGAAACGGCTCGGCTGGTCACGGCCATGTTTGTACTCGGACTGGTATGAGTTTCACGAACAGGTGCAGCCTGCGCTCGCACGCGCTGGTATCAGCAAGAGCCAAGTCTTCGAGTGGGACGCTGACTACACGGGCACACCACACATCGACGTTGGGTTTGACGGGACGCAGTGGACTGACCGCGCGCTAGGGCGCAACCTTGACCAGTCGCTTGTGCTCCGCTCGTTCCTGGTGATCGCGCATCCGCCGCTAGCTGAACCTAAACCTCAGCCTAAACCTAAGCCACGCCCGAAACCTAAACCTAAACCTGACCGTAAGAAGCTGCTCGCCGAGCGCACCACCCTACGCCGAGACTTGGCTCGCCACAACTGCCGCTCACGGCCATTGCGTTCTACCCCGATAGTGCATGGACGGCGACCGTATCAGCGGGTATGCCGGGTTTGGCTTGCTGCGGGGCAGCGGGTGAACCGAGAACTGCGCTAGCCTCTATCCCCCATGGACGACCCGGCGAGCTATCTCCCACTCATCCTCCACGAGGTTCCAGACGCCTCAGCGATACGCATCGACAGCATCGAGGAAGGTGAGTTGTGCCGTTTCGATCATGGCTAGCGTGCGACGACGCCCGTCATCCCAACGAGTCGATATAGACATCCAGCTGGTCGAGCCAGCTAACCCTCCAGTTGACGATTAGCTGCGTTTGCCGTGAAACGTTCCGCCGCTCGGTCGTATACGCTGGCCCCGTGGATGGTCCCCATATCCTGGCGGTCCACTCTCCACCCTCGTAGGAACCCGGAAAGCCCTGGCTGCCACCGCTGAAAAGCTCGGTAGCTGGGGCTTTCCGTCGTTAGGGGCTTGACGAGCAGCGCCTATGTATGTAAGATGCTCGTTGAAGGAGCCGACGCAGGCTCGGTTATCTCGCTCCAGTTCGGACTCTGGCTTGGTGGATTTGGGGGTGGGCGGCCTTGGCCGTAAACCCCCGAACTGCACCCATTGCCCCTTCGCTATAGTTTCAGGCGCAGATTGCGTTCCGCGTTCGACCGCGAGCCGGAGGCCACGGATCATCTTCAGACGATACCTCCGTGGCTAATCAAATGCCCGCAGTCTGCTAATCTTGACGGCGCGATGGAACTGCTCGGGTGGGAGAGCCGGAGCTGGTATCGGTTACCCAGGTTCGATTCCTGGTCCTTTGCTCCCTTGGGATGCGGGGGACTCATTGGCAAGACATCCGATCCGCACAAAATGCCCTCGCATCTGATACGCTCCGCAGCGCGGGGAGCCGGAGCAGAGTCTGTTCTCCTTCATAAGAGAGTGATCCGGGTTCGAGTCCCGGCCTTTCGGGGTAGCTCAACGGCAGAGCGCTAAACCGGACTCAGCAACACATGCCCTCCGTATCTGATGTGGTTTTTGAGGCGACGAGCCGGAGGGCTAGGTCCGTTATCTGGATAGGGCACAGGGGCTGTTGCCGCCCCGATCGGACTCCCACTCAATGCCCGTCGTTTCACCCCGGAACGCAACCGATAGGAGCACCCCCATGTCGTATCTGACTCGTGCCGCGTCGCCGTTGGCGACCCCGCAGTCCGAGGCTATCCCTGGCTCCACGCAAGTCGAAAACCACGCGGGAGGGTTTGCGTGGAAGATCGGCTCGATGGACCGTTTGAGGCGCTGGCTTGTGCTCAGCAGCGAGGGGGGCTGCTACTACGCCACGGAGCGGGACTTGACCCGCGCAAACATTGAGGGTGTTCGGGCGGCACTGGATGAGCACAAGACCGATGCCGTAGCGGAGATCGTCGCTATCTCCAAGGACGGTCGGGCACCGAAGAATGACCCCTGTCTTTACGCGCTGGCTATCGCATGTGCGCACAAGGACGAGCAGGTCCGTAGGGCCGCGTGCGAAGCGATCCCCGAGGTTGCGCGCACCGGAACGCACCTGTTCCACTTCGCCGAGTTCGTGGAGACACAGCGCGGCTGGGGGCCAGCGTTGGCGAAGGGTGTCGCTCGCTGGTACACGGACAAGGAGCCGAACCAGCTTGCATACCAAATGGTCAAGTACAGGCAGCGAGACAACTGGACCCACTTGGATCTTCTCCGTCTCTGCCATCCAGCGGGGCTGACGTTCGCTCACGCCCGCTCGGACTCGGGCGCGTTCGACTGGCTTCGCGCTCGCACCAAGGAGACGCCGAAGGCCGTCGAGGCGTTCAACGCTGCGCAGGCTGCGGAGAAGCCCCGCGACACCGCGAAGCTCATCGAACAGTATGGCTCGACGCTCCCGCGTGAGGCGTTGCACACGGAGCACTTGAACTCCGTGGAGGTCTGGGCCGCACTGTTGAACGCGGGTATGCCGATGACGGCCATGATCCGCAACCTTGCGACGATGACACGTATCGGCGTGCTCAAGCCAATGGGCGACAACACGAAGCTCGTGACCGACCAGTTGGCAGACGTGGAGACTATTCGCAAGGCTCGCGTACACCCGCTCTCAGTGCTCGGCGCGCTCGTGACCTATGCGTCCGGTCATTCTGCGCGGGGAACGAACTCGTGGGAGCCACTGCGCGAGATCGTGGATGCACTCGATGCCACGTTTTACACTGCCTTCGGAAACGTTGAGTCTACCGGCAAGCGGACGCTTCTTGGGTTGGACGTGTCCGGCTCGATGGCTGGGCCACCGATCGCGGCGATGCCCGGCATTACCCCGCGAGTGGGAGCTACCGCGATGGCGCTTGTTACGGCAGCGGTTGAGCCGCGTCATCAGATCATGGCGTTCTCAGACACGTTCACGCCGCTGGACTTCTCTCCGCGTGAGCGGCTAGACGATGTGCTTCGCCGTACGAACGGTATGCCCTTTGGCCGCACGGACTGTGCGCTACCGATGGTCTACGCACTGCATGCGGGACTAGAAGTAGACACGTTCCTTGTATATACCGACAGCGAGACTTTCGCGGGCCGTGTTCATCCCGCGCAGGCTCTAATGGAGTATCGTCGTCAGAGTGGCATCAATGCACGGCTTGTCGTAGTGGGGATGGTGTCTAATGGGTTCACTATCGCCAGTCCGGACGATCCCGGAATGTTGGACGTGGTGGGCTTCGACAGCGCTACCCCGAACCTGATCGCGGACTTCTCGGCCGCACGCTGGTAAGGCCGTGGGCTTCCCCGTCCGGGGTGATGTGGACCCCAACGCGATCGAGCAGCTACAACGCTGCGCCGAAGGAGAAGACGTGTACGGCGCGGCACTAATGGCGGACGGGCACCTTGGGTATAGTCAGCCCGTGGGCGGCGTTGTCGCTTATCGTGAACACCTGTCAGTATCCGGCGCCGGGTTCGACTTGAGTTGTGGAAACCGAGCATCGCGCACGAACCTCAGGGCCGACGATATCGACGTGCCGCGCATCATGGATGAGATCGCCGCGCGGATCAGCTTTGGAATGGGGCGCCCCAACGCCGAACCCGTAGATCATCCGGTACTCGACAAGATCGCTAACGCTGACTTTGAGCCGCAACGCGCACTCGCGCCACTTGCCCGTAGTCAACTCGGCACTATCGGGGGCGGTAATCATTACGTTGACTTGTTCTCTGACGAGGACGGCTGGCTGTGGGTTGGCGTTCATTTCGGCTCGCGTGGCTTCGGCCATAAGACCGCGAGCGGGTTTCTGGCGATGGCTAAAGGCGGCAAGTTCACAGACAAGGCGCCACCGGAAAAGCAGGATGGTGAGCCCGTTCTGCTGCGCGAGGACTCCGAGCTTGGACAAGCGTATCTGTCCGCAATAACGCTCGCAGGCGAGTACGCCTATGCGGGCCGTGATGTAGTGGTCGAGAAGGTGTGTCACGACATCCTCGAAACTTGGACCGTGGCGACGGTCCACAACCACCACAATCACTGCTACCGCGAGGTTCACGACGGCAATGTGGTGTGGGTGGTCCGCAAGGGCGCCACGCCGGCATGGCCCGGACAGCGCGGGTTCGTTGGTAGCACGATGGGGGAGGATTCAGTGATCCTTGAAGGTTTGGACACGCCGGCAGCGAAAGAACTCCTGCATTCGACCGTCCACGGCGCGGGAAGGGTGATGTCCCGCAACGAGGCGGCAGGCAAAATGCGCTGGCGTCTACAGTGCTGCAACCGTGACTGTGACTGGATAGCGCCGAAGGGCACACAAAAACCCGAATGCTGCCCTAAATGCGGTCAGGTGAAGATGGTGAAGCGTCCAGTGTCGGAAGGCGGCGGCAAGATTGACTGGGCTGCGGCGAAGGCCGATCTTGCCGCGCGCCATATCGAGCTACGCGGCGCGGCGGCAGATGAGGCACCCGGAGCCTACAAGCGGTTGGATCAGGTGCTTGCGGCTCACGCGGATAGCATACGAGTCGTCCATACTCTTAGACCGCTGGGGGTAGCGATGGCTGGGCCGGATACCATGGACCCGTTCAGGGATTAGGCACGCACACATGGCTGCGAGACTTCGGCACACGCGGGACGCCGGTAGGCTACATCTAGGTTCGACGGTGTGGGCTGCCCTAGGGGGCGCCTCGCTAGCGCGCCGTCGAGTTAGGGTCGGGTAGGGTTATCCCTTCGGGGACCGGCTCGACCCGACTGCTATCTGAAGGTATTGCTAGGCTTCGCGACTTCGCCTCGGCGGATGATGCCGAGAAGGCCCGTGCCGCACTGGTGGGCACCATGCAAACTAGCGGGAGGCCCATGAGACATTCTTCTTTCTGCCCTACTGATCGTGACGCTGGGATTCAGCCAGCCGGAGCATAGGACACATCATCATCATCATGTTTGCCGGACCGTCCGTTGTGGACGACTCTGGTGGAAGCATCACCATAAGCCTCAAGTTGAAGGTAAGATGAGCGCCTTCGACTTGTGTGTAGCGAATCGAGAGAGCGGGGAACCGGGCTCCGAGTCAGCGTCCACAGTAAACTGGCACATCGTGGACTTACCTTATGAAGGGGCATACCAATGGATGCCCGCAACTTGGGAAGCTGCCGGTGGTGGCCGTTACGGCTCGGCGTCCTCGGCGACCCCCGAACAGCAGACGATCATCTTCAACAGCTATGAGCCGAGCCACCGGACTTCGTGGCCGTTGTCGGTGCCTGCGTGTGGGGGGGTGATGCGCAATGAGCCTTGAGGAAATCGCCCGCAAACAGCGGCAATATGGAACCCAGGGCATGTAGCCACGCCGGGGTGAGCCCGGCGTGATATGCTTCGCTCGCCAAGTGAAGTAGCTGGCCCTTCGTTCGTTTGTCACTGCTAGCTCGCCGTGGGACCACCAATCTGGTAGTGGGTCAGTTTGATTCGGGGCTAGCCGCTTTCGGCGTTTAGGTTGCCGAGTGGCTGGCCTTCTTTGGCTCCTTCTCGGCAGACGTTGAATCCTTCTTGCTGTGGCGACTCGGTTTCGGCATGGAGTTCGCCTTCAACGCCGCTCGCAGTCACGGAGGCGGTCACGAGAACGCAGTTTTCGCTGCCTGCGATGGCTTCCATGCCCCAGCCTTCGCAGGTCCATTTGTCGTTCCCGTCACTGTGGCATGGTGTCCTGAAGCGTACCGTGTTAGAGCGTAGATAGCCCTGGTTCTTGCCCTCCATGAATTCGGAGCGGAAACGTGTCTCGAAGGCTGTCTCGGCATGTTCCTCCTGGACATACGTGGGTTCTGTAGACGCTGTGGGGGTTGATGACACCTGCGCGGAGCTGTTGGCACAGCCGCCTATAGTGAGCAGGACGGCGCCGCTAGCAAGAAGACGCAGGAACAGAACCCACGGGCTATTATTCCGCATGTCGGACCTCCGGTTAGGTTCGGCCATGCCCCCGGCGATTTGTGCTCGTGCGGGGGCGCTGTCGAGGGTCAGCCTACACGAATCTTGACGGTCTGTCTCTTGGCTTTCTAGGTCGGGCGGTTGAAGCTCACGGGATCGTGAGCCCGATCGAGCGTTTCGCCGCGAACATGAAGGAGCTGCGCGCCGAGCGTGGCTGGTCCCAAGAGGAGCTATCCAGGGTCAGCGGGCTGCATTACACGGCGATATCGAAGATGGAGCGCGGCGCACGGGCACCACGCTTCCCGACGGTTGTGATCCTCGCCAAGGCGTTCAAGGTGCCCGCTGGACGCTTGTGGGACGGCATCCCCTGACCGGAGTAGCATTGAGGACGTGGCTGACTTCAACCAGCTCGCGTACAAGGTCGTCCAGGCGACCATCGAGCGCGATCAGCCGGTGCCGCAGGAGACGCCCGCGCAGGTCAACGGCCGCAACGGCGGTAAGAAGGGTGGTCCGGCGCGTGCAGCGAAGCTCACGGCCGAGCGGCGTTCGGAGATCGCCCGGAAGGCCGCGCAGGCGCGCTGGCAGACACAGGGCTAGCGCGCCTGCTGACTCACAGTCCGCGCAGGCGTAGTCAAGCGCCGCAGGAACCGATAGACTAGATGTCGAACATAGCTGCACGAGAGGGGAATGGGTCGGGCCCGACCCATTCCCAGAGGAAGGCACCCAGGCAGCGGCCTAATCTTCCTCCGACTCTCTCGGCCCTCCACCGCCTCCTTGGGATAGGGATTGGGGGGAAGTCTGTAGAACTGCCGTAGGCGACCCAGAACCATTGGGTCCAGGCAGTTGCGCGGACACGGACATCTGCCCGTTTGACGCGGCGGCGGCGGGCGCGCGATGGGCACGGAATCCGCCCGTGGGGGCGTACTTGCCGTCCGTCCTCACAAGACGGCCGGACCCCGCTGCGGCCCACAAGATCGAGCCTAGACGCTCGACGGTGTTCGCGCCGGGTAGTGCGTGTTCGTTCATGAAGCGGAACAGCTCAGCCGGACCCATAGCACGGCCAGCCACTTCGATCGCCTCGACGGCCCGTTCCTGGGCGGGCGCCGCTTTGCGAGTGGGCCGCGCTTTCCGCGCCGTCTTGCTTCGGGCGCGCTTGCCGGAACCCGTTGTAGACGTAGCCTGCGATGCGGGGGGCTGCCCCACAAGGCGCTCCAGCAGATCAACTTGCGCCTCCACGTCGGCAAGTTGCTGCCGCGCGGTGGCGAGCAGGCTCTCGATCTCGGGCATCTTCGACCGAACATCCTGCGGGTTCGCAAGGTCCACCGTCATATGCAAATCGGCCATGCGGGTTAGGATAGCGCATCGCCAAACGGAAGACCCCGAAGGATGCCGAAGGTGCTCCTATTTCGCCTTTGTGGTGCCGCGAAGGTGCGTCCTCCGCCCTCCGACGGTTCCGTCCGATAGCTCAAGCATAATAGGTCAGGATGAATCGCTTGAGCACAGAGAAGCGCGCGCAGGTCATCGGCTGCTTGGTCGAGGGCATGAGTATCCGAAGCACCGTGAGGATCACGGGGGCCGCGAAGAACACGATCACGAAACTGGTCGTAGACCTCGGAGAGGCTTGCGAGAGCTACCAAGACCGAACGCTCGTCAACCTGCCGTGCAAGACGCTCCAATGCGATGAGATATGGAACTTCGTCTACAGCAAGCAGAAGAACGTGCCGGAGCAGCACAAGGGCAAGTACGGCTACGGCAACGTGTGGACGTGGATCGCCATAGACGCGGACACGAAGCTCGTGCCGAGCTGGTACGTGGGCCAGCGCAACGCGGAAGACGGCTTCCTGTTCATGATGGACTTGAAGCACCGGCTGCGGGATAGCCATGTGCAGCTCACGACGGATGGGTTGAAGGCGTACGCGGCGGCGATCGGGTTCTCATTCGGAACCGAAGTGGACTGGGCCGTCCTACAGAAGCTCTACGGCCGTGACCCGTCCGGGGAACGCCGCTATAGCCCTGCAGTCTGCACGGGCATCGACATCGACGTGAAGCGCGGCGACCCGGACCCGGCGAAGATCAGCACAAGCTACGTCGAGCGGCAGAACTTGACGATGCGAATGGGGATGAGGCGCTGCACACGCCTGACCAACGCGTTCTCAAAGAAGGCCGAGAACTTCGCGCACGCCGTCAGCCTCCACTACATGCACTACAACTTCGCGCGGGTCCACTCGACGCTCGCCAACCCCTATCCTCGGACGCCCGCGATGGCTGCTGGCGTCGCAGATCACATTTGGAGCCTGCGCGAGATCGCCGCATTGCTGGACGGTTAGTCGGGGCTTTGCAGGGGAAATTGTGCTAAAGACGAAACTTCCGCCTGTCGGGCCTCTAGCCTATAGGCTCAGCCCGGTAGGCGTGCAGAAGTGGCGGTAGGTCCCAGCGGGAAGAAAGTCCCACCACACCGAAGGGTCTAGCTTTGGTGTGGACCGAACGCTTGGCGCAGAAGTCAGGATTCCTGCCTCCGTCGGACCAGGCCCTATCTACGTGGAAAGCTAGCCTACCCGCCGGATGACGGATTTTAACCCTTAGAATTGCAGGGGGTTTTCGTTAGAAGCGGTCGGGCATAAAAGATCGTGAAGTGCGAGATCGCGGGGCTACTCGATTGAAACTGACCCACTACCACCAATCTCACGGCGAGCTTTTTTGTGGTAGGCTTCGCGGCGCGTCCCATCCTGGGGCGTTGTGGTTTGCAATCGCTTGTGGTCACGGGGCGTCCTTCGGGGCGTCCCGTTCTTTTGTTCCGGGGCTCTTGACAGACACGGGTGGTTCCGGTAACATCCGGTGTATATCACGGGAGCACGAGCCACCGACACACATCGTTATCCCTCCGGGCGAAGCACTCAAGGCTGCGATCATTGAGCGGCATAACGCCGGGCCGCATGTAGACAGGGCGGCGGCGTGAGCGTCGAGATTGTCGAGTACGGCGATCCCGTACGTATAGCTGGCATCCATTACGTGCCCCTGGACCCCGAGCACGCCTTGGCGCTGCTTGACGCACTCGGCGAGGAGTACGGGAACAGGCCACCGGAGCATTGGAATCCAGCACGGCAAGCGAGCTATGTAGAAGCGCTAAGGCGACTGCATAGGGCTGCGCAGGGCGCCAGCGCATGAGGGTACCGGAGAAGCGCATCTACGCAACGCACCGGGAGCCATGCTCAGCTAACCCCGAGCTACTGCACCACACGCAGGTCAAACTCGCTGACGATGTGCGAGAAACAGCAGCCGACGTTATCGCGGCGATAGACGCACATGAGGCGCACTACGTTATGTACCCGCCAGAAGGCGCTCCAGCGTACCGGGCGCACCAGGAGACGGGGCTTCCGCTTATCGTGCAGGTGCGCGAGTGTCCTGACTGCGGCGAGCAAGTGCTGTTCGCATGACCGACACCGAGCCGCCGATTCAGGACGCCGAGGTCGTGCCCGATCCCGACGAGCCAAGCACCGAGCTAGAGGTCCACTCACACGGCGCACTAGTGAGTGGTCGTGTTGTGACTGGCGCTACTGCCGATGAGGTGATCGCACACGCGACGGAAATAGCGAACTCGCTCGACCGACTCGTGAAAGCCCAAGGCTTCGCGGTGGCGATGGGTGGCCGCAAGCCACACCTTGAAATCGGCGCATGGCAGGCTCTTGGCGCTTTGACAGGAGCATTGGGTGGCGAGGCGTTGCATGCGGAGACAATCCCCGGCAGCGTCAAACCCGTAGGCGAGAAGACCACCTACCATGTGCTTGAGAAGAAGTACTCGGGGCCGAAGGGCAGCCGGGTGCTTGAGAAGGAAATCGAGTATGACGTTGAGGGCCAGGATTGGGAAGCAACCGTGGAGGTCAAGACTGCTGGCGGCGTGGTTATCGGACGAGCCTCGGGGATGTGTTCTCGGGCGGAGCACCAGTGGATGCCAAAGCCCGACCCGATGCTCAGAAGTCAGGCCGAAACGCGAGCTGCCTCTCGCGCCTTCCGTGCGGCGTTGGGTTGGATAGTCGCTATTGCAGGATACAACCCTACACCAGCCGAAGAGATGCCCGCCCAGCCCGCGTTGGAGTATGGTGTTGCCGCGTCCGCCGAGCAGTTGGGGCAAGCCTACCGCGCGATGGCGTTCATGCTCAACCTACCGGCCGGTGATGAGCGCGCACGCAAGGCGGTCGATGTTTGCTGCCAAGTGAAACCCGACTACTATCCCTACGTGTTGACGCGGTGTATCGGCTTGTTCGCTAAGACGCTCAAAGAAATGCGTGATGAGCAGGCACGGGAACGTGAGCAGGCAGCCGAGGCACAGGCGAAAACAGCGGCGAGCGAACCGTCGGCCGATGGAGACCCTGCAGCAACGGTGCAGGAGCCCGACCGATCGTCGCTTGTGGATGCCGAGAGTCCGGTCGATGATGTGCCTTTCTGATGGTAACGCAGAGCGAGCCGTTTGATTTTGCTGCCGCCGTTGCTGCGAATCGCGCGGCCTCCGAAGCACAACAGAACGCTGAGCGGTGGTACGCACAAAAGGGGCGTCATTACGCTGACGCGGAGAGAGCCTATAGGGAAGCGCTCGCGCAGGCAATCACTCGCTTGAAGGCTGAGGGGGTCGCGATCAGTGTCGCTCAGGATCTCGCGCGAGGCGACAAGCATGTGGCGACTCTACGGTATGAGCGGGATGTCGCCGAAGGGTTGCGGGATGCCGCGGCACAATCAATCTGGAGGCACACGGCGGATCGGCGTGGATTGGATGTGCTGCTCGATTGGAGTAAGCGGGCGGCGTTCTTGGATGCCTTGCCGCCGCAGGAGCGACCCACAACATTCGGAGCGAGACATGGCTGAGCATATAGACCTTCAACCAATTACGCTGAGCGTTCTCGACCGTGTGACCGGCGAGCGGCTGGCAGTCCGTGACGCCGACACGGAAACACTCGCAGCGTTCATGGTTCACCAGCAGCAGTTGCGCGGCGAACTCGCAGACGCCGAAGCCATCGTAAATAGCGCCCTGCTTGAGAGATTGGACCGGGGCGCCGTTTGGACGGTCCGTGTGGGCGACCCGCAGACACTCCAGTACGAGCTTTCCGCGCCATCCCCAACAGCAGGCACCGACAGCTACCCACCCGATGCACTGGAAACCGAGCTACGCGCACTAATCGAGCGTGGCACTATCACCCCCGATGCTGCTGGTAAAGCATTGAAGCGGCAGATAACACTCGTGTTGGATGTTCCGTTGAACCTGTCATTGAAAGAGACGGCCGAGGGGTTGAAGCGGATAGTGCTATCGTTGGGGGAGAACGTGTTGCCGGTGGTGAAGGTGAATTATACGGCTAGCGCGGTGAAGGCGGGGATAGTGGCGCTCCGCAAGGTGAGCGGAACTACTGCGGCGTTGGATCGCGCTAAGGTGACAGCGACACCGAGCCGACGGGTCAAGGTTGTGGTGAAGGAGCGCGAGTGAAGCTCGGGACGGGAGCGGAAGGCCCGTGGGAGAATCGCTCCATGCTAGTCCAAGCGAGGCACCCGAACCCGGCAGCAGTCGGCGGATGGCTCAACGAGACCTACAGCGTGCAGCTATTTCAGCACCCCACGCATCCCGGCATTGACCATCTTTGCGTGCGCCGGCACGACGAGGGAACAGAAATCCCGTGGCATGATCTCCTGCGCATCAAGGACCGGATCGCGCCGGATGGTGCGCAGCGCTGGGCTATCGAGGTGTTCCCGCCCCTCGTTGCAGTTGTGGACAACTGCAATCTACGGCACGTGTGGGTTATGCCGATAGGTTGGACGCCACCAGTGGACTTGCGCGATGTTCGGTGTTGACACGTGAACACGCCCGCTAAAGAGCACGTGTGGCAGGCGTTTTGTAACCGCTACTACAGCGAGCACCGAACGCTAGATGGCGTTGAGGGCGCTTTCGAGTGGTGGGTTGATCCAGGGTTGAAGTGTGCAAACGTGACCGCTGGACGCGGCAAGCCGCAGTGCTTAAGCCCGTGTGATGATTGCCGGCTGCGCCGACGGTCTCGGCTTGTGCGTGAAGCTTAGGTGACGATAGCGAGCACGTCTGACTCCCGCAGTATCAGCAAGTCCTCACCGTTGAGTTTGATCTCTGTCGCACCGTACTTGCTGTACAGCACTTCGTCACCCTCTTTCACATCCGGTGGGACACGGAGGCCCTTGTCGCTGATCCTTCCATCACCGATAGCGAGCATGCGTCCGTTCTGCGGTCTCTCCTGTGCCGTAGCGGGCACAATGAGCCCACTCGCGCGCACAGCGGACTCGTGAATGGCTTGCACGATCAGCCGGTCACCCAAGGGTTTGAGCTGCATCACGGCACCCGATAGATCGTACGGCTAGCTTCATATGTGATGCTGGATAGGTCGCACGCTGTGACCCCCATCACCTGACAACCCGCTATAGTGATTTGATCAGTCTCCCCCACGATCAGTGCGACCCAGTTCGCGTTTTTGTCGGTAAGAAGATCAAACCCGACGACCACGTTAGCTGCGAGGACTCGTATGTTGCCGGCGAGAACGTCATACTGCTGCCCGTCCTTTGCCCGGAACCAGTGGTGAAGCATCACGGTCCCGTCGAAGCCCGAGCGCACTTGGAAGCGGTCGTCGAAGTCGTCTGCTTTTTTAGCGGCCATCTAGTCTCCTGTCGTTGGCGTGAGTTCTCTCTCCGATGCTTGAATCAGCGTGTAGGGTCCTCGCGGCGTGTTTGACTTTGGGTCGAGCCATCACTTCAGTCTACCCAACTCCCAGTACTGGCGTCTAGTGCCCGGCTACGAAAAGACCGCAGATTCCGGGGTGGAGCACTGGGGATATCCGGTCCTCATGGCATCCTGACCCGCACAATGCCCTTACCGCGCGACAGCACTCAAAGCTCGACAAGCTCGCCGACGAGCACCATGACGCCCGAATCGTAGCTTGGGACGAGCACCGGAGAGGCCCAGTCGTGGACTTCGGAGATGCCATGTTCGTTATCGACCGTCGTGGAGTGCTGCGAGAAGTGGACGGTGGGCTGAAAACACCCGGAGTTTGCGGGTTGCGGGGGGTAGATTCAGGGTGGCTGAGCGAGTAGGATGGGGGCATGATCCATACGAGCGAGCTAGTGACGCTCACGCTAGACGACCACGGAAATCTGCTCGATAGCAGGGGAAACGTAGTCGGCAGAATTAAGTCCTTGACTTTTGCTCTCCACGTGATAGCGTGGGGGCGGGCGGAAGGGAGTATGAGCGAGAGACAGCAATCGCTTGTAGCTGATGCGCTTAACTCAGAGCAAGGCATAGAGTCTCCACTAGAAAAGCGATCAGGGACAACACCGCGCGCACATGCGCGTACGCGCGCGATTATGCCCGAGGTATCACGAGTCTGGGACCACTACCAGCGCGTAATCCCTGGTGCTCATGCCAGGACGCTTGAAGCGAAGCGCAGGCGGATCATCAGCAAAGCGCTGGCCGCTCGCTCAGAGCAGCAGTGCTGCGAAGCTATTGACGGACTCGCGTCATCGCCGCATCACAACGGCCAGAACGATCGTCGCAAAAAGTACTTGGATATCCGATACGCATTGTCGGGTATCGGTAAGGAAGGCGACGATGAGCGAATTGACAAAATGGCCGAGAAAGCGCCACGCCAAGGCTCTCCGTCGGGCTCAATGTCGGTGCAGGACTTCGTAGCCAACATGACCCCGTTGACCCGAGAAACCGTCTGGAACCACGTGAACGCCATCAACCGCATGCGCGAGAAGCCCGAGCACCCAACCCTACGGTCCACAGGAGAACAGAGCGTGCTGGAGTTGAGGGCGCGGTTCAAGGTTGAGCTCCTGGAGGGCCAGGGAGACGCGCTAAGACGAATTGAGGGCTCAACGTGAGCCCAGGCATGTCCAAGGCCCTCGGAGGGACGCAGGGCTCGATACGGAGCCGTTACCGCTGCTTTAGACTTGGAGAGCTTCCAGTAGCGCTAAGGTGTCAGGACGAAGGGCTTGTGGCGTGGTCCTGAAACGCGGCTCCTACCGTACTGGGCGATATATCGCGTTCACGGTGGGCATGCCTTATGCGCTAGCGGACCTACGCGCCGCATTCTGGGCGGCCGTGGGACCGCCGCTAGAACGCCTTCTGCGAGTTGTGTTGCGGGAGCGTCGATGACGGGCCAACTACAGCTCGACATGGACCGTTCGGCCGAGTTCTCGCCGTGCCGCACTTGGCGCTATGTCCTGCGCCGGATATGGGACGACCGACCCCCGGCGATGTTCATTGGGCTCAATCCCTCAACAGCGGATGAGACGCAGGACGACCCGACCATTAGGCGCTGCATTCGTTTCGCACGGGATTGGGGTTGCGGTGGCCTGTTGATGACGAACCTGTACGCGTTTCGCTCGACAGACCCAAAGGGCTTGCTGACGGCGGCCGATCCAATCGGCCCAGCCAACAATGACTGGCTGCTGAGGTGTTCAAGCGATGCCGTCATCATCATCGCCGCATGGGGTAGCTGGGGGACGAAGGTCAAGCCATATGAGTTGCGGCCGTCAATAATTGCCGGGGTGGTTCATCCGCAGACGCTCTATTGCCTTGGTGAGACAAAAGACGGTGCCCCTCGCCACCCGCTGTATATTCCTGCTGACACACAACCGCAACTGTGGCCGTCGTGACTTGCTGGTGCCCCAGGCATCGTCCGTCCACGTTCGCCGAGGTAGCACCAAGGCTTGCGAGAGCCCATGACCAACTCATTGCCTCGGAGCAGCGTAAGCAGGAGCGCAAAGCAGTGCGTATCGCTGAGGCACGCGAGCGCAAGCGTGCGAGACGCGAGAGCCCTGAGCGGGTGTTCTGCGGCAAGGTGCGCTACACGTCCCAGCCCAGTTCACCATCCCGAAGGATCGTCCACTCATGTAATAGGCGCTTACGGCACTTGAAGCACCACGCCAGCTCTACGTCGCCGGTTGGCGCGCGTACATCCGGACCGGGCGTAATGTGCTCAGGTTGTGGCGAGGATCACACGGAGTTTCCGGCATGACTGGTGCGCCAGCCTTCCCACACAAGCTAGAGCAGTCAGAGAAACAATTCCAGATGGCGGTGGTTGAGTACGCTCATCACAGGGGTTGGAAGGTTGCCCATTTCCACGATAGTCGCCGAGAAGTGGTGCGGAAAAGCGGCCACCGTCTCATTATTGGGGACAAGGATTCGGCTGGCTTCCCGGATTTGACAATGGCGAGAGGCGACCGACTCATCTTTGCGGAGTTGAAGACTGGGCGCAGAAAGCTCACCGAGGCGCAGCAAGCATGGCAGGAAGCATTGCTACGGGTCGCACTGGGCAATGAGCACGTCGAAGTGTTCGTCTGGAGGCCGAGCGATTGGTCGAGCGTTGAAGCGACGTTGCGGTGAGCGACGCATGTTGCGCGCGGAGCTTGTTATTACGGCGATGGCGAAATGAACGGGTATCGGATCATCTCGGGCGACTGCGTTGAGGTGATGGCCGAGATGTCGGACGCGATTGTGGACGCGATTGTGACTGATCCTCCGGCGGGGATCTCGTTCATGGCCAAGTCCTGGGATGGCGATAGGGGTGGTATGGGGGCGTGGGTAGACTGGCTCGCGGAAGTTCTAGCGGAGGGATTGAGGGTCGCCAAGCCGGGTGCCCATGCGTTGGTGTGGGCGCTGCCTCGGACTTCGCACTGGACGGGACTAGCGTTGCAGCGTGCGGGCTGGGAAGTACGCGATGTCGTAACACATCTCTTTGGTTCGGGCTTTCCGAAGTCTCATAATGTTAAGCCGGGCTTGGGAACGGCGCTCAAGCCAGCGGCCGAGTTCTGGTTCCTCGCTCGCAAGCCGCTGGGCGGCCATACTGTTGCTGAGAATGTGCTGGAGCATGGTACGGGCGCGCTGAACATCGACGGATGCAGGATCAACGCGAGTGCGGGGCGGCCAGCGCGAGTCAATAAAGGATTGGGCGACGATGGCGCAACCTACGGGGTAGGGCACAACGGCTCGCGCGGGGCCGGCGTGACGACGGAGGGTCGCTGGCCTGCGAACGTTGCACTGAGTCATACCGAAGACTGCATATACATAGGCGAGCAACGGGTGCGCCGCGTAGGAACGGGCGCGAAGGCGGATAGCAACAAGAGCGGCGTTGAGCATGGGACCGGCGAAGGGGCGACATATCTCGCGCGGAAGGCTAGCGCAGCACATTATGGTGAAGCGGGCACCGAGACCGTGGCAGCATGGGAATGCGTTGCCGGATGTCCGGTCGCCGAGCTAGATGCGCAAAGCGGCAGTTTGACGAGTGGCAGCGGGACGCCCTTTCGTCGTAATGCTGACACGTTTCGCAACGCTTATGGCACCTTCGAGGGAGCGGAGGCGGAGAAAGGCTATTATGGTGACACTGGAGGCGCTTCTCGCTTTTTCTACTGTGCTAAGCCAAGCCGAGCGGAGCGTAACGCTGGACTCGATAGCTTTGGCGCCAAGCGCCCGGACCGAGACACTGGACACACGGACGGGCGCCAATGGGATATCCCCGGCTCGCACTCGACTCCGCGAGCGAACATTCACCCCACGGTCAAGCCGCTGGCATTGATGCGGTGGCTTGTGCGACTCATAACACCGCCGGGCGGAATGGTCCTAGATCCGTTCTGCGGCTCGGGTACCACGGGTTGCGCAGCGGTGCTGGAGGGCTTCGGATTCATCGGCATCGAGCGTGAGGCAGAGTATGTCGAGATCGCTAAAGCGAGGACTGTATGGTGGGCCGAACACCCGGAGGGCTTGGGTTTGCGCGATCGGCTCGAAGCTGAACGCGAGTCAACCGCAAGGGCTGACGCAGGGCAACTAAAGCTCGGCGAGGACGCCAAGTGACGCCAGCCAGTCCACCGGCCGAATGGGCAGTAATCAGTGCCATGCTCGATAAGCCAGCGTGCATTCCCGAGATGGCTGGCGTGCAACTGGAGCCGGGGGACTTCGCAGGCTCAGACACCTCACTGCTCTATGAATCAGCGAGTGAGTTGTTCTACTCGGATGTGCGTGTGGACCCAATCATCCTCGCGGAGCGGTGTAAAGCCCAGCTAGTAAAGCTGTGGTACACGGAGGATGTGCATGGAATGCTCGTGAAGCGTATGGCACAAGCGGGATATGTGGAGAATGTGTTGGAGCATGCGCAGATCGTGAAGCGGCTCTCGGTGTCCCGGCAGTTGCTTCGGATTGCGCAGCGGGCGGAGGGTGAGATCAACGCCGGGAAGCTCAGTCCGCAGGAGATCGGCGACCGCATGAGCGCGGAGGCGTTGAAAGTCACGAGCGAAACCATTCGGCGGTCAGAGTTGCTGTCATGGATGGATATAGGGGCTGAGTACGCGAAGCATTTGCGGCGACAGCGAGCGGCCTATGAACAAGGCATCGAGCTAGGCGTCTATACGGGGCTGTCGTTTATCGACCAGTGGACGATGGGCATATTGCCGCAGGAGTTGTTTATCCTCGGCGGAGATCCCGGAGTTGGGAAGACGGCACTTGGTTTCGGGGCGGTGAAGGGCTTCGGCACGAGGCAGCTAACGAGGCCGGAGGATCAGCGCATGGCGACGCTAGTTCTCTCGTTGGAGATGGGCCTGCTCGCGTCTACTGGAAGGCTTGTGCAAGCATCAACGCACATCGACGGAATGCGATTGCGTTCGGGGAACATTAACAGCCGAGAGTGGGAGCTTATCCTCGCAGATTGGAAGACCAACGAGCACTTGCCGATAATGTTCAACTTCGCGTCGAACTTCCGCCTGTCGCAGATGCGCGCGTTGATCGTGGAGGCAATCCGTAAGCATAACGTCGGCTTTGTGCTCATCGACCATTTCAGGCAGATAGACCCGGACAAACATTACGCCAACGGGTTGGACGCGGACGAGGCTAAGGTCAGGTTCTTGAAGGAGGATATTGCACAGGACTTGAATGTTGCGGTGATGTGCTTGGCGCATACGATCAAGGTCGGGCGTGGTGAGACGGATCGTCGGCCTAGACTGTCGGACCTTCGGGGTTCGGGGCAGATAGCGGCCCACGCAGATTTTGTCGCGATGATGTATCGGCCGTCGAAGCATGCGGGACCGGACGAATCAAGCGAGGTGCGGGAGACGGACGCCGAGCTACTTTTTGTCAAGAGCCGTTATGGCACTGAGGGTGTATCCCCATTTTATTTCGAGCCGGCTACGATGACGGTCCGAGCACGCAAGCGAGCAGACTGGTAACTCACTATGGAGGGAACATGGCAGATATAAAGTATATGGACGCGAAGGAGTTCAAAGAGCTAGGCTATTTGCAGGAGTGTAATCGCCAGTTCTTCCATCCTCACGGCTTGGCGCTGGAGCTAACAAGCGTCGATGAGGGTGGTGACACGCCGCTTCGTAAACGGATTTACGCGGCACTTGCGAAGGCAGGCGCGGCCGGAATCGGCGCAGACGCAGACGCCGTATTTACGATCCTTGCGGAGGCGGTAACAAACGAGCTTGCACCACCCGGCTCCGTGCGATTCTCGGGCTGCTGGGATTATCGCCATGACCCGGAGGCCATCTATTTTGGCGACTGGCAGGCAGACGCAGTAGCGAAAGTCGAGGCAGTCCAAGCCGAGCGTCGGCGTCACTATCTTGCGCGTGCTCGCATGTTCGGTACTGTCCAGCCGAACGGCTTGGAGATGGAAGCGGAGAATGTTGGTGCGGACGCCGTACTCGCCAGTGACCTGAAGCTAGGACTCGACATTGAGCCGACTACCTTCGTTAAGCCGCCTGGTCCCGCGCCCGCAGAGTCCTAAGCGTTCACGCGTTCGGTGGCCGACGCTTGGGATACCCGCCTGCGTATCCTCGCCTGCGTCCCTGCATACCAGGACAAGGACCGGCGCTATACGATTTACGATATACAAGCGGAGAAGGAGACCGGCGAGCGAGTCAACGAGAAGCTGCGCTGTTTCTCCTCATTGCCCGTCGGCCAAATGGTTGACGTGACCGTACGCGAGCATGTGAGCCGGGAGCATGGCCGCTCGTTCATGCTCTACGCCAAGGATGGATTGCTTGAGCGCGTGTCTGGATTGGAGGGTTTGGTTGCTGGGTTGCTGCGACGGGTCGAGCTAGAGCAACATAAAAATTGCGAAGGTGCTTGACAGACGCCAAGGTGCTTGGTGGCCGAGCGATCGTCTCGGAGCTACGGGAGCTTCTTACTGCGCTGGACGAAGCAGTGGACGGGAACCTGAATGCCACACCGTGGGATATCCACTATCGCTATGAGCGACTGCATCCATTCCGAGATGGCAATGGCCGTTCGGGCCGAGTCCTGTGGGCTTGGCATATGCTGCAGCTTGGGCGTGACCCTTTCGCGCTGCCATTCCTTCATCGAGCGTACTATGAAGCGTTGGGCGCTAGCCGTCCGCTCGACGTGTAAGGCTCCAGTGGCGCCCGGCGGATGCTTCTCGATGTGCTTCGGGTCGGGCGCAAACCTTCGCAAACAGCGGGCTAGCAGGCTTGCCTCGATGGGCTGAGGGGCGTATAATGGGCGGGTGCTCCCCCCAAAGCTCGAAGCGCTCTGCGACTATGTTCTGGAGCGTTCGCCGCGTCGTCTAACATCCGTGCATCTGGCGTGGATAGCGTTCAACGCGGATTTTGAGGCGTACCGTCAGCTCGGCAAATCGATCACCGGCACTGTCTGGTGCAAGGGCCGAGAGCTACCCTTCCCGCAAGGGTGCGATGAGCGGTGGGCCGCACGTTTGTTGCGTTCTCGGCAGCCACGGTGGGCGCGGGTTGCAGGTGACTTGGTCGCCGCCGCGCTGTTCGTGGGGAGTTTGCGGTGACGGACCTAACGCTGTTTCGTCTATATGAGCCTGACGAGTGCGGCAAGGACGGCTATCCGATCGTCTGGCATCGCTTCCCCTGCGATCTTTGCCACGGACTCGGCGCAGCGGATGCCGTCGAGAAGGGGAGCACTGAGGTTCGAGAGCTACGATGTCCAGCGTGCGGCGGGAAGGGCGAGCGGGGTGTCAAGGATGTGGTGCGAGCAATGGCGGACTATCGTTGCGTACGCTGTCTGCATCCCTATCGGGCTGGGGACAAGCGGATCAGCGCGAGGGGCGAGTGGAGTCCATGTGATGCGCGGTGCGTTCACTTTACGCCAATCCGAATCGAGGTAGCGGGCGATTCGACAGAGATCGAGGAAGGTGAGGTAGGTCCGCAAGACTACCGGCTGGATCGCGGTGTCAAGGTCGAAGCTCGCTGGCGCATGCTCACAGTTCACCATCTAACGGGCTGCTGGGGAAACACAACCGAGGCTAAGCGTGATATGCGATGGTGGAACTTGGCAGCGCTTTGTCAGGTATGTCATCTCGCCATTCAGGGGAAGGTGCAGATGGAGCGCGCGTTTATCTTTGAGCACAGCGAGTGGATGAAGCCCTACGCAGCAGGATGGTACGCGTGGAAGTATGAAGGCCGCGAGATCACGCGCGAGGAAGCCGAACGTGACCTTGACCGGCTGCTTGCGCTGGAGCGGCTGGCGTGATCTTCCGGCCGGAGCTAGCAGCGAAGGTGGTCGCGGGTGAAAAGACTGTCACGCGTCGTCTGTGCTCCGCTAATGAGCGCTCGCCATGGTGGTGCGAGCGCTGCATTTACATCAAGGGTAAGGAGTTCGCCGTGCAGCCGGGACGCGGCAAGCCGTCGATCGGACGCGCGCGCGTGGTGTCCTGCACGCAGGAACAGATGCTCGACATGAGCAAGGCCGAGGCCCGCAAGGAGGGCTTCCCGAGCGTGGAGCAGTTCGCCATCGCGTTCCAGGCGATCAATGGCTCCCTGCCGCTGGGCAAGCTCGTGTGGCGCGTCGAGTTTAGGGTACTCCCATGAAGGGCCGCGCTGTGCAATCGAGCACCACATCGCGGACGCAGGAAGTAACGAAACGGACGAGCGTCGGCGACGAGGACGGCTTTATCGACATGCGTGTGTCCGTGTATCCGTGGCCGTCGGGAGGTGGTGGCGAGGTTTTCGTGAGAATGGACGTGAAGCATGCGGTGGAGCTACACCGGGAGCTCGGGGCACGTATCACGACAGCGAAGGGCTTTCTTGCGCGTGAGCAGGAAGCACGACGCCGGAACGCGGCTCGTGACCGGACGAGGAAGAAGCCATGAGCGGCTGGTGGATCATCGCTCGCATTGCTGGCTGCCATAGATGCGCGGGGTCATGTAAAGGCCATGCTGTCTGGGTGCGCGGTGAAGCCGGGTGAGCGGACTTCTATCCCGGTGTGATGTCGGCACACGACAGCCGTGGACGAGCCTACGTGAACACGGGCAGTCGTCGAGCGCTCACGGGGAGGCATCTCGATGACTACGAGTCCCCCTTCGCCGTCGAGTAGCCCAAAGAAATACCGTACGATTGTTTGCGACCCGCCATGGAAGTATACCGGCTCCCGGCTCGCTCACAATGCCGAGGCTGAGCAGGATGATCGGCGTGGCGCACCGGCAGAGGCCCGCTATGACACGATGACGAGCGCTGCGATTCGGGAGCTTCCCGTGGGCAAGATGGCAGCAGAGGAGGCGCATCTCTATCTCTGGGTGACGAACCCACGCCTGTTCCAGGGCTACAAAGCTGAGCCGGTAAGCGCCTTTGACATTATGCGCAGCTGGGGGTTTGAATACAAGACGATGCTCACCTGGGTCAAGACGGGCGCACCTGGGCTCGGCTTCTACTTCCGGGGGATGACCGAGCACGTGTTGTTTGGCACGCGTGGCGGGCTGGGCATCCCCGCCACGCTGCGCCAGTCCAACGTGATAACGGCGCCCCGCGGTAAACATTCCGAGAAGCCCGGAGCGTTCATGGACCTTGTTCAGCGCGTCTCGCCAGCTCCGCGTGTCGAGTTGTTCGCGCGTACCGCGCGGCTTGGATGGGATTCGTGGGGCGACGAGAGCCTTGGAACCGCCGAGATGCCCGCATGACCGACGACCCAGACCGCGAGGGCTGGCGCGAACGCCTGGAAGGCCACGACAATCCACAAGCCGTGCTGGCGTATATCAACCGCGTCGAGTCAAGACGGCTAGTAAGGACAGCGGACCTTAGACCCGAATATGCGGACACGCTTCCGGCGCTAGATCGTTTGGGTAGACCGGAACTCCGTCGGATGGGCGCATTGCGTTACGCGGTGAGCGCGAGCGAATGGGGCGTAGGCTATAAGGAGGTGCCGTCAAACTTCTGGAGCTTGAGCGTCATCGGGGATGGGTTTCCGTGCGCTGAAGTAGCTTGCCAGTGTCGTGGAGATGTGGTGTGTGAGGCGTTGGCGATGGTGCGCTGCGAGTGTGGGCGGTGGTTCTTCTTTGAGGGGGCTAATGTGTTCGTGTTCTATGAGACGAGAAGGCTCATGCTTAGGAGGGAGAGTCAATGAGATACTTGGTGCATGTGATGGAGAGCACCCAGGCGACATATGAAGTCGAGGCTCGCTCGGAGGCGCAGGCTAAGCGCAAGGCCGAAGCCGAGGACCATGACGGGCGGGATGTGTGGAACACAGATGTCGTGGCAATCATGGGCGTCGAAAAGGCCGCGCGATGAGCCTCAGGGCACGCCTACTATTGGCGCGCGAGGCCAAAGAACTTAGCCTCGCTGCATTGTCTAAGCGGTGTGGCGTGACCAAGGCATATTTGGTGCGCGCGGAGCATGACGACACGAATCTGAGCATCGCCATTGTGGAGCGAATCGCCGCTGGCCTCGATGTGCGCCCGGCATGGCTCGCGATCTGCTGGTGGCTCCGGTCCCCATGCGCTTCGACAAACTCGTCAAAGCCCTCGATGCCGAGTCGTCACTGAGCATCGATTACGCCAAGGCGACGGAGCGCGCGTAACTTCCGTCATGCGTATGTGTAAGATGACGTTGTATGCGCAATCAAACGCTCGCCGCGCCCGGTCGGGCAATGAGCATCCGCGAGCTGGCGGAGACGCTGCGGTTCGTCGGCTCGCTGCTTAACACCCCAGAGACGATGTACTGCTTTGAGGGGCGTTTCCGCTTCGAGCTAGCCGGGGGCTGGACGCTCGTCGTATCCTCGGATCTAGCGCAAAGATTGCGTCTGGATGCTTGCCTTCGAGGCCGGGTTCGTGATACCCTTTGGTGCGGGGTTAAGGACCGGGAACGCCTAGAATCTCTGGTCCTCGAAGCGCGATATGAGGTGTCCATGCTGGCCGGAGGAGACGATGAGGTCGTTGCATACACAACCAACCGGGACCGTCGATAGCGAGGTCCGAGCCGAGGAACAAGAGTCCGAGGCAGCAGACCTGGCCGCTGGCTATCCACCGCGCCGCTGGCGTTGCGACTGCGGTAGGGAGCATGGCCGAGGTCACTTCCAAAGTGTCGGCGTGCATCGCTGTCTCGGCTGTGGCTATGTGGGGCATTCGACGGTAGGGGCGCTTGAGCTTATAGATCGGGCAATGGCATGAGCGCTGGCTATCTCACCGTGGAGACGGGCGCTCCATCACGCCAGGCACTCGATGCTCATGCAATGTGTGTCCAGGCGGCGCTTGACAAGCAGCTCCCGGGCCTAGGCGTAGCAGTCGCGGCCGTGTATGAGCCGGAGCAGTCATCCGAGCCGAGCTTGAGCGCAGAGCGGAGGAAGTGCGTCGAGCAGAGATCCCGGATGAGGCGCTGCGGTGACCGATCTACCGGAGAAGGCGACGCGGTGGTTGTTGCGAGCGTTGCTGGAAGATGCTGGAGCGAAGAGGAGCGAGAGGCGATGCAGCGAGGACTCGATGAGCTGCCCGAGAATCACTCTGGCGCTCGCCCAGACTATTTTGACGGCTGGTTTGCGGCCCGCGTGTTCTACCGTCCCGACACGCCAAGCGATGGGGAAGTCGAGCGACTGCGCGAGCAGTCGGACCGCGAAAGACGCATGTATCAGGAGGAGATCACGCATCGCCATCAGCGCGAGCAGGTTCTACGTGACGCACTGGAAGCGTTGGTGCACGCTAAGAAGCTAAAGGACGAGATGAGCGACGGGCGTGTCGCACCACATCTTGGGCCGCCACCCGAGACGCTGGCACGCTTGAAAACGGAGGCATGGAAGCTCGCCCGTGTTGCGCTCGCCACTTCTCCCGACGCGATACAAACGGGGGCGCAATGACCGTCCGCGCCGTGTGGCATCTTCAGGACTTCATGGATGCACAAGACGACCCGTTCGACACGGTGGTCTATAGTTCTGGCTTGGTGATTGACTTGACGGGCGATGAGCATGAGCTGGAAGCCGCGTTGAAAGCGACTTTGAGGGTCGAGAGTCAACTGTTCGACCGCGGCCTTGTGTGCGAGTTGAAGGATGGGGGTCAGGATTGCTTGTCGTGTCCTATCCCGCAGATGAATCCAGCAGAACGCTTGTCGCGTTTGTGTCGGTTGGGGAAGGACCAGGTCAACATCATGGATCGGTTGGAGGATCGTAGGCAGGCGAGGATAGCTCCGTTGGTGGAGTTGGCACGGTCCGTTGAGGAGTATGTCGAGTTGGCTGAGGCGATGGCGTGATCATCCGAGATGAACCAAAGACGGCGGTGGCCGGCGTTACGTTGGCTCGTCAGCCGGATCAAGAGCAGAAGATGCGCAATCTGCCGGGTGCACCGCCGGATTGGCAGGTGGAAGTCCACGACTATCTGCTTGAAGAGTCCCGTGGAGACAGGCCGTCGTGACTGGCTGGACGCCCAAACCAATTGCCGGCACAGCAGGTCGTCGCAAGGGCGATGTTGTAGCCTCAGCGAAACGCCGCTCGGGCAACCGCGAGGTTGAGCGTTTGCGTTCACAGGAGACGCGAGCGGAAGATATGCTGGGCGAAGTGGACGCGCACTCACCGAAGCATCGGCAGATTGAACGTACGTTGTTGGCGTTGCGTAAGCGGCGTAAGCGCCTTGAAAAGGCGGCGGCGAAGTGAGCAACGCTGTCTTCGGGGACTTTGCCGAGCACGAGGAGGAATGGGACCCCGAGCGCGACTGCACGCACTGCGGCGGCGACGGCATATGCGATAAAGGCTCGGACCCGCTCGGCAACTGTCCTGACTCTGCCCATCGCTGCCGTGATTAGACGGTGTTCTAATGAGTGCCATCGGAAAGAACCTGCGACGCTTTCGTGAGGCCGTCTACCGCCATGACGAACTGAACCCGACCCACAAAGCGTACGGCATTGGCCTATCGCACTTCGACATGCAACGCTTGGGCTTCGATGAGGGCGAGACGCTTTGGCCCGGTATCACGGTGCATGCGGATGGAGGCCAGTCAGCCACACTCAGGGTGTTGTGTGACGGGGAGCATGTAGGCGAGGGTGTGCAGGCTGAGGCTGAGGTCACTCGCGCGGTGGGGGCGGAGGCTTGAGCAAGCAGCAGGCGCTAACTCTCCCGTGGAGCGGCCGCGTGCCGACCGCTAGCTGGCATCTGCTGCACCGGACACGTGGCGCGGCAAGCCGTCTACGTCCCGATCTTACGGTCGAACCCCCAGCGCATATGGCGATGGCGCTCGAAGATCATGTGCGCTTGATCGAGGACTGGCAGGACGAAGCCTCACAAGCAGCACTTGACGGCAACCCGACGAAGGCGCATACCATCGAGTCGTACTGGATTGCGCGGCTGGTCGGCCCGTGAGTCGAGCTGTGGATCTCCGTATCGCACTCGCCAAAGCCCGCAAGGACGGTAAGATCACCTGCGACCGTCTGGAGTTCTACGAGAAGCGAGCCGACATACTGGAGGAGTTTAGAGAACCCGACCAGCCGATAGGCTATGAGTATGGGCGTGTGGTCGCTTGGCGAGGGGACAAATGGGCCTTCGTTGATATCGCACGGCAGCTTGTCGAACATGCGTCATCGCTGGGCTTGGTTGCAGGGGTTATCTGCGAGGACTTGAACGCCGAACTGGATAGGTTTGCAGCATGAGCTTCAAGGAGGAAAGCGGCAAGCCCGAAGTCGAGTTGATCCACGGCGTACTCCAGACCTGTCCCGTCTGTGTCGGCCGTGGGCTTGTTATGCAGGGCTTCTATCTCAGCACGCAGGTTAAAGTCTTTAGCTCGTCTGGCGGCACTGAAACGTGCAAGGCATGTTATGGTCGCGGGCTCGTCCGATGAGTGCGCGTTGGCGCAAAGGACGGTTCAAGCCCGGCTACCAGTGGCGGTTCCTCGCACACCGGCAGGATGTGCCGCACCCTATCGCCATATCGTCAGAGCAGTATGTTGCGCCGGTTGAGTTCGATGAGCTTGTAGTCGATCACTGGCTGCATATCGAGCAGATGAGCGAGCGGCACTGGTGGATGCGTGTTGGGAACTACCGTGTGGAGATCACGATTGACGGCGATGGCAGGCCGGATGTATCCTTTGAGCATGAGGAGACATCGGAGGAAGCGGCTGAGCATTGCGAGCAGCGGAGGTTGCGGGCATGATGACCGGCTTCGCCATGCAGATCGCTGCTTTGAGTGCGCGTCCAAGCACTACGGCTCTTTGCGCGCGGAGCGTATACGGATTGGCGTTGAACCTACGCAGGCAACCGCATGAGCGAGCGCGAACAGATGATGCAGGCGGTCCAGCGGATCGGCATCAAACTCTGCTCCTACTCGGTGTTCGACTGGTCTACCACCTGCGACTGCAAGTACGTCGGCAGGAGCAATGGGAAGACTGGGGGGCAGATGCGTGGACCGGTGAGCAGATCGAGGCGCATCCTAAAGCAAAGCTAGATGAATTTGAGCCACCAAAGCGGCCGCCCGCTGATTGGGAAGCCGATGAGGATGACCCCGCCTGGAAGTTCTGCGAGCGCGAGCATCCCGCCGCGGTCAAGGTCTATGTCTGTGAGCCGAGGGCATGACCGACGATCCCGAGAAGCTAGCGAGCGAGATGCAGCGCATCCTCTTCGAGATGAAGTATCTCCTGCCGTGGGGCACCACATCGCAGTTCAACTCGTCCGGCGGTGCTGCTCCACCAGACTCGAAGATGCCCCCAGGAGTGCGCCTGGATGGTGCTTCAGAGCAGCTTCCCCACGAGTTTTGGCAGGAACGATGGAATCACACGTTCCATATCCCACGGGAGCCTGAGTCGTGTGTTTTGTGTGCTCGGGGGAACCGCAAAGTGGGGCTCGGTGGCAGGAAGGCCGTGAAGGACGCGGCTGAGGCGGATCTAGAACATTGGCGCAAGCGCCCGATGGTCGAGATCACCGAAGAGACCGCCGAGCAGCTTGAAAAACGCGTTGTAGCCGAGTTGAAGAAGGGCTGGACGGTTGATGAGGTCGCTAAGGCGCTCCGGACAACACCGCGGTTCTGCCGGAAAGTCGAGACGAACGCGATCGTTGCTGCTGCCAAGGAGCGTGTAAACGGATCGGACGACGAGGGCACTGACGAGCAGCGAGCACGGGTCTCGGAGTTGGCCGGGAAACACTTGACTGAGCGCCAAATCTGCTTCTCGACGGGCTTGAGCCAGGGTGTTGTTAGGCGTCTTCTCGGCCGAAACACCTATGGGGTGCGCGGGCGATGACTGGCGTGCGTTTGTTTCGTTGCGCTGGCTGCGGCGCGTCTTTCGAGCGAGTACAAAGGCGTGGCAGGGCTCCGAAGTGGTGCTCAGACCGCTGTCGGAAGCGGACTCTCTATTCGATCCCTTGCGTTGACTGTGGCGCTTCGCTGAATGGCTCCGATGGCCGTGGTCCAAACGCGCCGATTCGCTGCGTGGTTTGTTCAGCGAGACACAATGGCGCGGAACGCAAGGTATGGACTCGCGAAGCACTGGTTGATGCGATTCGTCGATGGGCTGCGCTTCATGATGAGCCGCCAGCCTTCCCCGATTGGGCTCCAGCGCGCGCTCGGGCAAACAATGACGATGAGCGGGCTATCCGCTGGGAAAACGATGACCGATGGCCCTACGCGACCACTGTCGTGGCGGAGTTTGGCACCTGGAACGCGGGGATTGAGGCGGCTGGCTTCAACTCCCGATTCGCGGGTGGCGGTGACGGCAATCAGTATCGCCGGCGATCTGTCCGAGAGGCTTTGCTATGATGCCGGTTCAGAAACGGCGCCCGACCGACCCCGAATACGGGCGCGAGGTCGAAGACGAGGCCCAGGAGATGCTAGCGACCTTCGTTTCTCGGCAGGATCGCGTTCTCGCTGCCCTCAACGAAGGCAAGCTCTCAAGGAGCGATGTACGCCGGTTGTGCGGCTTTGCGTCTGAGGATGTGGACTGGATTCTGGACTTGCTGGAGCGGCGATGAGCGCAATAGCTATAGCCGCAGTGTGGGCTAAACGAGCACAGCAGCTTCACGGCAAGGTCGAGGAATTGACGGCGATGCTCGAAGACGAGAAGCTGCTCAGGCAGGCCGCAATCGAGTATCCGGTCAACGACGGGCCATTGTGGATCGTGGGCGAGGACGTGTTCTCGACGGGTTTGGGGGCATTCAAGCCGGTCAATGAGGCTGCCCGCGTCTTGGGCGACGCAAAGAGCCGTTGAAGTACGCGTTTCTCGGCTGCCTCACGGTTGCTTTGCTCGGTATAGCCATCCTTGACGGGCCCCGTCGCGGCAAGGAATAGCTAGCCTGCTACTCGCTCGCGGTCGTCAATCTACTGCTCCTATGGTAGGAGGCCAATGTCACCGAGTCTCGGCTGCTCATGCAAGCGATGTAGCGAAGGCCAACCCCACGGACCCGCGGATGAGGCGTTGATCGCTCGCGGCCTAGCGCATGCAGGTTTCCAGCCTGCTCGCCTAGTGGCTATCGACGGCGAACTACGCCGAGCGATCGTCTGTCACGGGTATCAGAACGGCTGCGTCTGTGGTTGTGGTCCGAACTCCGCTGAGCCTAAACGTGCTTCTAGGATGGCTCAGCCGTGGCAGGTTCGGCCAGCGAAACGAGCAGCAGCCTGAGAGGCGAAGGGAGCAGCAGCGATGGAAGCAGACCGTCCGGTCCTGATTGAGCGGCGAAGCTATGCGATCCCGGCCGCGCTGGAGGCTGAGAGTCGGAGTCGTGGTCCTCTGCCTATTCCTCACACGCCGGGTCGGAAAGGTGTGGCGTGTCCTACCTGACCCGCCCGCAGTCGCGCGGGGGTCGGTACGGGTCCCGGCTTTGGAGGTAAAATGCCGGGCGATGGACCAATTCCCAAGCGGCCGTCTGAACGACGTAGACGCAACAAAGAGTCGATTCCGCAGGTGGTTGAGATCCCTCGTGCGCCCGACGCGGAGCTAGCTCCACCGGCCGACGATAGCTGGCATCCGCGCGCGAAAGCGCTGTATGACTCGCTAATGATGTCGGGCCAGGCGGTGTTCTACGAGCCTTCGGACCGTGAGATGGCTGGCGTGGCGTGCGAGTTGCTGTCGCGTCAGTTGAATGGCGATAAGCTCAACGCGAACGCTATTGCGGTCGTTATGAACATGATGAGCTGTCTGCTGGCGACGGAGGGTGATCGTCGGCGTGCCCGGTTGATCTTGGAGCACAGCGACGCAGCGGAGGAGCCGCCAGCGGTTGCGCTAATGGCGAAGTACAGGAAGGCCGCTAAGCGGTGAGCCGTCTGCGCCGGCCTTGTTTGGGTTGCGGCGGTCCGATTCGCTCGGGGTCTTACTGCTCGCGGTGTGACCCACAGAACCAGCGGGGGACCACTAAGCAGCGGTTTGGGCCGAACTGGGGCCGGATCAGCCGTGAAGTGATCGAACGCGACCACGGGATCTGCCATATCTGCGGTCTACCGGGTGCCGATACCGCAGATCACCTAATCCCGCGCTTCGGTCAGCACCAGATGCGCGAAGCGAACAAGAATGAGCTTGCGGCGGCGCATCGGGGCTGCAACTCGGGGAAGGGCGCTAGGGTTGCCTGATCGTCGCTGTTTGCATTGTAATGAGTCGATCGAGGGCCGTCCCGCTCGGGCGCGCTACTGTGCCAAGCCCAAGCGCTGTGGAGACACGAACTGGCGGCGAGCGCATCCGGCACACTCCCTTGTGGCGATCCAGTCGCTACCCGACAAGACACCAGCCGATAACCGCACTCTCGGCTGGGCCGTCTTGCAATGGACTGCTGAATATCTCCAGCAACCGGACGGTCCCGATGCGGGCCAACTGTGGGCTTACACCGATGAACAGGCGCGGGTGGTCCTGCGCTGGTATGAGATCGACGCTAGGGGCCGTCTCATTCATCGTCGTGGTGTTCTCCGGCGGATGAAGGGATGGGGGAAGGATCCATTCCTCGCCTCCCTCGCTGCTGTTGAGCTATGCGGACCTTGCAGGTTCGGTGGATGGGCATCGGACGGTTCGCCGATTGCGATTCAGCACCCTGCGCCGTGGATTCAGGTCGCGGCCGTGACGCTTGAGCAGACTCGGAACACGATGCTGCTGTTTCCGGGCATGTTCAGCAAAGACGCGATCAAAGAGTTCTCGATCGATGTCGGCAAGGAGAAGATTTACGCTCGCGGCGTCGGGCAGATACAGGCTGTAACATCGAGTCCGACGGCCCTGGAGGGCAACAGGGCCACATTCGTGATCGCCAATGAGGCGCTGGCACTCGATACACCGCTACCGACTCCCGGCGGCTGGACGACGATGGGCGATGTTCAGCCGGGCGACCAGTTGCTCGGTAGGAATGGTCGAGCGACTGTGGTCTTGAAGGCAACGCCGGTCCAGTATGATCGCGCCTGCTTCCGGGTTTGCTTTGAGGATGGGACGAGCGTTGTAGCCAGCGACGGTCATCTATGGGCGACAAGGTTGGCGGGATCGGGCGCTAAGCCTCGGGTCCGATCCGCAGCCGAGATGGTCGCTGACGGCCGTAAGTTTCGTATCCCGGCTCCTAGTGCTTGGGACCGCCCGCCTTCCACGTTCCTCGTTGATCCGTATGCGCTAGGACTGTGGCTCGGCGACGGTAACAGGGGGCAGCCGTATCTCACGGCGAGCGATGATGACGCCCCTGAGATCGTGGCCCAACTTGCTGCTCGTGATGTCGCGGCGCGGAGCGTGCCTCAACGACGGCGCGCCTGTCGGATAGCACTGTCAGGACGCGCGGGTTTTCATAAGGGAACAGAGTTCGGGGAAGCACTCCGCGCGCTGCCGTGTTTCTACGACAAGCATGTGCCAACCTGCTACTTCGAAGGTTCGATCGAGCAGCGGAGCGAGCTTCTACGTGGACTGATGGACAGTGATGGGTGCGTAACGAAAGATGGCGGCTGCATCTTTGTCGGCACTAATCAGTTGGCTAGCGATGTGCTATACCTGCTCCGCACTCTCGGGCAGGTGGCTAGCCATAGCTTTGCGCCCGACTCGCGGAGCCGTACGGGTGGCTCTCATCGTGTTTCCTTTACTCCGCGCGGAGGGCTCGTGCCGTTTAGCCTTCCCCGGAAGGTCGCTCGCGTCAACCAACATCGTCGAGGGCCTGACTGGGTGACTGTCAGCGCGATTGAAGCAGTTGAATCCGTACCAGTCCGCTGTGTAGCGGTGGACGCGTCGGATCATCTGTTTCTCGTAGGCGAGGGCGGCCATGTCACCCACAATTCGCATCTGTGGCTGACAAACAATGACGGTATCGAGATGTCGAAAGTCATCAAACGCAACCTTGCGAAGGCGCGTGATGGCGAAGCGCGGGCGATGGAAATTACCAACGCACACCTTCCCGGTGAGGGGTCGGCGGCTGAGGAAACCTTTGAGGCGTGGCGTACCGGCAAACTCAAGGACATTTACTACGATAGCCGCGAGGCGACGGCAGTCAAGGACATCACCGACAGGTCTGCGATCCGCGAGGCGTTGCTGATTGTGCGCGGCGATTCGACGTGGCTTGATGTTGAGCGGCTGCTTGACGAGATCGCCGATCCAACGACTCCTGAGTGGGAATCTCGTCGCTACTATCTAAACGAAGTCGTTGCCGCCGGTGCAGAGCGGTGGATATCTGCGGAACGATGGAAAGCGTCCGAGAGTGACCGGCTGATCGAGGATCACGCGGAGGTGGTTCTCGGCTTCGACGGGTCGTTTAACTTTGATGCGACCGCCCTAGTAGTTGTCGCGCTCGGTGAGACCGCGCATCTCGACGTAGTGAAATCATGGGAGCCTACACCGATGAGTCCGCCGGATTGGCAGGTGCCGATCGAGGATGTAGAGGACGAAATCAGGGAGGCATGTAAACGCTGGCAGGTGCGTGAGATCGTCGCGGATTCTTACCGATGGGCGCGGAGCCTCGAAATCCTTGAGAAGGAGGGTCTGCCGGTCCTCGACTTTCCCCAGCGGCCAGCGCGCATGATCCCTGCTACCACACGATTCGGCGAGGCAATCACGAACGGTGGTCTGACGCACTCGGCTAACCCTGACCTAGCTAGGCATGTCGAGAACGCGGTCTTGAAGGTTACATCGGCCGGCTCGCAGCTTTCTAAGGATGCGAAATACAGTCCGCGCCGGATCGACCTTGCCGTCGCGTCTGTTATGGCCTTTGAGCGCGCAGCGGCCTATCGGCCGAGTAGCCCGGAAGTATACGACCTAAACGCGATCTATCAGGAAATGCTGGATAATGGTGAAGACGTATCCTCGCCTTACGAGTGACAGTTGCAGTCGCACTGAGGCGAAACGTGACTTGCAAGTCCGTGCTTGCCAAGGACGCAGTTAGCACATTCAATGTAGATGACTGGGGGACTATCCCGTTGATGCAGGGTCACATGCTAGAGTCGGGCCGATCGTGGCACGTGCCCTGCGTATCTCCTGGCTCTCGTTCCGAGGACTGTTGGCGTTGACCTTCGTTCTTGGGTTGATCGAGACGGCTCAGGGCGCTCCGGGTGCGGTCAAATGGCTGAGGGACGCTGGGATCACACAGTCCCATACGCTTGGGGTGGTGTTGGCGGCTACCGCCACGATCATCGTGGGCTTGGTGGCGCTTGGGCCGGAGCGCGTCAAACACTGGTCTGCTATTGCTCGCGGCCAACCGCCCGCGCCTTCTGCGGCGCCCAAGCGCCCCGTCTCCGCACCGTCGCATCGACCTGCGCGCGAAATACCCGCGCGGGTCATTCCCGGTGCGCAGCGCGAGCAGAGCAAGCATGAGGCGACGGGCGAGCTACGCGCCGAGCAGCTTAGCCCCGAGCTTCGGGCGTGGCTTTCCCATGAGCGCGAGCGGGGGACGGAGTTCGGGATCTCAATCAATAAGCAGAAGCGGCGGCTCGCAGGCGAATCCTCGTTTATCCTCGACTCGTTGTCGATGTTTACCCCCGATCCGACTGCGATGCTCAGGCGCCTCACCGAACGGGCGGCGGCATGGTCCGTGAAGGTGCAACACCGACTGATCGCTGAATTGCCATTGAAGTCGGACGCGTTCGACGGCAAGCCTCCGCCCGCACATCCCGACCCCACGCAGGGCGACTTTGACCGACTCGCGGGTTACATCGAGCAGCGCGTGGAGGTGCTGAAGGCGATCCTCGGCGAATCGTAAGATCGTCTCCGTGGCGTGAATCGATCGCCGATGTTATCGCCGCTGTGCCTGCCGCTGTGCCTGCCGCTCGCTATGCACGAGCTGCAGGCGTCCGCGAGGTTCGCGGTCCACCTCGTATAGCGGCTGGTCGCCGAACGGTTGCATCCCGAGTGCGATGCGGAGGTGGTCGCTGATGCTGAGGTTCTGGCGCTTGGCGGCGGCCAGGCGCTCGCGGAACTCGTCAGCGGTCACGTTGAGTTCGAGACGGTGCATCAGAAGACGACCATGCGCAGAGCAGCCAAGCGTTTGAGCGTTCCGGTAGCGCGCAGCCCGTCGCGCTGGATCAACAGGACACGCGCTCGTGCCAGCGACGCAACGGCGGCGTCCAGTCGCTCGGGTGTGATGCTCGGAGCGGTCGCGTAGAGCCGGTCGCGTGCAACGAGCTTTGACGTGTCCTCCAAGAGCCGCGCGACTATCGCGCGCTCGGCGTCAAAATCAAGCCCATCGGTATCCTGCTTCGGCATTGGCAGAGCAAGCTCTCTGTCGATGTAGGCGGGGCCGTCGGGGTAACCTCCCAACGGTCCCGCCGTTTGTACAAGCGGCCAAACGGTAGCAGATTTGATGTCTCACATTGAGTCCAGATAGATGATCGATCCCGCAGACGACTATGTGCGGCTCGGTAGAGCGCTCGCGGCGCTACGTCGCCGAGCAGGCCGCACCCAGGCCGAAGCGGGCGCGGCCGTCAATGTTGGCGCCCGTCATATCTCGACGGTCGAGAAGGGCCGGACCGGGATCGCCTTCCCGACGATGATGGCGCTGCTGAGGTTCTACCGGGCGAGTCTCGCGGAGCTGGCCGCCGAGGTCGAACGCGGCTAGATACGCTGCGCTGCGCATGACGGGCGCCGCTGATGATTACCTCGCTCTCGGCGGGGCGCTCGCGGCGATCAGACGCAAGGCTGGCAAGACGCAGGAGCAGGCGGCCGAAGCCGTGAGCGTCAGCGGACGGCACATATCCACGGTTGAGCATGGCGCAGGCATCGCCTACCCGACCATGATGGCCCTTCTACGGTGCTACGGAGCGACCCTCGCAGACCTTGCGGCCGAGATCGAGCGCGGCGAAGGCCGCTAGCACGGGCGCTGCTGGCGTGCCTGACGCTTCGCCTCTCGCCGCATGAGTGCGTCGTTCTCGCGCTGGCGCTCGCCGGGGTCGTCGCGTTCGATCAGAACGCTGTAGGGCAGCGCGTCTCCGTGGAGGAGCACCAGCAGCGTGTCTCTGAATAGGTAGGGGTTCTCGCGGCGGTTGAAGCGCCATTCCATCTCCGCCAGATACGCGGGCAGGTGCTTGACGCTCATATGGTGGTAGGTCCCCACGATCGAGCGCTTGAGCAGGCTCCAGGCAGACTCGACGCTGTTCGTGTGAACCTCGCCCCGCACCCATTCTTCGGCTTTGTGCTCGACGGTCTGGTGGTTCTCGCCCGCGATGCCGTCATAGGACTTCAACTCGTCCGTGTAGACCGCCTCCGTGTCGTCTGAGACGGTGGAGTCGATGAACTGCTCCAGGTTGTGGCGGCGGGTGTTCGGGACGAGCCGTAGGCGTATGTCGCCGCCGCGCTCGATCGCACCGGCCACGATGACCTTGTTCCCGCGATATCCGGCGCCGTAGCCTTTGCGTTTGCCGCCGACGTAGGTCTCGTCAACCTCCACCGTGCCGGTCAGTAGCGGCTGTTCGTCCTCGCCCATTGCCGCTCTGACGCGGTGGCAGAGATACCAACTCGTCTTATACGAGCCGCCGAGCATCCGGTGTAGCTGCTTGGCGCTGATGCCCTTCTTGCTCTCGCACATCAGGTAGACCGCGAGGAACCACTTCCACAACGGCAGGTGCGAGTCGTGGAACAGCGTCCCAGCCGTGACCGAGAACTGGTAGCGGCACTTGTCGCACTCGAACTGGTTGCGCGAGGCGATCCGCGAAACGGTGGTCGGCTCGTCGCAGCGCGGGCACTCGGGGCCAGCGGGCCAACGCAGATCCTCAAGATAGGCGCGGCACTTCTCCTCGCTGCCGAACTCCTCGATCAGGCCCACAAGCGTCGTAGACTCCATCAGAGAGCCACCATGCCACGAGCGAAGCCCAAGGCCCACGACCTCACAAACGAGCAGGTCGCGCAGCGAATGTTCCCCAAGCAAGCACGGGAAGCGGTGCGCGCAGAGGCCCAAAAAGCCCGGAAACCAAAGGCAAAAGAGTCCACTAAGAAGGACTCTAGCTGATATCCGACCCTGTGTCAAGGGGATAATCCCCGATGACTGTGCTGCCGGCCGGCACGGGGATATCGGAGTTGAAAGAGTAGCCGACACGGCCAAGCTCTGCGGGTATCATCGCACTTACACCAGCGAACGAGTCATCCGGCGCATTCAGGATGCGGTTCACGTTTGCGCCCCCATCTGCATGTACTCGCTCTCGCTCATGTTCGCCTGCCAAGCCAACGCCGCCAAAGGTGTCTGCACGTCAGGGTGAGCACGCTCATAGTATGTGCGTACCGAGCCGTCTGGCTCCGGGGTTGAGTTCAGCATCTCAACGAGCACCAGCGGCTTACCGTCTGGCTCATCTGGCGCGTCGGGTATCCGCCACAGCTTCCCCCAATCATCCTCGCCGATAAGCTCAGCGTTGCTTTCCGCCATGAAGCGGTCCGCACCGAACCGTTCGAGCATCACCCGTCGAACCTCCACGTTCGGCTCGTCCCGGATCTCTTGCACCGTTAGGCTCTCTGGGTGCTCGACAATCTTTGGTGTCACTCGTACACCGTGGATCGACCATACGCCCCACCCATCCCGGTAGCCGAGCGCTGGACCTCGCTCGTCATGTAGCCGGCCCTCACCATCTACGGACACGTTGGATGGTCGCTCCGTAAGGACAACCAAGCCGATCATCGGCCACCACCATGAGCTAGACCGCGCGGTTGTCTCCCAAAGGGCGAGACGCCGACTTACCTGTTCCTTGTAGTTGACGGCTAGGTTCGTCTCGGGCCACAAGTAAAATGCGATCCACGCGGCTTCATGCTGTGCCCACCAGCATTGTGCGAGCTGGTCCCTGAGCTGGTCCCCAAGCTGGCCCCCAAGCTGGCCCCAGAGCTGGTCCCAGAGCTGGTCCCCGAGCTGGCCCCTGAGCTGGTCCCTGAGCTGGCCCCCGAGCTGGCCCCTGAGCTGGCCCCCGAGCTGGCCCCTGAGCTGGCCCCCGAGCTGGCCCCTGAGCTGGTCCCCAAGCTGGCCCCAGAGCTGGTCCCTGAGCTGGTCCCCAAGCTGGCCCCTGAGCTGGCCCCCGAGCTGGCCCCAGAGCTGGTCCCTGAGCTGGTCCCTGAGCTGGCCCCTGAGCTGGTCCCTGAGCTGGTCCCCAAGCTGGCCCCCAAGCTGGCCCCAGAGCTGGTCCCAGAGCTGGTCCCCGAGCTGGCCCCTGAGCTGGTCCCCAAGCTGGCCCCTGAGCTGGCCCCCGAGCTGGTCCCTGAGCTGGTCCCTGAGCTGGTCCCCGAGCTGGTTTGCGTCGTTGCGCAACGTCTTCAACAGGTTTGATAGGAACCAGGAGCCACACACGCCAGCCAACGGAGAGTCCAGCCAGACGACTGCTGGTGGAGGCTGGCCAATCTCGGCGTACATCGCGCGGACCGCTGTCTCCATTGCTGGCCGATCGGCTGGTTCGGTGCAGCGGCCGACGGATAGCCATTCCTCATAACTCGCCGCGAGATGCTTGGTTTGGCTTGGGGTTAGTTTCGTGAGCTTGCCCATCAGCGAAGCATCCTGTCACCAATTAGAGCCGCCATCAGTCCATCACCTGACGTGGGGCCTCTGGCTGGTATTCACGCTTCGGCCGGATGATGTGGTCCCCGGGCAGCACGACGAAATGTAGGTGCTCCTCGTGCTCGACAATGACGCCAGGTATGTCTTCGCGGGCGAGAATTGCATAGTCGGCCGCTTCGATGCGGTCCGTGTTTTGGTATGCGGGCATCCAGCATACGATGTCTCGCCGCCGGTCACGGCACCGCCAAGCGTCGATAAGTCCGCACTCGGCCTGCACATGTAGGAAACGGTCGGCCATCTCGTCGAGATCATCCTGGCGAAATAGTGTCGCGGCATCGTCGAGAACACAGTGCGCGTGCCCAGTGCGCTCACCCTCAGCGAGCACAATTCGCCCGCGGGCGTCCCGGGCGACGGCTGTTGCGTTCGCGGGGATGCTGTCGATAGGGATTAGAAGTACGTCGCCCTGTCGTTGTAGCTGCCTCATGGTGTTTGTCTCCGTGTTTTGGGTTTGGTTTGCTTCGGTTAGGGTTTGATGTCTGCGCTCAGCTTAGGGGATACCGAGGAGGGCTTGCGGGTTTCCACGGTGACGTGCTCATCGATCTCGCCAAGGGTCTCGACGGGATGGGCGAGCGGTGATGGTTGAGCGCGTGCTGCCCGGAGGTTATCGTTCTCGGCGGCAACCATGGCACCGAAGGCATTGGCGGCCATTGAGCCAATCTCGGCAGCGGTAGTATTTGGCGCGATTGCTCGCTCGCCTTCGATCCAGCGGCCCCGCGAGATAGTGCCACGTTCCAAGTCTAGGCGTTCGATAAAGGCTTCCTCGAAGCTGATGCTTAGGTTGCGTCTCACGTCGCTTTCCCCAGCAGCGAGTCGAGGGCCGGACGCTCATATAGCCCCGCATCATCGAGTGACCAGTCGCCACGACAACCACAATCGCATCCGAAGATTAGCTTGCGCTCGTTTAGATCCTTAGCCTTCAACGATCCGAAGCTCTTTGGCCTCCTCATCATGCCGGCGCAGAAGATCACCGCGTATTCGGGCGGTAGTGCCTCAGTTTCAATCGAGTAGCCCCGCGATCTCTTGCAGGGTCCAGATGTGGTCGGCGACGCCTGCGGCCATCGCTGGCGTGCGCGGGTAGGGGTTCTTGAGGCTGGTGTGCGGACGGCCGAAGTTGTAGTGCATGAAGTGCAGGGCGATGGAGGCCATGTGGTTGTCGAGCTTCTTCGAGAAGCCGTTGGTCAGCCGTGTGAAGCGGCGCATACCCATCCGCATCGTGAGGTTCTGGCGCTCGACGTAGGACGTGCTGATCTTCGCGGGGTCCGGGTTGCCGCGATCGACACGGACGCGCGCTCCTGTGCAGACTGGCGGGCTGTAGCGAGCCTGTCCGGTGCGTGGGTCCGCTGCGTACTGCTTGATGAGCTGCGCAAAGTCGATGTTGTGGCGGAACGCCAGGCCGACCGCATTCGGGTAGGCGGCGTGCCCGTCCGTCGTGAGCTGGATGCGGTCGCGTAGACGGTCCTTGAGGTCCAGCATGAACGCGGCGGCGTCCTCGTATTTCCGGTCGCCCACGTACCAGCACACGATGAGCTTGGAGTCGGCGTCGAGCGCCGTCCATGTCCAGACATCGCCGGTGCCGAACGTGCCCTTCATCTCGGCTGGCTTGTTTCGCTCCTTGTAGGCGACGAACGACCAAATCTCGTCTGCCTCGATCGTCTTGCATGGCAGGTCCCGTAGATGCTCGTCCTGGTAGGAGGCGCATGCCTCACCAATGTCCAGCAGCAGCTTCGAGACGGTGTTGATCGAGCAGCCTGCCATGCGGGTCGTCGCGCGAAGGCTGTTGCCCTCAACCATCATTCCGAGGATCGCGGCGCGCTTCTCGGTGGACAACCTGTTCATACTGAACATTATGCGTGATACGTCGGACGGAAAAACTCCCTCCAACAGCAGCGCTACGATGCTCGGTATGACCACGCATCCACGACGGCCGCGCGACCCGAACCAGCTCGGAAAGCTCATCGTGGACATCGCCACGGGGCAGGTCGAGGACCCCGACCCGAATGCCGGGAAGGACCCCAAAGCCATCGCACGCGGGCGCAAGGGCGGTCAGAAGGGCGGGAAGGCCCGCGCGGCAACCTTGACAGCCGAGGAGCGAAGCGAGTCCGCCAAACGCGCCGCGAAGGCGCGGTGGAGCAAGGCAGCTCATCGCTGATCCCTAGCTGTCTGTGCTTGGCTCGTCTTCCTCTGATTCCAGGGCTTCGGTGCGGCGTCCGGCGAGCGTCTTGAAGCGCTCGAACTCGGTCGCTCGGTCGGGCTCTGCAACGTCGCAATGATGCCTGCGAGCGTCACGTCGGCGGGCACGAGCAACGCGGGAGCTTTCGCCACTGGGATGGTCGTCGTTGCGGAGATGTTCGGGCATTGTTCGGCTCCTGATGACTAGCTTAGGCTCTTCTCGGCAAATTCCAATAGGTTTGTTCTGAGGAAGTCGTAGGCAGTTCGTAGCCTGTCGGAGATCATGGCCTCCTCTGGACGCTCATCTGGCGGTGGAAAATACAGATCCGCGCTGATCGTAAGGTCTGAGGTCGGAGAATGAACTGGACCGATGTTGGCGTGCCAGTGATAGGTCTCAGTATCTCCGACAAGCGTTAGGCCAACTCCGGCCAGCTCGCCAGGAAGGGCATCTATGGCGCGCTCCCCGTCGGCTCCCTGCGTGATACGTCGTGAAAGGAGCTTCGCCCGGACACGCTCCGCCACGTCCTTCTCCGGGTCTCCCTCGGGGATGACACCCGCCACAAGAGCGCGATTCGCCGTCAAGAATGGGAGCCGAGCTGGCGTTAGAAAGCGCTTCGTTTCCTCAAGAAGGACCAAAACGCGCTTGTCGAGCTGGTTGAAGTCCTGGAAGGCTTTACTCGACACGTGGATGCGAGTCGTGGAGATGTCGTACCGCCAATGCTCGCTCTCGAACTCCGCTCCGATGTTGGCGCGCAGCTCACAGGACTCGAAGAGATCATCGGTGTTGAGCGCTCCGTACAGACCGGACAGCTCGCCTTCCTTGAATCCATGGTCGAATCCAGGCCACATCAAGACATCCAGCTCGATCCGCCTCGTCCCAAACTCGTCAAACAGCAGCGCCATTTGGCTTCTCCTTGCTCGCTGATCGCAAGCGGCACAGCCTACGCCCATCTGTTAGAACTCCGAGGTACTGTGATGTCCAGCGGTACGGCGCCACGCCCGGCCCTGCGGCATGGCGCCCCTGGGATGCTCAGAGCCGTGCTCGGCGAAGCAGCATGCTCGCGGACACGCCGAGGCCGTCCGTGATCTTCAAGAGCGTGTCGATGGTGATGTTGAACTCGCCACGCTCGACCGCCCCGAGATAGCTGCGATCCAACCCCACGCGAGCCGCGAACGCCTCTTGTGCGTACCCGCGCTCTCGCCGAGCCGACCGGATCGCCTCGCCGACGGCCTGGATCGCCGCCGATTTCTTGGCAGGCATCCGTCAGATCACGTGGCCGGTCAACGCGACCAGATGGTACGCGGCGGGTGTGGCGAACACGAACCCATCCGAGGTCCGGTAGATCAACCCGGCGCGGAGCAGGGGTTCGATCACGCAGTCCGGGTCGAAGTAGTTCAGCTCCCGTCCCATGTCCGGGACCGCCCAGAGCGGCGGCAGACGGCCGGGATCGGTCAACAGATACAGCGCGTCGCGTTCGAGGTTGCCGAAGTCGCGCGCAGGCTCGTCGGGGGTAGGGTTCTCGTCGGGCATCGGGGGACCTCCCGGTGTCAAGGCCCCGGCGTTGGATTACCGTCCGCGCCGGGGCCGCTGGATTGGTTGCCAGCGACACTAGACCCCGCAACCTGTCCCGTGGGGACGAATCCCAAACTGAGACACTACCATTCGGGCTTCCCGGTCACGTCTACCAATACCCATGAGTTGTCCTACGGTCGGCTCGACCATGTACTTACATACGTTACTCGATGAAAGGAAGGCTGTCAATGGAGGCATCAACCGCACTCGCGGAGCCGGTCGCTGAGGCCACGGAACCAGCCCTGGAACCGAGCCCTGCTCCTATCCCAGAATCGACTCCGACGCCGGAACCCGTAGGCGAACCGACGCCAAGCCCGGCTCCCGAACCAGCACCGGAACCCCTGGAGCCCGTCTCGGGTCGCATCATGCTCCACTGCGGGCTCGCCCGTGAAGTCCGGGACATCAGGCCAGTCGTTGTGGCCTTCGAGAAGGACGAAGCCGTCGAGCTGACGGGGCTGGATGAGAAGACGTTCACGGTTCGGTCAAGCGAGATTGCGCTGTACGAACAGGTCTGGTAGCATGGGGGTTGCGGCCCTACCTCAGACGCCAAGCATTGATCCGTCGTGAGGCGGTGAGCAAAAAGAGGACCAGCCTACGAGCCGGTAGTCGCTGAAGCCGGATCGCAGCCGGTAGGCAAGCAGCGGGGCGCGTTTCTAAGGTGAGGATGGTATGCAGCGCTGGCACGCAGAGCGGGACTTGATGCTCCGTAGATGGCGGGAAGAGATCGCCAAGCACGAGGCATTCGACGGCGCCTACTCTTACTGCGCACTCGCGCCAGTACCACCAACAGCGGATGAGGATTCCTGTCACTGTTATCTCGGTATGGGGTTCATGCGCAAGCGCACCCCTCATAGCTGTGGCAACGCACGTTGCATGCTGTGTCATTGGGACAAGTATTATTATCCGAAGAATCGGGCGAACACTCGCCGGGCGGCGATCGAGCGTGACTTGATCGCATCAGGCTTGTAAAATGGGCCAGCTTAGAGCGTACCTCGATAATGGCTGGTCGAGCCGGACTATTCTAGACCGGAGGAGAAACCATGCAATGCATTCGTCGTATTCGCCAGCTCATTCCCATTAAGTTCGCCACGGGCTATGAGACCCGCGAGGAGCCTGAGACTGAGTGGACGCCGATGTTCTCCAGGTGGTGGATGTGGCTTGGTCGCTGCTATAAGGTAAAGCATACGCCACTGGTGTAGCATTGGGGGTGTGGTGCAACGAACGATCAATAGGTAAGCATGCGAATCGGGAGTCCCGGCCATCCCTTCGCAGTAACGCTTCTCTTCGGGCGCGGTGAGGGCCACTCGCTCTTAGCCGCCCTACTCATCTTGCGTCAGTAGCTGAATTGGTAGAGACCGTAACCCGGTCCCCAGCACCTCTCTTTCAAGGAGGCGGATGTGGGTTCGAGTCCCATCTGGCGCATTTACTCATTAGTACGGTTCTCGCTGACCGAGAAATAACAGCGAGTGGAGGAGGACTAGCGGACAATGACCGATAGGGTAAAACTTCAGTTGCAGTCTTGTGAACGCGCTAGATAGCGAGACGGTGTTACACAATCGCCCGTTTGGGCAGGAAAGGACGAGATGGCAAGCCACGAAACAAGCGCTGTAAAGGTGACACTGGAAGGCGGCAGTAAAACAACGCACGTGCGGAAGACTGCGGCTAAGGACTATGGCTGGGACGAGGACTGGCGTGAGCAACTAGTCGCAGCACAGGAGGCCGTGGTTCACTCGCTGCAACTAGCGGTCGTCCACGAATCGACCGGGCGACCATACAAGAGCGGCGAAGTCAAGGACATAGCCGTCGCCCTCGGCGTTGCGGTGGACAAGCTCCAGGTACTCACGGAGTTGTACCCTACGAGCTTCTTTGGTCCTGACGCGGCGCCGACTGGCGTGTTGGTTGGTGGGACTATGAGCAACGACGAAGTGAAGGTGATGCGAGCATGGTTCGCTCGTCTGCCGAAGGCTGACAAACATCGGCTTGCGCAATCCCCCGATCAGCCATTCGCTCCGGCGAAAGCCAAAGAAGTGCGCGGATGAGCGACCTCGGCAACAAGTCACCGACGATGCAGGCAACGTCATCTACCGTACATGGAACGATGATCGGGGCTGGAAAACCGTCATGTTGTATTTGACGGAGACGCAGGAGACAGGGCACCATGAGGTAATGGGGCCGGTCATCGGCAAGTCGGTATGGGACTTCGCGCCTCGAGAGACGGTGCAGCGATGACCTGTATTGCGGGCATCGAGCACGATGGCAAGGTCTACGTTGGCGGCGACTCGGCAGGAAGCAACGGACGCGCTCTATGCGTTGCGGGATACCAAACAGACGCCGGAAGCAAAGCTCCTTACTGCTCTCGGTGCGGTAGAGGAGCTAACGCCTTATGTGCATGGCCCGTTCAAGGTTGTCAGTGCATGATGTTGGGCCTAAACAAGCAGCACAAGAAGGTCCGTATGCACTTGAAGGACGGCCCCAGCATCGAGTGCCGCTTCGCGGGAAGAACACGCCACGAGTACACAGGCGCGTGCTGATGCTCTCAAATCTCATCGACGCCATAGCCATCGCCGCCTTTACGCTCGGCATCTACGAACTTGCGGGCCGAGGCTGGGCGCTTATCGCCGCCGCCTTCCTGCTTGTGATCGTGGGCATAGCGGTTGAGGGACTGAATCCAATCAAGCTGGCTATGACCGCGCAGCATGACCTGCGTGCGAAGATCAAGCTGAAACGGGTAGAACGTCAGGCGCGACGGACTCGACAGGCTTCTTAGAGTGCCGTTCGAGGTAGTCAGCCATGGCACGCAGACGCTCGGGACTATCGCCAGCACACCCGAGCCCGATATTGCAATGATTGCAGAGCAATGCGCGAATCGCGCCCGTCGCATGGCAATGATCGACGTGGAGACGGGTCCCACGGCCGCCCAGCTTCTGCGGCCGTTCGGTGACAGATGGCACATCGGCTGTCTTGAGCGGCGAGCATCGTGGCGAACTCATCGGTTGTGAGATCATGTTTGGCTAGAGTCCGACGGCGTTCCTTGCGCTGAAGTGCTTCTACGTTACGGCTGCGCCATCCCCTTTCCTTGAGGCGGACTTTCTCGGGATTCGCCTTCGCCCAGTCTCGCTCATATTCTTTGAAGCACGCGACGCAATATGAAGCATGTGAGCCATCGCGTGGCTTGCCACATTGCGAGCAGTTTTCGCGCTTAGGCTCGCAGCTACGGCAGTAGGTTCGGTAGTACTTACCCTCTTTTGGCGCCGGCTTGCCACATGTGCGGCAAGTGCCGTAACACGGCGGCCGACCCCAGGTATCTTGGGGCGGATAAGGCATCGCGGACAGCGTTGGTCATCCTTTGGTTTGGTCATAAACCCATTATAGCATTAGTGGGGGAGGTGGTTTAGGGGAATGTCGTTGATCCTTCGCGCGCTGTCACAGACAATGGACGCACGCGCGGCGCGGCCGGGCACCGAATGGGGCAACAGCGTTCCCCCGTAGCCTACGAACTCAGAAATCGGGGGATTCGGTGGGTCTGGAGGCATGGGTGTAAGCCAAGAGGCGGCGCTCTCGATAGCGACCGTCTACTCATGCGCTAACCTTCTTTCTAGCTCGGTAGCGAACTCCCCCGTTCTGCTGCTCAACAACAGGGTACTACGAAAGGCGAAAGAGCTAAAACCCTCTCCCCTCCTCACCGAACCATACTGCGAGATTGGGCTTTTCGACTGGATCGTCCAGTTCGTCGCGTCCCTCGCCATTCGTGGCAACTTCTTCGGCCAGATCATCAGCCGCGACAAGCAGCTCTACCCGACGCAGATCAAGCCCATACCGGCCGACAGTGCGCATGTCGAACGGCTGCGTAAAGGAGAACTCCAGTATCGGTTCTTCAATAAAGTTGTGCCAAGGCAAGATGTATTTCACGTCAAGCTCCTCTGGCTTCCGGGAATGTTGGAAGGCATTAACCCAATTGAGGCGCAGCGCTTGGCGTTTAGCAAGTCGCTTTCGCAGTCCACCTATGGGCTACAGTACTTCCGCAATAGCGCGAACCCGTCGATCGTGATCCAGGTCAAGGGTGACCTGTCGCCGGACCAGACAAAGAAAATGGTTCGCTCGTTTATGGCGGCGCACCAGGGCTTGAATAGCTCGCATCTTCCAGCCGTCGTGACGGGTGACACGGAAATCAAGCCGATCACGATATCCCCGCAGGACTCCCAATTCCTAGAATCGCTTCAATGGTCGGCATCAGAGATCGCATCCACGATCTTTCGGTGCCCCCCGCACATGATCGGACTGACTGAACGAGTTTCGTGTCTGCCCGCCGAAGCGCAGGTGTTCACGACGCAGGGACCACGGCCAATCTGCGAGATTCAGGCTGGCGAGGAGGTTTGGTCGCTCGGTGAGCGCGGGATCGAGCCTGCAACGGTCGTCTCGCGGCAACTAACCGGCCACAAGCCTCTCCTGAGCATCCAGACATCGGCTCGCACTGTCAAGTTGACGGCAAACCATGTTTTGCCAGTGCGCCGATACTTTGGACGGCCAGAGGGCCGTGCGAGTGGCGACTGCGCCTGGGAAACGGTTTGGGTTCGCGCCGATGAGGTTACGATCAAGGATTACCTGCTCGTGCCTCATGGCTTCGGGGACCAGGGTGATGAGTATGCGCCCAATGGGCGCCAGCTTACGGTCGGCGCGATGGAGCTTTGTGGACTCTACACGGGCGATGGCTCACAGGACAAAAACCGTTTCGAGCTCGCCCACGAGAGCAAGCCCGATCACATGGAGCACTACTGCCAGGTCGTACGCGATGAGTTCGGCGTAGAACCCTACACAGACAACGCACCCAATCGGGGGATACGCACAGGCACGAGGACGCGCTTCTCGTCGGCCGACGCACGCGAACTGCTTGACGACTGCGGGTTCACGGGCGACGCGCATACAAAGCGAGTGCCGGGTTGGGTGTACGAACTCAAGCCGGAGCTACAGCTAGCATTCCTGCGCGGATATCTCGACGCAGACGGGAGTGTCAACAAGGCAGGGGCGATTAGCTTCGCATCGTGTAACCGACTCCTGCTAGAGGATATCCGCCACTTGTGCATCCAAGTGGGTGTTCCGGCTGGACGAGTCCACCTGGGACGACCGCCGTGTGACGCGGTGATTGCTGGCCGTCGTGTGCGGTCGGGCCAGAAGTATCAACTTGCTCTCTCGACTGTGTTCTTCAATAGTCGTATCGGTGCCAATAGCGCGCGTAAGCGGGCGCGACTCGTCACTCGACCAGCAATACGACTAGGGCGCTATGACGAGGGATGGACGGGCGGCAACGTTGGCGGCTGGGATGGTCGCCGGCAGAGCCCGAGCTACGGTTGGGAGTACGACGACGTTATCTTGCAGCGTGTAATCAAAATCGACCGCTCGAAAGTTGAGGTGCCAGTCTATGACCTCGCGGTTGCGGGTAATCACTCCTTCCTAGCCGAAGGCGTGGTTGTTCACAACTCGTGGGGTCGATTATCGGGGGATCGAGCAGCAGGAGCTAGGCTTTACGAAAAACACGTTGCAGGACTATACGGGCCGTTACGAAGCCGCGATGACCGCGATCCACCCGCCAGGGCAGTTCGTGGCGATCGACATGAGCCACCGTCTGCGCGGGGATACCCTTGAGCGCGCGAACGCTGGCTCGCTCGGGACGCTCGGAGGCTACTTCACGCCGAACGACGCACGAGCACTGTTCGACCTGCCGGCGTTGCCGGACGGCGATAAACTGAACTCGCCGATTAACACGACGCTACTTGAAAAAGTGATGGCGGAAGCGGAACAGGCCATCGAAGCGAAGTATGCACCGGAGCCGGCTGTGCCGTCATCGAACGGTGACGGGAAGGTGTTGACGCCAGCTAAGTAGGCCCCTCAGAACCCGGCGAGACGATTGCTTTCCTGCTCGTGCTCCTCGGTCATGCAGCGCACCCATACCTTGCGCTGAGCGGGGTCGTGTGGATTATCTATCCGTCTGTCGAGTAGCGAATCGCACACGAGTTCATAGACGGCACGGCTAACATGCTCAGGTTCATGGTTCGGTAGTAGTGATTTCTATGTCTGCGCCGAGCAGGGCGCCTACGCCGTTGTGGCGAGGGATAAGGCATAGTCCGCGTCGCGGACCGATTTGGCGCATACCTTTCAGCTTCAAGGGGTTCGGGGTTGTGGTCATGGTGTCTCCTTCGCGTAGATGATAGATGCCTGCGATGAGGCGATTCTCAAACTCGGCGTCGAAAGCCTCGGTAAGGTCGCGGAGTGTCACACCGTTGAGGCTGGCGGAGTTGTCGGCTTGGTGCAGTTTGCCGAAGTCGTCACTCACTGCTCGTCTCCGGCGGCGCGGGCCGCACTCAAAAACGCCGCATAACACCAGTGCTGTAGGAAACGCGGCGTGTCGCCAGGATAGTCGCCGTGGATATGGCGATGCGCCGGCTTACTGAGATACACAACAGTTGCGTTCCGCTTAGCTGCCTCCCGCGCGATGCACTCAACAAGTTCGCGCTGTGTGGTATCGTGGTGGTCTTCACGATAGGTGGCGTAGGTTTTCACTTGCGCGCCGTGTATATTGTCCGTCCCGGCGGCCAGCGCCTCAACCTTGATCTCCGTCACATCAATGCCCACCTTGCCGGGCACCCACAAACACTCACCCCAGCCGAACGATCCCTCAGCCCACTCGTCCTCACCGTGATCGTCTAGCGCGAGCAGATGCGGACGAAGTATCTTGGCGAGCACTGGCGGCTCGTATGGCTCAAACGGGGTTTGCAGCTCGCCCACGGTCTGACGGAGCGATGTAATGTCCGTGCGCATCTCGCCGAGCTTGTCGGCTAGCTCAACAATCGCGTCCTCGATCGTATGTATTTCCGATGGTGCCATACCGAAGGCTTGCGCAAAGGATTGCTGTGCCGCGTTGCCCTTCACCGGCATCCTATAGAGTTCGCCAAGACGATTGTGAATCCAGCCTAGCTCCGCAACGGTGAGTTTACCGGGGATCGCCTTTAGCTGTTTCTCCAGTTCCTTGATCTCATTGCTGCGGATCTCGACGGTGCCCTTGGGTGCCTTCACGTCCAGCCAGTCATCCAACTTTCGGGCGCCTGTGGGCTTGACCTCGGACTCCACCGTAAAACGTACCTGCTTGCCGGGGTTCGCCTCGCTCCATGCCCGTGCATCCGCATCTGTGAGCGGCTGCGCCTCGTCAAAGGCAACTCGTCCAGTCACGGCGGCATGGACCTTCTTGACGAACTCGTCCCCGAGCAATGCACGGAGACGCCCTATCGCAACGCCCACTTGGTTCGCAAGGGACTTTAGCTCTCCTTCTACGTGCTTGATCTCGTCGCTTCGACTCGGCTCATCGGTCATCGGTGGTCCTTTCGGTTAGTCGGAAGCGGAGGGGTGCGGAGTGTCGCGGCAGGGGTGTCGAGAGAGAGGGGGCGTACTGTGAGGGCGAGGGCGACGGGGGGCTGTCGGAAGGGATGGGGAGATAGGCGGGGCCGAGGGGTATCGACGAGGAGGAATGTCGGGTGCGGCGCATAGTATCGAGGCGCGACGGATTGGTTTGACTGGTCGGATGGGCTGACAGGTTCGTGCGGTGTTTCGAGCGGGCGGTGTCGAGAGATTATGCGGCCTTAAGTTTACGGGTACGGGATGACATTTTCTGCCATTTGCGGCTCTCAAAAGTGCCATAGCCGAGCTTGCGTGATGCGCCAAGGCCGTTACGCTCGGCTGTGAGCCAAATCGCGGCCCAAACATCCTCGGGAAAGTCGTGGTCTGTCTCGACCGCGAAGGATACGTCGGCATCGCGGACGAGCTCCGTGTACTGGATAGCGCTCATCGGCCCCTTCGGGCCTACCTTGTGTATAAACGACTGTGGAATTTCGGTGGGCTCGTCCACGCCGAGGTGAATCCGGTCATCGAGAACAAACACATGCTCGGGAAACCAACTCTTGAGTGCCTTTCCTTGCTCGGACATTTGGCCCCATTTCTTCGGGATGCGTCCCTCGGCGGCAGCGATGCACGCCGATTCTACAAGCATCGCCTTGACTTGAAAGCCGCGCACATAAAGGCCGTTGCTGTCCTTCGCAAAGCCCACAAGGCCCTTGCGTTTCGCGGCACGCTCAATGGCCTCATCGGCACTTAGTCCCTCCTCGACCATGATTGAGGCGACCTCGGAGCGAATTAGGTCATCGGGTGCGGCGGTCTTGCGCTTGAGGTGTCCCTCAAGAATTGTCTCGTTTAGGGGCACGCCGCCCGCGATCGTGTGCAGGTGGATCGAGGCGACGAATACATACGGATAATTCTTGCGCCGGTATGGCTCGAATATGCTGGTCATGTTGGCCTTTCGTGTTTTGGTTAGTAATAGTTCAGGAGGTCGGGAGGATTGGGCAGGCCTGTTCGGCTGGGAGCTGTGATGACGAGTCGGGAGCGTGGGGCGGGGCAGGAGCAGTGTGGGCAGCGGAGTCGGAAAGGCAGCGGGGAGGTGCAACGGCTGGGCCAGTCAACAAGGGCCGTCGTGCTATTTAGCGATGCTTTCGTAGAGTGCGAGGAACTGGTCCTCTGAAAAGACCTCGCTTGTTTTGCGCCTACCAGCCTTCTTTGCGACTGCACGGTGAAATGCCTCTAGCATCGCTGCGCGTTGCTTATCGCCGCGATAGCTGTCGGCGACATAGAGATGATCGGCTCCGGTCATGTCGCCGATCGTTCGCTGAGTGTTGGCATCGTCTACCTTGCAGCGCCACGTTATAAACACTGAGACATCATCGTGCTTGCCGGTAGCACGTCGGCCGAATTCACTAGCGGGAGCGTGGTGACGCGAACGCTGCCGCTGGCTTTGGTAGGCACCTTGCAGTATCTCGTAGTAAAGGCGATAGGACTGGGCCTCCAAAAACGCAGCATGTTGTCTTGGATGCTTCTCGCGCATGAGCCTGTCGATACGCAGGGCTTCCTCCGCAGGTACAAAGTCACCGTTGGCTAGCACCTCGGCTATGAGTCCTTGCAGAATCTCATACGGGCCGGATTCAGGAACCAGTGCGGGTCGTGCTGCCATCGGAGTCCTCTCGTTTAGTGTTGAGCATAAGTTCGATTGCGCGACGAAGGAACACTTCACGTGGCACGTCACCACGAGCAGCTTCTACCCGCGCAAGTAGATCATCTTCTAGTCGAAGCCCAGTTTGTTTCACATTCGCGCAGACGTTAGCACACGCTAACAGGTGCGTTGTGCTCACTTCCCGCAAATTGCGGGCTTTTCGTTTCCGAAGGAGGTCCGCATGGGTGTTGAGACTGAGCCGGTCGAGACTGACATCGTGACGGTCGAACGGTCACTTGAGCGGGAGTGGCGCGCGAAGTACAAGAAGGCCGACCGTGACGAAATGGCAAAAAAAGGCGAAGCAATGGCCGATGGCTCGTACCCGATCGGGGACGAAGACGACCTAAAAAAAGCGATCAAAGCGGTCGGACGTGGAGATGCGAGCCATGACTCAATCCGTGCGCACATCATTAAGCGTGCCAAGGCGCTGAAACTCAGTTCGCTCATACCCGACAATTGGTCTAGTGATGGATCGCTGAAAGAAGAAAAGTCGGTGTGGTCAACGCTTGAGGAGCGCGAAACCTACAATGACCGTCGCCAGATGGTGCAGCAGGCGATAGTCGAATCGCTCCCGAAGCCTAAAAAGGGCGAATATTCCTACGTCTACATCTCGGACATGACTGACGAGTGGGCGGTGTATGAACGCGAAGACGTGTTGTGGCAGGTGACGTACATGGTGGACGCCGATGATAATGTGACGTTGGGGACGCCTAAGAAGGTGCGGCGTGTCACCACATATGCGCCGGAGGCGAATGGTCGGCGTGCGGTGGAAAACGACACTGAGGACATGGAAACGTGCCCGACGTGTGATGGTAGTGGCAAGGTGAAGGGTAAGGAGTGCCCGGATTGTGATGGCACGGGCGAAATCGAGAAGGATTCGCGTAGCGCCGCACAGTTTGAGCTGCGTAAGCGGCGGGTCGAAAATCTGCGTAACGCGAAGGGCTTGGAGCACCGGCAGTTCTCGGTGCGTGAATGTGAGTTCCGGGACGGCAGCGAAGACGATGATGGCATGTTCCATTTTGAAGGATATGCGTCACTTTTTGATGTGCCATATTCGGTTGGTGGCTTCACGGAGACTATTTCCCGTGGCAGTTTTCGCCGCACATTGAAAGAGGAACCGGATTGCGTGTTTCGAGTGGAACACGAAGGCTTGCCGCTTGCACGAACGGAACGTAAGGACTCGGACATTCCGGGCACGTTGAGGCTGGAGGAAACATCCAAGGGGCTGCTCGTGAACGCGACCTTTGACCCGCGGGACGTGGATGCACAGAGGCTAAAGCTGAAGATGGAGCGCGGGCTCGTGGATCAGATGAGTTTCGCGTTTCGCTGCACCGATGATGACTGGAATGATGAGCTAACTGACCGCAAAGTGAAGGGTGTGACCTTGCACGGCGGAGATGTGAGTGCCGTCACATTCGGCGCATCACCGTCAACGGGTAGCACGACAAGTATTCGCTCAACGGATGGCGAGTATGAGTTCCGTGCGGGTAAAGCGTTGTCGTCTGCGAAGGAACAGTTGATTCAGGGCTTGGTGGATAAGCTCGCGGAGGCCGGAGACGAGCTTTCGGGTCTACTGCCGTCGGAGTCTGAGCCTGCATCGTTCTGGGAGGGCCTGGAAGCGAAGGCAGCGGCGAAGGGCGAGGAGTACACGGAGCGCGTGCGTGAGCTACGCGCCGAGTATGAGGCTGAGGCCAGAGACGATGCTGACGAGGGTGTGTCTGACTCGATCGACGAGGCGAAAGAGGCTGTTGCTAAGGCGCTAGCCGAACAGACCGGTGATATGGACAGTCCGTCCGACGAGAAGGTCACGAAGGCTTTGGAAGCGGCTGCTACCGCGCTCGGTAAGGCTGATGAGGCTCAGGGTGCTGATGACAGTGAGGAGACGAACGGTCGCTCGGCTGTTGTGGTTGATCTGACGCGTCGTGCTGAGCAGGAACTGGACATGTTGAGGTTGGCGCGATGAGCGACACGCTAGAGCTTGACGAGACTGTCGAGGAGGACCGTGGCGCTGCGATCCCGGCCGAAGTCCGGGCACGTATCGAGGCGGAAGCGGTTGTTAGCGCTCGTGCGTACCATGCTGAGCTACAGCGGCTTTCACCGCGCGTTGAGATACGTCGTGAGCCGATGGTGTATGAACGCTTTCAGGGTCATCTTCCACGCGAGGAGCAGGCAAGCTACTTCGCGGACGTGGCGCGTGCGCAGATCAGCAATGATCAGCGGGCGAGAGCACGGTTGGAGCGTCACGCCAAAGAGATTGCTGTTGAGAGTGAAAGGTTGCAGCAGCGGAGGCTTGAGGGCGCGGAGTTTCGTGTGAACCCTAGCCGTGTCACTGGTGGCGAGTTTTTTGGGGTGCCGTGGTGGGCCAATGAGTATTTTGCCACTGCCGCGAGGGCCAAGCGGGTTTACGCGAGCATGATCCCTACTTTCGATTTGCCGACGGGCGTGGTTGAAGTGAACCTGCCGCGTATCGTGGAAGGCACTCACGCGCCGGGAGTATCTGATGTCACGCCTGCGCCGGAACGGGACTTCACGGATGCGGCGGTTGAATCGTGGTGTGAGACGTTCGCGGGGCAGGCGGATTGTTCGATGCAGCAGCTTGAACAATCACCGGCTACTGCCGCCTTGGATGTAGTGGTGTTGAAGGACCTGTTGGAGTCCTATGACCGCAGGCTTGAGGAGTCGCTGTTTACTGGCACGGGGAAAGCGAACCAGCGAATCGCGGGTGTGCTGAATCTCACTACCGGTGCGGGTGGCGTGTCGGTAGTGCAGTACACGGGTAAACAGGGCTATGAAATGTTCGCTGCGCTGTCGCAGGTCGCGGCAAAGCTGGGGGATGCACGGAACTGTCCGCCGGAGGTGTGGTTGATGCGGACCGCTCGCTGGTGCTATCTCGGGGGTGCTGAGGATTTGCAGAACCTCCCTCTCGCGGTTCCTGGGCATCAAGCGCTCCCTCCCGTGGCGTACACGTTCGATGACTCGCGGCCTGCTGTCGCTCCCCCGATCCTTGGCTGGCCGACATTTTTGTCAGATGCGATTCCTGCGACTCTTGGGGCAGGGAAAAACCGCGACGTGATTGTGTGCGCACGTCCGACCGACAGTGTGTTGTTCGAGTCGCCGAAGCATACGAGCGTGTTCAAGGAGGTTCTGTCCGGGACGTTGCAGGCACGGTTCCAGCTTCATGGCTATGCGGCAGCGTTGCATCGTTATCCGACGGGCCTTGCCTATATGGAAGGCAGTGGACTAGAAGTGAGTGCGGAATACTAGTCATGCCTGACACGGGTAACAAAGCCAACATTCTGACGAGTGCGGGGCCGAAAGTCGAAGTGGAAGGAGCATCGACGGCGGTCGTGGCTGAAAACCTGGCTCGTGAGGGTCTGGAACTCGTGAACGCGTCTACAGCGTCGATCTACCTGGAACTTGGTGGGGCGGCTGTGTTGAAACAGGGGATTTTCTTGGCGTCGGGTGGTGGCTCGTGGAATGGGATGGTGGGGCCGATGGTGTGGACGGGCTCAGTAAACGCGATTGCTACGGCGGCGAATAGCGTGTTGACGGTCAGGGAGGTTTAGGGTGGCGGTGCGCAACCCGGCTGAACTGCCATCATCGGTGATAACTAGTGGTCAGCTTGAAACGGGCGAAGAAGTGCATATCTTCCAGGCTTCGCCTAAGCGCAATCTGTCGATCAGCTTGGGTAAAGCGGCGGCTCCTGATGAAGCTTTCGGGACGGCGGCAAAGGCGTCGCGTACCACCAAAATCCTAGAATCTGCGTTTACGGGGGACGGTGCCGATGGTTTGGCGGCCCTCGCGGGGGTCACTCATGCGGTAGCTGGCTCGCAAGCACAGGCGATCGGCGTGTTTGGAGGCGCGTCCACGGATGGCACGTATGTTGGGGCGGCGTCACACGCTGACGGGATTGGTGGCTATTTCATCGGCCGATCCTCGGCGGTATCCACGCGGTCGGGGCAGGGCATCTTCGCAAGCGGCCGTCGTGAATCTGCGGAAGGTGTCGCGGTGGGTAACGAGACGGTCTGCGACAACGAGACGGAAACAGCCGGCATCTACAACAAAGAAGGTGCGTCTAGCACCCGTGGTATCTGGCTGCACCCGGTCGGGACAGCTGATTCTGGCTGCGGGCTACAGATCGGCCATACTACCGCCGCTGCGCACTGGGCGGTCGGGATCGGCGTCAATAAGGAAGCGGTGACCGGCCAGAGCTTTCGTGACGACTCCGAAGCGCTGACCTCGATACAGGTCAACGGGACGCACTCGACGGCGTCGCTCGCCGTCGCGCAGGGGGCGGGACAGGTCGTGATCGGCGCGCTCGAAGCGCCAGAAGCGGGCCCGCTATTCGTCGTCTACTCGGGGACCTCGACGATCGATCCGATCCTTGATGTTGGCTCGGGCACCTCGACCTCGCACTCTTCGCGTTGGCGTAACGCGAGCGGCCAGTTCAAGCTGTTTGTGTGCAACGCGGCCAACCAATACCTGGTTGGGACCGTCCAGGGCGATACGGGCATCAACTTCACGCCCGGGAAGACGTTCCACTTCGGCGCGCAAACTAAGACCTCCCTCGTGCGGCTCTCAGAAAAGGCCGTGGGGCTAGCGCCAGCTACGGAACAACAGGTCGTGATCGGGGCTGCAACACCGGTCTCCGTCACGCCGCTGCTCGAACTGTTCGGCGGCGTCCGCAACCTCGACCCGATCCTCCTGGTCGGGTCAGCGGAAAGCAGCGCCTTCAGTGCGCAGATCCACAACGTGACCGGTAACGCCAAGTGGTTCGTCTCGAACTCCACGGGCGGCTTCCTCACAGGCACCGTCAAAGGCGACACGGGCTTCAACTTCACGCCCGGCCAGACCTTCCACATCGGAGCGCAGACTAAGACGAGCATTTTCAGGATTAGCGAAAAAGCCATCGGCCTGTTTGGCGTGGCACCTGTCGAACGTGCGGCGAAATACACACAGACGTACGCCACGGCCGCCCGCACCCATGCCGAACCGGAACTTTCGACGACGATCACAGTCGCCCTCGTGACAGAACTCGACACTGAACTGAACAAGACGAACAAAGCGGTCAACGAGCTGAAAAAGCTCATCAATTCGTTGATAAACGACAGTAGAGGGATCGGAATAACAGAATGAGCCAGCCGCATACGGGCAGGCCGAACGCCCGGTCGCCCCGCAAGGCTAAGAGCCCGGTCGCGGAGATGCCGCTTGAGCCGTTCAAGATCGTGGGCCAGCTCATCGGCGTGCGCCGTAACCCGGAGGGTGAGATAGTCAGCGAGGAGCCTATGGGGGACGTGGCGATTTACCGAGCGAACTTTGGCCGGGTGGCGCAGCTCGTTGATGAGGCGTGCGCCGAAGCGCGTGCGGGAGGCTAGGGTGGCTGTCCGCAATCCGATCGAACTGCCGGTGTCGGTGGAAAAACGGAGTCTCAAGGCATTGGGGAATGTCTCGGGTTCGCACGCGTTGAACCTGGCCGAAGGCAACTTCTTTACGGCGAAAGCTACTGGCGCGCTGACGTTCACAGCCCCGGAAAATGCGCCAGGCTATCCATATATCGCACAGGTGGTCGTCAACACGGGGGCTGCTGGCTATGCGCTGACGTTTGAAGGGTTGTCCTGGATCGGCACGGAACCGACGTTTGCGACGGGCAGCGAAAAGGAATATATCGTTACGATCATCGCCAAGGAAGCAGGCAAATTCCTCGCGGTTGTCGGGAAGGGCGAAACGGGCGCTACTGGCCCGGAAGGGCCGAAAGGGACCACGGGAGAAGTCGGCCCGTCGAGCATCGAGGCGATGACCCGCCATTGTTATCCAGAGATCACGGGTAACGCAAAGGTCATAGGCGCGTTCGCTCCCACCCAGTGGCAGGTGTATTACGAGCTGTTTGTCGTGCCGGTGAAAGCGAAAAAACTGCGGGTCTACATGGTCTTTGAATCAGTGAGCGGCCATGTGCGGACCTGGGCGTATGACTGCGGGGTCGCCAAAGCCGCCGTTTACACATGTCTCGCGGTGTCAAGTGGCACCGAATTGTATGAACCAAAAGAAAAAGAATTCCCCGAGCTGGTCGCTACTCTGGAACGCAAAGATGCCAAAGAATGGGAACCCGGTGAACTAATCCTCGTTGGTATCGGGGCGGATAATGCGACGATCAAATTCTGCAACTCGACCGCGCTCCAGAAAGCAACATATGGCGCTGTGCCGAGTGCTCTCTATAACGGGGCGTCGGGCCTAACGAAACTGGCGCTCAATGGCGCGAAAACGTTCAGTGAAGCGGCGTTCAAAGAAGCGGGGGGTCCAAAAGAACTAGCGGAAGCTGGCGTTCTAGGTACCACGACAATCGTACTTCCGATGTCGGTTGGGTGGACATAGATGCTGGGCATTGCCGCATCCGGCCTTGTGTTGCCGAGGCGGCAGAGCTTGGTCAGTGCGTCCAGTATCTTCCGGGCGAACGCGACAGTCCTCGCCCGCGCCGAAAAAGCAGTCTCCGAAGAACGCGTGGGGAAGCTCGCCAACCAGATGTATTACAACCGCGCGGCCAAGGCTGGCACGTTCTACGGCTACGCGGGGCTCGGCTACGGCGGCGCGGCCGAAGGCGCCTACCCGTTCATCAACGGGAAGAACTTCTCGGTCCCGATATGGGTCGTCCCCTACCAGCAGCCGCGCGTGAAGATATGGCTCGTCGAAGAAGGCGGGGCGGAAGAAACGCTCAGGACGGGCGAATTCAACGAACACATCCAGGAAGGCTTCAATGCGGTCCCGCTGCCAACGTTGTCGGCGGTCCCAAAGGGGCGCATACAGGCGCTCGGCAGCGATGGTGTGGCGGTCATCTGGTGTCCGGCGACGGATGAGCTTTGGGAAATGCACCGGCTCGGCACGTTCCTAGCTGGTGCCCACAAAGGCGAATGGAAGTTCGGCTACGGCGTTCACATCCCCGAAGCCTCGAAATGGAATGGCATCTGTCCTGCGGAAACGGGTCAGGTGTCGGCGTCGCATCTCTCTTACGTCTCAGGTGCGATCACGATGCTGGACCTTGTGAAGGTGGCGCGCGGCGGGAAAATCGAACACGCGCTGAACCTCAGCATCGAGGTTACGCTAAACGAACATGTTGCACCCGCCACACATAACGACAGTAGCCCGAAAAAGAACACGCACGAAACCCTTGAAGATGAAGTGACGCCAAACCCGGCGTACACGACTGAAGGGCCAGAAGGGAAAGGCTCGTTTGACGGTGTGCCGGAGGGTTCGTGGTTCGCGTGGCCCAAAACATCAACTGCGTCCGAACAGGGTATCACTGGCCGGTTGGCAGCAGCGATCTATGAAGCGGGCCGCGAATACGGCTATGTCGTGACCGATCAGGGCGGCGGCGTGAACTTCAACATGGCCGACCCCCGCACACTGTTCACTCCCTACGATATTACTGGCGGTCAGGGTGGCGGCATCAACCCGCTGAATGGCAGCAGCTACTTCAAAAAGTACGTGTTCGGTGAAGAACCCGGCGAAAAAGCGCTCGCTACGGTGCTCCGGGAAGCGTGGACTGACCCGACGCTCACAGTGTTCACCGGGGAACTCAATGGCACGATGGGTGTGCTGTGGGAACAGCCATGGCGTACACTCGAACTTCTGGCGCCACGCGTCTCATAACTGGAGGACTCAATGGAACCCGTAAAGATCACCGTGCAGAACCTCTCAACCGTGATGACCGATGAGCGCGCAGCCATAGTGGTAGCAGCGTTGAACACACAGTTGACCACGGAATATGGTGCGTCATGCTGGGTGACGCAGGGCCTATCGGCCCCCGCGAGTGCAGAGTTCATCCCGAAGGGTGAGCCGCTACCGGCAGGCACATGGCATATCGAACTGCTGGACACGAGTGACCAGCAGGGAGCCTTGGGCTATCACGAAGACCGGGCATTCGACGCGCAGTCCGCTGGACCGAAGAAAGCGTCCATGCACTCCTCGCGTGGGTTGAGGGCTGACGCACCCGAAACACCGTTGGCGAAGGTGTTTGTGAAGACCACGATGGAAGCCAATGAGCATCCAGGGGAAGTGCTGAGCCACGAGGCATGCGAGATGTGTGTAGATCCCAATGTGACCAGATCGGTGCGTACGGTCATCAACCCGGCGAAGAAACAGAAGGTCATCGTGGAGGTCGGCGACCCCGTGCAGGGCTGCGGGTATCAGATCGGTGATGTGTGGGTTGCAGACTTTGCGCTCCCCGCATGGTTCGGGTACCCACAGTTGGTGAACCCGACGCAGATGTCTTGGCGGTCGAGCGTCACCGAACCGTTTGAGCTTGCACCGAACGGATACATCTCCGTGGCTCCGGAAGGTACGGAGGAATGGTCGCAGGTTTTCGGAGGACAGTAGTGTCGTAGCGGAGTGGTGGAAGGGTTACCATCTCGGCCTCATAAGCCGAGGGACTGTGTTCGAGTCACAGCTCCGCCATGCAGTAAACCCGCGTTGACGTTCTGCCCGAGCGTTGCCTCACACCCCGTTGATCGCCGGGTGTGAGCCTTCGCGCTGGTCGAGCATCGCCTGGGGGCCAGTAAAAGCCCTCAGTGGGCATCACACAAAGGAGGCGTCTTATGGACGCTGATACAGAGGAGGTAGTGACCGAGGAGCGTACGATCCTTGAGCAGTTGCAGGACAAACGCAAGGATCTAGTCGATGCTGCAGCAGTAGCGTTGACTGCTCGTCGTAAAGAGCGCGAGACCTTCGAGGGCCGCAAGGCCGACGAGGTTACGGAGGATGAGCGTTCACAGTTCGCGCTTGACGAAGGCGCGTTCGAGGCAGCACACGACCAGCGGATGGCGGAGATCAAAACGCTAGACCGCCGGATCGACGAGGAGGAGCTGCTTGCGCGCAGGGAAGCAGACGCGCAGGAGGCTTCACGGCCGGAGGCACGCGAGCGTATCGAAGTGGTCAAAGAGCCACTGACGTACGAACGCGGTAACGGGCACTCGTTCTTCCGTGATCTCGCAGCAAGGGATCTCCCTGGAGTTCGGGCGACCCTGAATGACCCGTCGTGCGAGGAGCGCATCGACAAACACACGACGGAGATGCGGGTGGAGATCCCCGAGATCGTCAAGCGACAGGAAGTTCGCACGCTTGAGGAGATGGACCGGGCAGAGCGGGGTATCACCCGTGACCTGTCAGGACCGTTGGGTATCCGTGCGCATGGTCTGGAAGGCGATCCGTTCGTCCGCCAGGCAGTGGAAGAGCAGCGCGTCAACCCTAACCGGTTGCCGGGACAAGGCGGGTCAAGGGCCCTCCTGGCCGCGTAAGCGCCAGGCAAACTCAACGGGATATCGGTGAAGGCCACCAAAAGGGAAGTACCGGCTAATACCGAGGGAACCGCGAAGTACTGCGGGCGCCGTAGAGACTAGATACCGTTGCACCCTACATCTGAGGGTGAAGATATAGTCCGGTCTTGCGGGATGGTAAACCGCAAGAGCTAGGCAGAAATGACCTAGCCCACGCGAAACACAGACTAGGAAAAACACAGACTAGGAAACAGAGCGTTTTTTGTAGGGACCGCGACCACCTGGTATCCGCTGACGGGCATTCAGCTCGTCACGGTGCGCGCGATGGTGGGCTGCTGCCGATGCTCGTTGGCAAGTGCGGCAGCTACGGTAGCCATTGGCGGGATTCACATAGGTGTTCTCGGGGCTGTATTCATGCCCCTTGGCGCAATGGGTCCTCGCGCGGTGGGTGCCGCCGGTACCAGGCCGAGTATCGAGGTGAGTTAGCAGGGCTATAGCTTTAGTGCTGCGCCGCTCCCCGAGATAGGGCAGGATCAGTTCGAGTATGTCCCGAACCGTATCCGGCTTACGTATGCGCCAAGTATAAGCGCGCTTCGGCTGCTTGTAGTGAGGTCGCATTGGCTTCGGATCGATTACGCCGATCTTGTTGCAGGGGAAGAGAGCGTTGACACGCTCGATGACATCCCGGTCGGTCATTTTGACCGTTAGGCCGACGGCCCCATTCTTCTCGATAGAGATGCAACCCTCGCCCTCAAAGAGTCCGGCGAACCAGGCGGCTTGTAGTGGAGTCGGTTGGTGAGCCACCCTAATAGTCTAGCAGGTTCGCGCGGTAACACATCGTCTTTGTTCCGCCGCTTTGGATGAAAGAGTTCGTCAAGGGTCTCCGTGCCGGTAGAATCACTGCGGACCTGTGTCGTAGGATGGCACTCCCGGAGGGCACGGATAGCATCAACCTGCCGAAGCTGAAGGAACTGACTGCGGTTCGCCCGCAGACAGCGGACTCGGCGCCCGTGGAAGAAAAGGACTGGACGGATGAAGCTGTGACCGCGAACGTGAAGACGTTGGCGGGCCAGAGCGACATCGCTATCCAGCTTTTGGAGCAGTCGCCGTACCACCTGGACGAGGCGATCATGGAGGATCTAATCGCTGACTTCAACCGTCAGCTCGACAGGGAAGTTCTTACAGCACCGGGCACGAACACTGGTGCGTTGAACGCTGGTTTGATTAAGGGTCTGTACCCGGCGTCGAACTGGAAGGCAAACGAAGTCAACTGGGAAGAAGCAGCCCCAGTTGGTCAGGCGTTCAACATGGCGATGGCGGCGATGGTGTCGCAGATCGCCACAACCCGGTTCAGCGTGCAGAACGTGCATGTGGTCACGAACCCGCGCCGTTGGTACTGGTTCGGGACACAGCTGGATGGTCTGGAAGGGAAGGCTGGCCGTGTGCTGGCTAACCGTTCGGACTTCGGTCCGTTCAACATCGACGCGCTGTACGGCGCTGGCGAAGATCCCGCAGAGGGGCTTGTCGCTTCACTGCCGTTCGGCCCGCACAACGTTTATGTTGACGCGAACATCCCGACGAAAGACAAAGAAGGAGTGCCAGGCGCCGGTACAGCCGACATTGCGCTGGCCGCGAAGTTCGACGACGCATGGCTGTTTGAGGGTCTGCTGCGTACGCGGGCACTCAGCGAGGTACTGTCCGGGACACTGGAGATTCGCTTCCAGGTCTTTTCGTACTACGCGTTTTTGATGCGCTACGGCCAGTCGCTAGCAATTGCGTCGGGGACGGGCTTCGCCCCGCCTGTCGGCGCTGGCATCGGCACGACGATCAAATTCACATCATCGGTGTACGCGCCGACGATCTAATCAGGCAGGGAGGGGGTCGGCAATGGCTGGCTCCCTCCCGTCGTGAAAAACAAACCTACGACTAGTAAGGCGACCCTCAACCGCAAGGGTGAAACAGCGATCCCAAGGGGTCGCCTCTCAAAGGAGCTGCAGAATGACCGATCTTATGGGTGGCCGCTGGCCACAGTACAGCCCGCTGGACCGCATCCTTGGGGGTGTCTCGAACGCTACGCAGAGCAACATTCCGGCACGGAGCAACCTCTACTACACCTCGCTGAACCTGTTGACGGATCAGGCGACAGCCGCGACGAAAAAAGGTGTGTTCGTCCCGATCCCGGTGGAATATGGCGACATCATCTCGAAGGTGTCTGTTCTCGTTGGTGCCACGGCGGGCAAAACGGGTGTCGAATCGTTCGTGTCGCTATACGGGGGCGCCTCGAAACCCAAAGGCAAAGGTTTGCTGCTTGCTCAGAGCAAAGTGGCGAAAGTGGAAATCGTAGCCTCGAAAGCGCTGACGGTCGAACTCGAAAAATCGGTGCTTGTCACGACCACCAACGCGCCGTTCGGCTACATATGGGCTGGGTTGACGGTCGAAGCGACCACGATCGAGACACTGGTTGGTTTCGCCTGCAAAACCGGCGTGCAGTATGAATGGTTCACGGGGGCGCCGGAAGCATTCGCTGTCGAATTGGAACAGAAAGGCGCCGGGGAAGCGGCAACTGAAATCACGATCGAAGGTAAAGCGACTGAAAAAGTGCCGCTTGTCTTCCTGACCTAACCACTCGATAGTGAGGGCCGGTGCTTATGCCGGCCCTCCACCGGATAAGGAGCAGTAAATGAGTGCAGCGCGTATCGCCAGTTTTCGACAGGCTCTCGCTAGCGCCCGCTCGCGCGGCGATGCGTCAATGGTCCGGTGTATGAAGATCGAACTTGGCCGTCTAGGGGTAGGTGAGACAGCTGGCCCGTTGGAAACCGTGACCCCGGAGCCGATGGAGAACACGATGGCTGAGCGTCCCCGGAGGGGTCGCAGGCCGATGCCGCGCTGCGAGCATGGAGCCATCGCGGACCGCTGCGAGATTTGCAATCGGGAGGAGACCCTTACGGCCGTCACGTCGCCCGAGGCTGTGACCGAATAAAAGGAGACACGAATGGCGATCACGCAGAACGAACGTATCTTTGATCTAGCGTATGGTGCAAAGTACGGTACGGCGACAATCGCTGATATTCTCGGTATCAGCCAGGCAATGGTTGAATCGGTGCTGGCGAACCTGTCGGCTGGTCCTTCCGCGGCGGTATCCCCCATCGCTGGTGCGGAAACATCGCCCGGCGGTGAGGCCGCAGCGTTGTACGGCAACCAGCGACAGGTCGGGAACACGTCACGGCCGGGACGGTCGAATCTTGACTACCTGGGCTTGTCTGGATGCAAAGATGAAGCGACCGGGGCAGCCACGAAATTCGGGGTGTCGGTGCCGATCCCGGTCAAGGCCGGTGATGTCATCTCGAAAATCGGGTTGTTTGTCGGGGAAACCGCGTTCTCAACAATGACCGCTTCGCAGGCGGCGTTGTATGAAGGCAAAGGTGCGAAACCAGCGTTGCTCGCGGAATCAACGAGTGTGGCAACGGAACTGAAAGCCAACGAAATCTTCTTCTGGACGTTGAAAGCCGCGTTGACGGTCACAGAAACCAACGCACCCAACGGCTTTATCTACGTCAACTATGTGGCTGTGGGCACGATTGGTACTTGTCTGATTTCGCCGACGGAAGTAAAGCTCGCGGTGATCGCTAAAGAAGGCGAGAAAGTGGCGGGCAAGGAAACTCCATTGTTCATTGCCGCATCGAATAAACCGGCGGCGGAAGAAGGCGTTAAACCCGAAGCTAAACTCGAAACGACGCTGACGGCTATCGCTAAAGCCCCGTTGATGATCCTGGTGTAGCGTGCCGGGCTCCCTGAACATTACGGGGCATTCGGAGACGGAGCCCCTGGGGGAAACCAACACTGGCCCGTTGAGCATCATCGGCAAGGTGGTGATCGGCGAGACCCTTGTGTCGAATCTTGTGATGGGCGATAACCGTTTCACGGTGCCAGGGAACGGGGAAGCGACCGCGTGCCTGATTATGCCTCCGGTGAACGTGTCGGCGGAATTGAAGCTGCGTACGAATGTGAACGAAGCGGACGGGGGTCTATTGATAGGCGAATCGAACCCGACGTTGCTGTCGTTCGCGAAAACGGTGCCGACGGTGCTGATCGTGCATTCGTCGGCACCGACTAGCTCGCCTATCTCCATTCGCTTCATCTGAGGAGCGATGGGCAACCCAATCAGCTCAGCCGACGACCCATACACATACGAGGACCTGTTGCGCGACCGAGAGGTCAAGCTGACGAGGATCGGGACCGACTGCTGTTTCCAATGGAGTCGCGGGAGCGCGAGCGGCGAGCGCGTCGGCATCATCTTCTGGCACCGCGCGCAGGATGGTCGCGCGTGCGGCGGCTATGTCAACTTCGACCCGGACAGCGAGAAGGCAGGCCCGACGTGGACCGTCGCGAGCTGGGAACCGCTCACGATCAGTCCAAGCGTGCTTTGCAACGGTGTCCACGGCTGTGGGGGCTACCACGGCTTCATTGAGCACGGCGTCTGGCGGAGCGTGTAGGGGGAGCTATGGCCGATTGGAAGGTAGTCGCTGGAGATACTGAGCCCCTACTATACGACCAGTTGGAATACGCCAATTCGGAAGTAGTCAACCTAGAAGGCGCGACGGTCAAGTTCATCCTCCGCTCACTCACGGCAAGGGAACCCGCGCCATTGAGTGGCGAAGTGGTGACGGTCAACGCGGCAGAAGGCAAGCTGTACTACGCCCCAAGCAAAGCGGATACCTCGGCGCCGGGGAACTATCTGGCAAGCTGGCATGTCACGTTCGCTGGTGGGGAAGAACAGACCTTCCCGACTGAGGGTTACCTGTGGCTTGAAGTGCAGCCGAACCTAACGACTGCTTCGACGGGGATGATCGTCGGTCTACCAGAAGTCTTGGATCGTCTGCAGATACCCGCGCAGGATCGTACGCAGGACGCGAAACTCCGGGAATGGATCAGTGCTATCGGTCCGTTGATAGAACATGTGGTTGGGCCGATCACACCACGCATCTACAACGAAAAGTTCGACGGTGGCTCAAACATCATTAGCCTGCTACACCCACCCACGTTTGGGTATGGCACGAGTCCGGTCCTAAACATCCTTGGTGCATCAGAGTTCCGTGGCCCCATAGAGTACCCTCTCTCCCTGGTGGCTAACCCTGTGTTCGGCTCGATCTATAGCGTGGAAGTCAACCCGCAGTTCGGTGAGCTAACACGCAGGACAGCGGGCGGTGGCGTGATCGCGTTCATGCCCGGCCGGAACGCTGTGCATGTGGTCTACGAATCCTCACAGGCCGTGATTCCCGGCAATGTGCAAATGGCCGCTATCGAGACGTTGCGCTGGTGGTGGCAGACCACCCAGCCAAGCGGGCGAGGCCTTATGACGGCCGCTGACGCGGAAGTGGCGCTGCCGATGACCGCGATTCCTCCTCATGCCATGAAAATGCTTGCGCCTCAGCGCGTTCACCCCGCAATTGCTTGAAAAGGAGCTGCTAATGCCGAAGCTGGTGATCCAAAAGGAAGGCGAAAACCCTACGTTGGAGTCTCCGGAGATGGGTCAGACTGCGTGTGAACAGCAGCAGGCGCGTGTCGAGGGCGTGATGAGTGTGCGGTTCAGGGAGGGTGGCGTGGAGCAAGCACGGGATGTGGTGCTTGATTTGGGCTGGTGCCAGCTCGCGGCGCATGTGATCACGGGTGTTGCGACCGTGGACGGGGAGGTGGCGTAATGCCGTGTACTGGTGAGGCGAAGAACGTTGGGCTGAACGCCATGTGGCACAATAGCGTCCGGTGGATCGGTGCGTACTCGTCTTCGGTTGCTACTGCGGTTGAAGCGAGCGTGGCGGGGAAACAGATCAAAAAGGCGCAGTCGCTGAAAAACGGGAACGTGGTGTATTTCAGCGTTCTGTCCGGGGGCGCGGGTCTGGTTGCTTTGCGGCCCTACTATGTGATTGGGGAAAACGCCGCGCATTTTGAAGTGTCGCTAACGGAAGGCGGCACAGCCGTCGAATTCACCACAGAACTCAAAGCGTCAAGCGAATACATTGTCCTGACCGAGATGTCCGGTGGGGCGTATGCGCGTAAAGAAACGAACTTTGGTGCGGCGGCGGAAGGCAAGACAGAAGACGTAACCGCGCACTCGCTGAAAATCCCTGCCGGGAAAACGATCAGCGCTGAGGGTTACTGGGAAACGGAAACCGGGCAGGGTGTCGGGAAAAAGCTGCTGGGGATCAGTGTGCTTACGACCCCAGAGGCGTTCGGCGCGGAAGGCACCTATGAAGTGAAATCGTCTGAGGCTGACATGAACCTTGCCGAAGGTACACCGGCACCGTAGAGATGACGCTGCTAGTAGGCAGCGAAGCCGAAGGGCCGTCCACTTCTGCGGAAATCAAAGCCGGGAAGGCTGTAGCGTTCCGGTTTGAAGCTGCTGTGACCGGGACGGTGGAAACGCTCAAGGTCAAACTTGTCTCGATCTTGGGTACGCATCTGGTCCTTGCGCTGCTCGCCGATAACGCGGAAAAACCGGGGACGGTGCTCGCGGAAGGCGAAAAAGCACTGCCGGGCATCGAAGTCGAAGTGAGTATCACGCCACAGGAAGTGGTGAAAGGAACCTTCTACTGGCTGACGTTGCTGCCGATCGCGGGCAATTGCCATGTCAAAGATCACGGCGCAGGCGGCACTAAGGACGCCGAATCGAGCAACGCGGCGATAACGAAAGTCAGCGAAGCGACATGGAACGCCCCGGTGAGCTTCGGGCCGATGGCTATTGCTGGCCTTGGGACGGAAGGACTCGGTGGCACGGCGACGCTTCGTGGCGGGACGCGGATCATAACGACCGGCTCGAAGACCGGGATCGGGTCCGGTGTGCTACGAGTAGCTGCTGGGCTGAACCCACCGCCTGGCATCCTTGAACCACCCGAAATCGAAGAAGAAGCCCCTATGGTCAGTGCTGCGGTGAGGATGACCGCGACGGGGACCAAGGAAGCCTCCGGGACGGCTGTCCTACGCGCGGGTGCAGGGTTGCGGCCAGTGGGCGGCAAGGTCGCCACAGGCACAGCTACAATCCACTCGGCATCCAAGAATACGGCATCCGGTAGCAAGATGGCAGCAGGGACGATTGCGCTAGATCTTGGCGCTCGCTCTACGGCGCTTGGGGTCAAGCTTGCGAGTGGGGTAGGCCGTCTACGTGCAGCGGCGTCATCGACTGCTTCGGGTGTCAAGGCGGCTGCGGGCACCGCGATCCTGCGTGCGGCGACTGAACTTGAAGCAACGAGCGAAGAACCGGTGTTCAAAGGCAACGCCGTGATCCGGACTACAGCGAGGGTCATCGGGGCTGCTGGTGGCAGGAGCACTCAGGGTGAAGCGCAGATACGGGCAGCGCTAATCACTACGAACGTGGGTAGGAAGGGCGCATCAGGCCAAGCGGTGCTGTCGGTAGCTTCGAGGATACGGGAGGGCTTCCATCGCTTCCGTGGCGCGCTTGGACTACCGGGTCGGTCGAACCCCACGAGCGCCCGGAGAAGCGCGGGGCTCGCCCCAAAAGTGGGTCTAGCACCGAAAATCGGTCTAGCACCGTCGGGTATGGGTGTCAAGGGCGGTGGGGCCGGGCGCAGTAACCCCCGGCCGGCGCATTATGAGGAGGAAGTCGTTGTCCCCGATTAGCCCCTTTGGATGGAAAGAAAACAAAGCACCGTGGCTCTCGCCGGTTGAACTGGAGAAGGACCGTCAGCAGATCGCGGAATACGCCGAAGCACAGGCTATGGCTGCGCGGATAGCGGCGGAAGCGGCGTCTGATCCTCTCGGTTCGGCAACGACAGCCGAAGGCAAAGCAATCACTGCCGCCACAGCGAAAGCCAATACTGCGCAGGCTAACGCGGAAGCCACCGGGGCCGGTAACGTGGTCGGCGAGCGCGAACGCGCCGAAGCTGCCGAGGCCCTAAGAGCACCCCTAGCATCCCCAGCACTAACCGGGACTCCTACCGCTCCGACACCAGCGGAAGGCGATAATTCCATGAAGGTCTCTACGACTGCGTACGCTGATCGCGCGGCGGATGAGGCAAGGGAAGACGCGGAAACTGCGTCTGATAAAGCGGGCGAAGCGAAAGCCGAGAAAGAAAGAGCGGAAGCTGCCGAGGCCCTAAAGGCACCCTTGGCCTCGCCGACTCTGACTGGAACTCCAGTAGCGCCTACGGCTACGCCTGGGACGAAAACGACGCAGATCGCTACGACTGCCTTTGTGGGTAAGGCGGCTAGCGAAGCAACGGGGGGTATTGCTCTCGGGGCGGCCTTGAACTACCAGGGCACCGTTGAAGGCAAGCACGGGACGAGCTACGTGCCGTTGTTTCAGCAGTTCTGGAAGCTGTTGGTGTGCGAGAACGAGTGCAAGATCGAAAAGACGTTCTCGAACAACTCAAAGCCGCTTGAATCTGAACGGCGCACTAAACCATCGGGGCCGGACCTTCACTTGATGGCGGAAATGCTCACCGCCATCGGCACGACAACTCCCCTACATCTTCATACCTTCATCTGGCATGTCAACAACCCTGAATGGTTGACGAACCCGCTTGTGGCGTGGACGGAAGAAACACTACGCGCCGCGGCGAAGGTGTACATCCAGTCAACGCTTACCGAAGCGCTAACGAAAGCGCGTATCGTCTCGATAGATGTGATAAACGAGGTCCTGACCTCGGCGACGAACAAACTGCGGGAAACGTTCTGGACTGAACACTTCGGCGGCTCGCTCGAAATTGTCAAGACAAACCCGGCCGTGAGGTTCTACGCCGAATGCTTCAAGTGGTGCTGGGAAATCACGCCCACTCTACCGCTTTACTATAACGATGCCAGCCTTGAACTGGACAGCCAGTATGAAGCGGGGAAAGCGGGAAAAGAAAAGGGCCTCGCGGCGCTGCAATTCGTTGAAGTGCTCAAGGAAGTGTTCACCGAAATCGGTGTCCCGACCACAGTCCTAAACGTGGGCTTTGAGTGCCACCGCGAAACGGGCGCGGCGGGTGTGAACTATCCGAGCACGGCGGAACTCGCCCGGCATATGCGGGAATTTCAGGCGCTGGGTTGCAAAACGCGCATCAGTGAGCTAGACGTTAAGATCAAAGAAGGCGGTACGTTCGCGCAGCAAAGCGAAGCGCTAGCCGCGATGGTGCAGGCAGCGGAACTGACTGGTTCCGGGCTCGCCACATGGGGGATGACGAACGCATCGACCTTCCAAGGGGGTGCGACAGCACTCAACGCCGAAGTGACGCTGCCGGCGGCCACGATGGAAATCGAAAGCGCGACGGGCTTCAACGCGGAAGGCGAAGTCGTCGTCAACCCGTTCAGTACGAAACCACAGTCGGTCAAATACGCGAAAATCACGGGCAAAAAACTCGAAGGCTGCACAGGGGGCACTGGAATCTTCACTGCTGGTGTTGCGGTGCTGGCGAAGCCGCCGAATGGACCACGGCCATTGTTTTGGTCCGGGGATCTCATCCCGGAACCCTTCCCGTCATGGGGAGTGCTCGCAGCGAGCCGATCGGGGTCGGGGCCGGAGGCTTCAAGCATACCCCTTCTACCCCTAGCGAGCCCGGTGCTTACAGGCACTCCGAAGGCACCAACAGCCGCCGCTAAAACCAACACGGAACAGGTGGCGACCACCGCGTTCGTAACGGGCGCTGTAGCCGAAAACCCCGGTGGAGTCAGCAAAGCTGAAGCTGAAGCTATCGCGACGGCCTCGACCAAAACTGAGAAAGAACGGGCGGAAACCGCCGAGGCACTGAGGGCGCCTCTTGCCAGTCCTGTTCTAACGGGTACGCCGAAAGCCCCCACGGCTGCCGCAAAAACGAATACCGAACAACTCGCCACGACGGCGTTCGCGCAGACGACCAAGACGGAAGCAGAAGCAGCGTCCGATCCGGCTGGGACGAGTGCGGCGGGCGTCAATGTGGAGAAAGAACGCGCAGAAGCGGCGGAGGCGCTGAAGGCACCGTTGGCCAGCCCCATGCTGACCGGAACCCCGAAAGCCCCGAGTGCTGCCGCGAAAACGAATACCGAACAGTTGGCTACGACGGCGTTCGCGCAGACCACAAAGACGGAAGCGGAAGAAGCAACTAAAGCCGAAGTCAAAACGGAGAAAGAACGCGCGGAAGCGGCGGAGGCGCTGAAGGCCCCACGCGCTTCGCCTGTATTGACTGGCACGCCAAAAGGCCCGACGGCGACTGCGAAAACGAATACCGAACAACTCGCTACAACAGCCTTCGTCCAAACGGCTAAGATCGAAGCAGTTGGGGAAGGCCGCGCTGGCATACTCCCGGTCTGGATGCCCATAGCGGCTAAAGGGTCACCAGAGCCGATATTGAACGGCGCAATCGGGGAAGGTAACCTTGCCGTGTTTATGCGCATGAACCCGATATATAAGGCGGGCACGTTGAAGGAACTGGCGGTATGGTCCGCAACGCACAACGGAACGACGCGGCTCGCGATTTTCGACTGTGGCGCTACCACCGCAAAACAGTATACGGTGTTGTGGGAAGGTGCCGAAGTCGAAGCTGGCACAGGCGCATGGCTTATACAGAAACCGGAATTGGCGGTAACGGCGGGCCAGGAACTGCTCGCAGCTGTGATGAATAGCGGTGCCACGCAGACCTATGGGCAATCGCAGGCTACCGTCGCCATCAACGTGGCCGGAACACAGTTGCCCCCGAACTTTTTGCCCGTCGCGGGTGAAAGTCTCCCAAAGATCATCGGCAAGCACAAATATGGGGCGACTTCATTCGGAGCCGCTGGCGCCAAACTCACCGAGGCCGAACTTGAACAGAGCACATCACCTGTATACACCATCATCGGCCGTGTCGAATAATCACGAGCGCGCTATATGGTGGGTTGTGCTGCTCGCCCTTATCGCGGGATGCGGTGGCTCAGGGCCAGCACTGAGGGGGCGACCCCTCGCGTTCAGCCATTTCGATCAGAATATTCGCTTTGGCTCGGTAGCAGCCCCCTCCATAGGTGAGGTCTTTACGACCACCGACGGCCGCTGGACGGGCAACCCTACGTTCACATATCAATGGAAGCGCTGCAATACGGCAGGCGAAGCCTGCGTCAATATCGGGGAAGCGACCATGAAGAAATACATGGTTGTCATAGCTGATGAAGGCCATAGGCTACGCTCGGCAGTCACCGCTACGAATGGGTTTGGCGTGTTGACTGCAACTAGCGCGGCGACGGGGATCGTGGAAGGCGGTGGAGGCTTCACCCCGACGTTTGAAGTCGAACCGGCCACGCCTGCTGCCACGATCGAGGCGGACGCGAAGGCGCTCAAAAACGGGCAGACGCTCTGTTTCAAGGAAGGCGAATACCCGTTTCTGACGTGGAGCGGCGGCGAAGGCGAAAGCAACCGCACCGAATACGTCAGCTTCCGGCCCTGTGCGGGCGCGGAAGGGAAAGTAACGCTCACCAGGGTTGAGCCGCGCAAGAGCTCGTTCGAGCGTTGGGAGCACCTAAAGTTCAAAGGCGAAGGGCTCGAATTCATAGACGCGATTCCGTACAAAGGGAGCCATGACTATGAGGTGTACTACGATGAATTCGAAGGGACTAATGGGGTTGTGGCGAAGGGACCCACAAAAGAAGGAATGATGCGACGTGTCACGATCGAACACAACTACTTTCACAATATCGACCTTCCCGAATCGGGGATCGAAGCCGAAGGCACCAAATGTAAAGCCGGAGCGAGCGGACAGGCCTTTACTGCTGGCGAACTGGTAACGGGGACCACGTTCAGCCATAACACGGTCAACGAAGTTGAGTGGCACTACCTGCAGTACGGCGGTGGTGAAGAAGGCGCCTACGTCGAACACAACTTGTTCATGGGCATTGGGGCCCTCCCCTGCGCTCACCTGAACGTGTGGCAGGAGACGGGCGGCGAAAACATTTACTTCAAGCACAACGTGGTTATTGGCAAAGGCGAAGGGACGGGCGTGGGGCCGTATAAAAACGGCTCGGAATATGCGTCGGACGACGCGCTTGAGTTTGAGAATGGCGGAGGGTCCATTAGCTGTACGGCGACCCTTAAGAACATACATGTCGAAGACAACCTCTTTGGGCCCTATGCAGGCGGTGGATCGCACATTTGGAAAGTGGAAGGTCTCACGGTCGCCCGTAACACGATGCCACTCATGGGAAGCGCGGGATTCGGCATTGGGCTCGGTCTGAAATCGGAAAATGCTTGCCGTGGGGCCGGCACGGAAATGACAACCGAACACAACCTCATCGCGTCATCTCCATTCGGAACCGGCGAAAAACCCACCGTGTTCGTCCACTGGAACCATAACGTTGCGACCGACAAAAGCAGTCAGCAATGGGAAGGCGTCGATAACCAGGTCGAATGGGCGCCCAAATGGAAAAACACCACGTGGAATGTCTTCAAAGAAGTCAATGAAGAAGGCAAACACTTCCCCGACCCGCCAGCGGGCTACTACATTCCCGAAGGGGTTACCGTTGAAGGCGGGGCTGGGTATGAAGAAGGCACCGTCGGGCCATGACCATAGACCCGTTCGGCTCGATCATTGGGGTGGAGGATGTCGTCGAAGAAGCAGTGACGGGGGGAGGGTACGATGCCGAGTCTCAACCAGTTCGGGCCGCTCGTCACGCCGGAGGACGTTACCCAGGCGACGGTCAGCACTCTGCGCCTGTGGATGCCAGAATACTTGGCGGAGCAGGAGCGGAAAGCAGGCATTCAGCACCGCAGAATCCCTCGTCCCCCGACGCCTGAGAGCTATCACGGGGGGCTCGATTTTGACTCATGGATAGGCTCGGAGAGTCCCGAGGTGATGGTTGTGGTCAAACCCACTGGCTCACCGGAGATTGACCCAGCAACGGGTTACACACAGGGCTACAGCATCGAGGTTGGATGTCTCTGCATAGGCCCAGGTGGCTTGTTCGCCGAACGTCAAGAGGATGACGCGCGGATCATCGCCTCCTATCTTGGTGCTGCCTCAATGCTGCTTGTGCATCAATCAACGCTTGGTGGTCTAGCGGAGCGATTGTGGATGACCTCCGCACCCGACCCGAGCCTCTATGACCCTGACCGACGCGCGATAGCACAGGTCGTGACGGGCTTTGAGGCGTGGGTTGTTGGGATCGTCCTCGAAAACGGTGGCCCGCGCGGACCGACGCCGAAGGAATCACCCGGCTATGGCGGGCCGGAAGAACCGTTCAAGGATAACCCCGAAGCGAAAACTGAGACTGTGACCGTCAAGGGCGAACCCGTAACCACGCCGCTCTAAGCCAGCGGGACCATCATACCCAGGAGGATCGCATGGGCAAATTGGGCATAGCAGTAGCGACAAGTGAGACGGCCGGGTCCGCTGGGGTATCCATCCAGACCGGCACTGCGTTCATCCTGGGCTTGACTGACTCGGGGCCATCGACGCCACAGTTGATTGGGAGCGAAGCTGCCTACGTCAGCCTGTATGGGGAACGGACTGCGACCTCTAGCGTGTCGTTTGATGCGGTGAGCACATTCTTCAACCTGAACGGCGCGCGGTGCTACTTTCTGCGGGTGGGTAAAGAAGCGTCGGGGAAACGTGCGGAACCCGCTGCCCAGTTGAAAGCGGCGGCTCATGCCGAAGCGATCAAAGTCGTGGCGAAGTATGTGGGTACGCTCGGCAATAAACTCCAGGTCGAAGTCAAGGAATCTGGCGCGGAATATGAAGTCGTCATTCTGAACGCTGCCTCGGAAGTGCTCGAAACGACAGGGCTACTCAAAGAAGCCAAGCAGCTTATCGGCCTTACCTCACCTTACGTGATCTACGAAGAAGGCACGAAATACGCGGAAGGCAAAACGGAAAAACTCGAAAAACTCGCCGCGAAAAAACTCGAAGGTGGCGTGAACCCGTCAGCAACGATTACGGAAGCGCTTGTCAAAGAAGCCCTGGAACTGCTGCCGAAAACGCTCGGTCCTGGACAGGTGCTCATTCCTGCCACTGCCGGTGAACCCGTGGAAGAAAAAGTCCATATCCTCATGGGTGAACACAGCCTGAAAACGAACCGTGTGGCGCTCTGCGATATCGCGGACTCCGCAGTCACGGCAACATTGATCGGCAACAAGAAAACGTATGCGGCGGGGATTGCGGGCTACATGGCGTTCTTCTCAAGCTCCTGTGTCATCGCAGGCGTGACGCTCGGCACGACACGCACGATCCCGGCATCGGTTATTGCCGCTGGATTGTGCGCTCAGGTAGCGAAGACCGAAAACGACAACCAGGCACCCGCTGGCGTGCAGTGGACAGGTGCGGGACAGGGGCTAGCGGGAGTCGTGACGGGCTTTACAAACACCTTCTCGAAGACCAACATGGAACTGTTGGCGGAAAACGGGATCAACCCGTTCGCGGAACGCCAGACCAAACTCGTGCTCTACGACTTCGTGTCTGCGCTACCGCGCACGACGGACAAGATTTTCTGCCAGTTCTCCGCATCACGTGAGCGAATGCACCTAGTGTGGGCGGCGGAAGAAGTCGCTGAGGGCTTCCTGTTCCTCCCGATCGACGGACGCAAGCAGCTATTCAGCGCATTCCAGAACGCCCTGCAGGCAATGCTCCTCAGGCAGTACAACCTGAAAGCCCTGTTTGGCGAAACCGCGCAGGAAGCGTTTCTCGTAAATCTCGCGGAACCCGTCAATACGCTGACAACGCAGTCCGAAGGTCAGTTGAACGCCGAACTTCGCGTACGGCTCTCTCCATACGCCGAAGCAATCAATTTGACGATCGTGTCCAGCTCGGTCGCAGAACCCGTCTAGTCGAAGGGAAGGTGAGTAGCAATCCCTATTCTCCGTAGCGACCAAGCATTGATCTATGTGGAACTCACGGGCGTCCCGATCGACCACGAACCGTGGGCGATGCTAGAGGGCGGCGACCCGGTATCGGAATCAGTGCAAGCGTTTCCCGGTGGCTCAAGGCCCGTGTCCGAGCTGGGGGGGTTTGCGAAGCCAAGCCCTCTGACAGTGGCGCGGCCGTGGTCGGACCTGCTGATCGTGGCGTACAAGACTGTCTTCCCGAAAGTCGGCAGTCTTGAAGGCAAAGTGTCCTACCAGCTCACGAACGCCAACAAGGAACCGATAGGGCCAGTGATCTCTTACACGGGGATTGTGACTTCCTCGACGCGGCCGAACTATCAGGCTGGGAAATCAGAAGAGGCTAAATGGTCTCTGATTTTGGGACTAAACGGCGAAATTGCGTAGAGAATCACTAGCAAATCGGAGGAGGAGCGATGGACGAAGGTATGCCGCTGGAGGGCTCGCTACGCGATAGGCTGCGTGCCGCGAGGGCAACGAAACAAGCCGAGCACATCGAGGAACTGCCAATCCCCGGCTACGGCGGTCAGCTTGTTGCTCGCTACCGCAACCTGGATTATGTGGAGCGTCGGCAGATCGGGCTAGGCGTCAAAGGGCCTAGCGTCCCAGCGAGGGAACTTGACGCGGCAGCGGACATGCTCGTGCGGGCTTGTGTTGGTGTGGACGCGCATGTGGACGGCCAGGTGGTGCCTGTCAAGGACGGTGAGACACCGTTGAAGCTCGGGAAGGCCCTAGCGGACTACCTCGGGCAGGACGGTGCCGAGACAGACCGGCAGGCTATCTTCCTGATCTTCCCTTCGCAACTGTCATTGATGGCGCATGTGGAGCAGCTATCAGCCCTACAGCTTGCGGCCGATGACGAGATCGACGGTGAACTAGCGGAAAACTAAGGGGCGGCCACTCGCTAGTCGAGCTGGCCGCCTTTTGCTGTTTGGAAGACGTTCGCATGGACCTAGGCAGGCTGTTCGATGACCCTGACCCGACCTATGCGTTGTTCGTTGAGGAGGTCGCGGACACTGTTCAACGGCGCCGGATTGAGCTACGCGAACGGGAACGGAGTGCGCATGGCTGACGGCATCGACACGACGCAGCTTCGCAAGCTCACCCGCGATTTCAAGGCATGGAAGCCCGACAAGCAACTCCACAAAGCTCTCCGCGTGGCCGGTGGGCTGATTGTCGATGACGCGAAGCTAATGGCTTCGGAGCACTCCAAAAGCATCCCTCCTACGATCAAGCTGCGGGTGACGAAAACCCGGTTGACGGTACGGGCTGGTGACGCCGAAACGCCTATAGCGGGCCTGTACGAGGAGGGCAACAAGGGGCGTAGCAAGCCCGACTCCTTCCGGCACCCGGTGTTCAACTCAGATGTGTGGGTTGAGCAGCCTCGTCATCCGTTTCTCTGGCGCTCGGTGGTCAAGAACGCGCGGAATATCGAGCGGCTTGAGGGGGTGGCTGTAGCGGAGGCGTTCCGCGAACGAGACTTCGAGGTGAGCTAGCGCATCTTGCGAGTCAAGTGATCAGGGGCATAGCGGCGCAGGATATCCAGTGCGTCCCGGACACGATCCTCGACCCGCGCCCCAGGTTTGTGTCCCCCCTTGCTGAGCCATAGCTCTAGATTCTCGATGCGGTTATCGTCCCTGACGCCGTTGATGTGATGGACCTTCTCATCGGGCGAAAGGGTCCGTCCGAGGTGTTCTTCCATGACGCGTCGGTGCGTAAAGACTTTGTGGCGGCCACCGGAGCCCACCGAGATGTAATGGTAGCCGTCTTTTATGCTCCCGGTGCCCTTCTTACGGCCCTTCGGTTTGAGTGGTTTCAGAACTTGTCCCTTTTGCTGCTGCGCATAGTGTCCGTTGCATAGTTCGCCGGCAAAACGGAGACGGTCACAGCGTGGGAAGCGGCATGGCTTCATTACATTCAGGCGCGTGCCATCTCGTGAGGCTATAGGACCAAACGGAACACCGCGCTTGGCTTGCTCGTAATGCCCGACGCAAAGACCCTTGGCGTGGCGCGAGCGTTTGCAAGCCGGTGCGCGACATGGACCCTCCCTGCTGTATTCGGGTTTCCCCGGCATCAAGATAGCTTAGCATAGGGAGGTCACGGTGCCCGACAGACAAGTCCGCGTGAGCCTAATCATCGATGATCACGGATCGGTGAAAGTCCTTCACCGTGCGGGGGAAGAGTCGGAGCACTCCGAAGGAAAGCTCAAGAAGCTCGACTCCAGTGTTAAGGGTTTGGGGAAATCCTTCGGCGGTCTCAAAGGCATGATCGGGATGGGCCTGGGCGCTATCGGGATCAGCGGCATCGGGCTAGGTCTTGAGAGCGTCATCTCGAAGACTTCGGAAGTCGCCACGGAAACCGAGAAGTTCCATGCGATCACGGGGATAGGCGCTCAGTCATCGCTCGATTATACGGCGGCGTTGAAGGCACGTGGTATCGGTGCGGAAGCTGGCGGGAACGCGTTCAAGTTCCTAGCGAAGAACATACAGCTAGCGGAACGGCAGGAACACACGTTTGCGACGGGTCAGGCGAAGGCGGCTGAAAAAGGCAAGGTTTACACTTCGTTGCTTGGCGTGCAGGCGAATGCGTTCAAGGAACTCGGGATCAACGTCAAGGACTTTGGGAAGCTAAACGAACAGGCCAAGTTTGAACTGATAACCAAGAAGTTTGAAGGGATGACGGATGGGGCGCAGAAGACGCGTTTGGCGGTGCAGTTGTTTGGGCGCGGTGGGACGGCAATGCTGCCAGTGCTGGACAAAGGCGCGTTGAGCCTGAACCACTTTGATCAGATGGCGAAAAAGTTCTTTCCGACATTGAAAGGCGAAGGCGTCAAGGCGCTGGAGGAATTGAAGGAAAAGCAGGATGAAGGCAAAATGGCATGGGAAGGGCTGGAGTTCACGCTTGGCATGAAGCTGATCCCCGTGGTGACAGCAGTCACGGGTTGGTTCTCAAAGCTGATCCTGGAAGTGGAGAAGGGTCACGGCACATGGGGGCATCTAGCAAAAGACTTGGAAGGCATCTTTTACGGTCTCAAAAGCGTATGGCAATGGGTGGAAAAGAACATTGGCGCAGTAAAAGCCCTAGAATTGGTGCTGGGCGGTCTCGCGGCGTTCTGGGCAGTCGGCAAGATTACAGCATTCGCTAATGCGATTCGTGGGCTAGCGGGTGTCGTCGGGGGATCGGCGGCGGCGATTGGCGGCGAGAGGGCGGCCTTCGGGGTCGCCGGTGGGAACCTTGGCGCGGCACTCGCGGTCGGCTTTGGGGCGGCACTCGTGTTGGGGCTCGGCAAGGCCATTCACGAAGCCATCGAAGCGGTTTTCCCAGGCTTTCTGAAGCAGCATTCGCTAGCAGAATCTACGGCGGCCATCGCTGGTGGAGGTAGCATGGCTGGTATGCGTGTAGAACATGGTGAACTCAAGCCGGGCCGTAAGGGCGAATGGGGCATCAATGCAATGGGAGGAACGCATCTCGGGGGAAAAGCAGTTGTAGGGAGCGGTGAGGTAGAAGTATTTGACCGGCTCCTTCATCATATGGTACGCGTTCATCCGGGAGAAACATTGCCGGGGCCGCCGATCCATGTGCATGTGGAGATGAATGGCCGTCAGCTAGCCGAGGCGGTTGCCCAAGACCCCCACGCGAGACGACGCCTGTCGGAAGAGGTCGCGCACGAAACAACACGGATGGCCGCAAGACGATGACGATCCAGGCGCAGTTCATCGTGTTCGTCGGCACGTTGACAAACGGTAAGAAAGGAAAGCCGCCAGAAGAACAAACCGTTACGGTCCTCGCGGGTGAAGGTGCTCCTACACCAATAGCGGGCTGGCCGGAATGGGTGACGCTCCCCCGTGCGCAGCGCGTGGGGTTGACGACCCTACAGACGTATCCACCGATCGAAATGGAAATCCCGGTCCGGTTTGAGGCGCTGTTGGAAAAACCGCCGCGTATGGATGTGGAGCGCGAAATTCAGAAGCTTGAATGGATGGCGGGCAGGGGCCGCATCGCGCTAGGGCATAAAGGAGGTGTAGCGGGCGGCGTGTTTACGGGTCATCCGGGGCATGATGCTCTCGGTGATTCGCCGTTGCTTGAGATACACACCACGGATGGGTCAAAGAACGTCGCATTGATGCCGATTCAGTTCCAAAGCCTGCGATGGGTCATCACTAACATTCAGTATGACAAAACGGAAACGGGCTGCAAACGTGATACGGGAGGGGCGCGGGTTCGGCAACTTGCGGTGGTATTTGTTCGGCAGCATGTGGAAAGTCCCGGCACGAGCTTTGATTCGCCGAGCGTGCGATTCCGGGCACGCAATCAGGGCGGTGGAATGATCGTCAGCACCACAAGCGCATTGAATACCATAAACCGGATAGCGATTCGATACACAAAGACGGCGGCAACGGCCCAAGAAATCCTCCAAAACAATCGAGGAAACAAGAAGATCGGTAGCGACCCCAGAAAGGAACTTCCGGTCGGGACACGCGTCTATATCCCCTACAATGCGTTGCATCATCTAACCAATGGGTAACGTGATTAGTCCGTCCGCGACGACGGTCGCGCATTTCCTAGCGAAGCACATGGTAAATGAAAAGGGGCGCGAGGAACTTGCGGAAGCTATCTGCGAGGTCGAAGTCCGCACGCAGATCAAGGGCGCATCGTTCATTATCGTGCATTTGGGTGACCCGCAATGGGAGATCGCAACCTCCGGGATCGTAGATTTGAACCCCGAAGGATTGCTGCCCGAGATCGAAGTTGAATTTCCCGAACATTCGGGGTGGCTGTGGCTACTGTGTGCCTGCGAAGTCACTAATGATCTAGCGCAGCCGAATCTCCGGCTGACGTTTGAGGACAAGATTGTCAGGGAGTTGAAGAACCGCTGGGGCAGTAAGCGCGCTGCGCCGGGCTTCAACATTCGCGCCAACTTCATTAAGGAACTGGTGGGGGAACCCCCGTTGTTCGGAGAAGCGCCCATACGGTTTATCTGCCCCTCCGCGACAGGCGCCGCGGCGAAACTCGATGCGGAGATCACTGCGATACACCTTGCACTGAAAGTGGGGGAAGAAGCCTTCGATGCGGCGCAGGCGGCAATCCAAGCCGTCTCAACGGTCCTGACGCCTGAAGGCGAAGCAGCAGCGAAGGCGACCGCCAACAAGACTGGCGGTATCAGTGCTGGTGCGGGTGTGACGGTCAAGGGCGTGAAGGCCGACAGCGAACAGCTCGCCACCATAAACGAAGTTATGGGGATCGCCAACGGGTTGAAGGCTGGGCAGCTCGCCACGGAAGCATTGATCGTGGCGTGTATCGTGGAGAGCGAATTCCGGCCCGGTGCCGAAGGTGGTGGTCTGCTCCAGTTTGAAGGAGCGACCGCGAAAGGCTTGAACGTCGAAGCTGGGAATGTCGGGCAGCAGGTCGATGCCGTGTTGAACGATCCGGGGGCGTCGGGTAAGGGTGGCATGATCTCGCTCGCTAAAGCCCACCCGACTTACCCAGCCTGGAAAATCGCCCAGGAAGAGCAGGCCAGCGGCGCTGGGGCATCATCCGAAGGCGCGTCAAATTACGGGCCGTGGGTGAAAGAGGCTCAGGCCATCATCACGGCGTATGGTGGCGTGAAAGCGACTGCTGGGGGTTCGCCGACGCAGAGCAAGCAGGGCGAAGTCGCTCGCGGGACAACGACGAACCCGGATGAGAACTCCTGGGATTGCATCGAGCGTCTAGCCGGCGCGGTGAACTGGTTTGCGTTCACAAACGGTCACACCTTCTACTACATGAACGGACTGGAACTCGCGCAGCAGAAGCCGAGCCTCTACATTGACGTGCCCGCGAACACGGTCTACCGCGAAGACAAACAGGGCCATAGAGTGGTCGAAACCGGGGTTATCCAGATTCCGGCAAACGCCACATACGATCAGACTACGCTGGAATACCTGCAGGACCACAAGGTCAAAGGTCGCACCCAACGCCGCTCTCGCACATCGAAGCCGCAGAGTCCGTCAGAGATACGCCTAAACCTCATCTGCGAACCAACCGCGTACCGTGCCGGCGAGGTGTTCTTCTTCATCAACTCGGGGCCGTTGAATGGTCGGCAGATCATCACGGACACGACGCGGCTGTATATCAAAGACAAGTTCACACAGTTTCTCCTTGAGCCGCCCACGGCACCGATACCGGAAAACGAAGAAGGTACCCCGGCAGAACACGCGTCCGTGCCGAGCATGACGGCACCGGAAGGAGGGGGTGGCTATAGTCGGCTCATCGGCCCGCAGGCCACGTATGCCGGGCCGGACCAGGGCCTCGACTTCACTGGTGGGCCAGCACCCGTGTATGCGCTCGACAGCGGTGTCGTGACTCGGTTGCAGCGCACGAACTCGGGCTGGCCGGGTGAAGGTGCGCTGATGGTCTACGAACTCACGGCAGGACAGCAGAAGGGTCGGTTCGTCTATACGGCCGAGGATTTTGCGCCATCCGGTGGTCTCGGGGTGGGTAGTAAGCTCGAAAAGGGGAGACAGATCGGGGAAGCCACTGGCAGCGGTCGAGCGCCGGGGATCGAGACAGGGTTTGCGCAAAACAAGGACGGCCAAGCATACGGGAATACGCAGGAGGGGAAGGGCGGTAATCCACCGGACCCCGAAGCTCTCGCGTTCAAAGCCTATGTGGAAGGCGGCTAGAGATACCTAATCCCGCGATTGTCATGGCGAACCATGTTGACGCAGTGCCCCAGCGGACGATCGTTGACGGCCACGTCTCGACTGTGAAGCCCGCACCGAAAGCGTTTACGGATCTACTGTGGGTAGTGGTGCCGGAAATGGATCCGCATGTGCCGTTGGGGCCGTGCCAGTGGGGCGCGATACACGGCACGGCGCTACCAGCACGGGGAGCGGCAGTGCAGGTGGGGTTCGGTGAAGGCGACATACCTCGCGTGCTGTGGTGGGAAGGAAAAGGTAACAACGTCAAGGAATGGGGCGCGAAGGGCGACGGCGTGACCGACGACACTGAAGCAATTCAGGGCGCAATCGCCACCGGTCAGAAGGTTGTATTCCCGCCCTCAAGCGGCGCATATATTACTTCCAACCCACTGGTGATAGACAAACTGAAAAGCGTCGGCCTGCAAGGGCTAGCGGGTAGCGCGGCCGTAGGATCAATGCCGACGATCAGGTATACCCCATCCGACGGTAGGCCAATCATTTCGGCCAAGTTGACCCAGGGCTTGGAACTCAAGGGGCTAAAGATAGAAGCAGGATCGGCCACATACACGGGACCAATGATTGACTTCAACCCCGGCGAAAGTGCGCGGGTGTCATCGTTGGCGGTCGTTGAAAACAACTGGTTTGCGGGGGGCGTTGGGACGAGTTGTGGAATTCACGCCACTTCGCTAATCAATGGGTCGATCCAAAACAACCAGTTTCAGACCATGAAATATGGTATCGTTGGATGGGATGGTAGCGCGGGTATTGGACCGACTAACGTTATTGCCATTAGGGGTAATGGCTTTAGTGAAATGGGCACCGCAGCGATTGTGAACATGCAGCAAGGGGTCGTGATCGAAAACAACACCTTCGAGCCGTTGGCGTCTGGCGCTATATGTCCGATTGCGCGCACTGGCGAAGTGGCTTCCGGGCCGTACGCGAGTGCTGTGGCGGCAGGTGTACTACAAGAAGCCAATGTTATCTCCGGGAACTGGTGGGGCGATGTCACCGGAGCAGGGAGCTTCGCGCTAGGCGGTCTATACTCAGGCGTGACCGTCACGGGCAACCTATTCGACTCGGGAGCCAAACAGCCAACTAACTTTATCCAGTTGGCGGGCGGAACACGTGGGGTCGCGATCCTCGGCAATCACTTTGGCGGCTCAAACGCCGAAGCATCTAACGCTATCAACGGGCTTGCTGCGGGTATCGTGGGTGTTCTGATAAGCGGCAACACCTTCATAGGGTCAGCACTCATAAAGATCGCCAACGAAGGTAACATCACGGAGCTCGTAAAGACGGCAAACGGGTAGGGGGCCATAATGGAGCCTACACATCTGACCTTCCCATACGCAGTCAACGCTAAAGGCATCGCAGCAACCGCAATACAGGATTCCGAAGCGGAGATAGCGAACTGCGTCTTCAACGTTGCAAGTTGCATACAGGGCTTTCGTGAAGACTCCCCCGAATTCGGCATCGCGGACCAGACATTCCAGAACATCCCATTGGACCTGGAAGCCCTCAACGAACAGATCACCCGCTGGGAGCCACGGGCGGACCTAACGCTTTCCGAACAGGAAGAAGCGTTGAACACGGCGATACGCCAGATCACAATCGAGGTATAGCCATGAGCGACCCTTGGGATTGCATCAAGCGTCTAGCGGCGGAAGTAGGCTGGTTCTTCGACGGCATTCTCTATTACTATGGGTGAATTCCAGCGGGTGGCCATCTCAACCGAAGCCAGCCAGCTTGTAGACACAGCGCTGGACAAGTACGCGGAAGAACTCGAAGCGCGTGGGATCGTTGGCTGGGTGCCGAACGAAGGGAACCCCGAGGTAATTCTTATCAACGTGATCGCACCAATGGCCGCTAATGCCGCATTGATCGAGTCCGTGTTGTTGGAAGCGGCGTTCCGGCAATTCGGGACAAAGCTACTGAAACTGCTCTACAACGAAGGCGCAGCAGCCACCGTCACGGCGAAATTCAAGCTTCTCGAAGAAGGCGGCGAATTCCCTGCAAGAACGATCCCGGCCGGGTTCCAGCTTGAAGGCTCCGGCTTGGCGTTCTACGTCGAAAAAGAAGTCAAAGTAGCCAAAGGCGAAAAAGAAGCTACGGTCATTGTGGTCGCATCGGAACGCGGCACCGAAGGCAACGGCGTAACGAGCCTAACCCCAGTCAACAACCTGAACTTCCTCAGCGAAGTCGTTGTGGTGGGGGAAACGACTGGGGGTGCGAACCAGGAAACCGACGCGACGTACATGAACCGGCTCGCGTCGCAGCTTGAACTCCAGGCGCCGAGGCCGATCACCGCAGCAAACTTCGCGCAAATGGCGCTGGGTGCTCCCGCGAGCATTCTCCCGTCGGGTGTAGTGGTTGGCAGGGCCACAGCGATTGACGGATATAACCCAGAAGCCCACAAATTCAAAGCCAAAATCGAAAACGGCAAAACGAGCGTCACGGCTGTTACGTCGTTCACGGGTGTCTCGCCGGAATCGAAAGCGCTACCGCAGATACACCCTGGCTCCGAACTCTCCGGGGTCGGGATCGTTGCGGGTACGACAGTGGTGTCTGTGAACGAAGGCGCGAAAACGCTGGTGTTGAGCAAAGCCGCGACGAAAACCGAAGAAACCGAAATCACAGCTACCGGATCTTATGAAAACCAGCGCACTGTCACAGTGTTCGTCACAAACCCGCAAGGGTTGGCGCTCACGACCGAAGCCCGCGAAAAGCTGCTGGAATGGCTGGAGACGCTGCGCGAGCTGGGATTCTTGATTTACGTGGAATCAGCGAAATACTCAAAAGTGTATGTTACAGGGGAGATACACGCACTTCCCGGCTATGTTGCTGCGACCGTGGCCGCGAATGTGAAAAGCTCGGTAGAATCCTACCTGTCCCCCGCAACCTATGGCAATCCGACGGGTGCAACCACCGGGTCTAACGTCTGGCTAAACGCTACCCAAGGCTTCAATCTCGTACGGTACAATCAGATTATCGAGGTTATGGGCGCCGTCCAGGGCGTAGCCTACGTGCCTGCGGGCAGTGCTGGATTGGCTATCGGGCTCTCTGTCACTCCAACGGAAACGCTTGATTTGACCCTTCCGGGTGCTGCACCGCTCCCATTGGTCGAACCGGCGCAAATAATCATTACTGCCGTTTAGGGCGCCCCGACCGACCAATCTTGAGCGGATCACCATGTGTCCGCCAGCGCTTATAGTGCATCGCGCACCAGCCGCGCGACTCGGCCAGACGTTTACAGTCATCGACATCGCAGGTAGTTGGTGACTGTGGTATTTGCGGTGAACAGTCTCGACAGGGACATGGCGGCAGAGGGTCGAGAGAGAGGTCCGGGACCGCGTGGGTCATATGCACGCGCCGAAACGCCTCGGCCGCACGAGCCGCAGCAAGCTCGTCAGTAAAGGAGCCAAAGCGGTAAAAATGTTCGTCGATAGCACCGTACGCGACCCAGCGCTTACGGTCCTTAGCCCACGAGACGCCACGATAAGACGAGGTGCCCCCACGAGCCGGCTGATTCTGTCGGTTCTGTGCGATCGTGACGATGCGAAGATTCACGCGGCGGTTGTCAAGCTTGTTCCGGTTGATGTGGTCGGCCTGCACATAGAAGCCAGCATCGCTGATACCAAGGATCTCGCGGTGGAGGAGAATGGCTTTGCGTGTGGGTGTGGCGCGGACAACATAGCCGTTAGTTTGTCGCGTCCATCGCCACCGTGCCTGCACGGCATCGGCCGCGTCGATAAGCGCTACCGAGCCGTCGGCTAGTAGAGGAATCTCGATAGTCTTGCTCATACTGCACCTCTCGCTTAGGTGTGGCCATGGGCCAGGACGGTGACTCGTCGCTGGCCCGCTTACATGGGAGGATACCATGAGTACCACCTTCGGTGAACGCCTGCTAGAACGTCTGGCCCCGTGGGATACCGGCCCGAAGATCGCCGGGAAGACTGATTTGGCGAGACTCACAAACGCGCTGGGCGCGATGTTTCAGCCGGCCTTGGGACTAGCGGAAGAACAGGGCAGCGACGGCACTCCGAGCACGACGGCGAACCTGATCCCGAACCCGAGCTTTGCGCATGACACGTATCTTGGTGCTGCTGCGGGATGGTCTAACAACGCGAGCTGGCTGATAGGCGAAGGGGCGACGAACAAAGTCTATATCATCCCTGGGTATTCGCAGGCCACGTCGATCTTCGGGCTAGACAGCTACCTTGATATCAGTACGGCCGGTAGCACTACGCAGGAAGGCGCGCACACCGCAGAAATACTGCCAGTTACGAAAGGCATACCGATCACGGTTCACGTGTCATTGTATGAAGCGGTGGCCGGTGTGAAAGTGCGGCTATCGCTCGGCTCGGGAGCGTGTGGTACGGCTAGCGTCGATATCACACAGAGTGGCAGCACATGGACACGACACTCAGTCACGTTGACACCGAGTGCTTCGGGCATGGTAGCATTCTCCGTAGGCACTATCGAAGCGGCTAAAGTCAACATCCTGATTGCTGCCGTTTCCACATCCGAACCATACGTAGATGGTGACTCGCCGGGCTATGAATGGAGCGGTGTAAAAGGCGATAGCGTCACGGTCCTACCGGGCTACGTGCCGGGGTTCGGCACCTTGTTCAACGTCGAAACATGCCCTGCTGACGCACTCGCGTATCTCGGGATGTTCGTAGGGACCGTCATCCCGGTTGGTGCGTCAGAAGCAGAAGCGCGCGCGATCCTGGAAGCACACTCCGGGTTCGCGCGGGGTACGTTGGCGTTGATGGAAGCAGCGATTGAACGGGTGCTTGGTGTTGGGGAGCCGTTCACGATCGAGGAGCGGACGAACGCCAACGGCGAACCGGACGCCTATTTCTTCGTGGTGCTCGTACCGCTGGGGAAAGCAAGCAACGCGTTGTACGAAGCCATCAACTCGGTCAAGCCGGCCGGACTGTTCTATGAGGTCGTGGAAGTTGAAGGAGCCTGGATTGAAGGCGCATTGACGTGGGAAGGAGTCGGCGCTGGCGTGACCTGGGAAAACGTGCTGCCGGGCGAATTCTGACGCAAAGAGCGATGTTATGGCAACCTAGCGTCGAGCGGAAAGCCCGTGAACGTTGGGCGTATGCTATTCTACGCTCGATAATTCATGCTATGGAACCTAGGTCTATCCTCTCGCGGCGAGCTTAGCAGAAGCCGAGAAACCCAGACACAAAACCAGGCGCCTAGCCATTGCGGGATGATGACTGCGTGCACGATGGCTTTCCGAGCGGGCGAGTGTTGTGGCGGGTATATCAGGCCAGCGAGGAGCGCATGGGCCGCTCCATTATGCAGGGCGTTGTTGCGTTGTTAGGTGCACTCGTTGGAGCTACCTGGCAGGCTACGCATGAGGCGCAGACGCGGACCCACGAGCTTCTGTCTGCCTCGTGGTCAGACATCCTGCTCGCGGCGGTGGTCGGGGGTGTTGGAGCGCTCGTTGTGGTTCGAGGTGGTCTGTTTCTATTCGAGCTGGGGTGCTATCGCTGGTCGCGGTCGAATGAGCGTTGGAGGGCTACTGGACATATCGCCGGTAATGGCGTTCAATTCGCTCTTAGGCGCAGGGAAGATGCGACGCATGAGCCATCGTCTATTCACGGAGTCATGGAGTGTGTGGTGAAGGGTCCGTCTGGTGTGCGGACGTATCCAGACGGACAGATTCATAGCCGCGGAGATGGTGAAGTTTTCGTGCAGTGGACGGGAGAGCCGGACGGCCATTATGCGGGTGACTATGAGGTCCGGTGGTATGGCTCAGCGCGCGGGAAGTTCTTCGAGATCACACGAGAAGCGTGGTCTATGCACGACTAGCTGCGAAAAGGAGGTGATGACCTATTCCGGAACACGAAACCGCTACTCCATGGTCACTTCCGTATCCTGATCCGACGGGCAAAGTCAAACTAGGCGCGGCGGATTTCAAAGAACTCGCGGAACGCTTGAACGTGATCTTCGGGCAACGCTTCCTGACGGTCAAATCGACTGCCGTGGAAGTGACGGCGAAAGCCGGGGAACTGGTGGAGACGACAGCGACGGCGACTGTGAATCTGCCTGCTGCGACGACGGCGAACCTGCCGGTGGCGGTGTTTTGTACGGTGGGTGTGTTGAGCTTGAAAGCTACCCACGGGGAAAAAATCCGGGGGGGTCCAATCGAAGCAGCGGAAGTCAAGTTTGCGGTGAATCAGTGGGCGATCCTGTACCCCGATGGCGTCAACTGGCTCATGTTCGGCGAACCCAAGCGGGAACAGCTATGGTCGGTGCGAAAACCGTACGAAAAATCGGCCGAAAAAATCGAACCCAGTAAAACGCGCCCGGCACGGGTGATGCTGCGTGTACGGGTGGAAGAAAACCAGAAGGGCTGGCTGGGGGTCTTCGTAGGGGGTGTCGAACTACCCGAAATGTTCCAGGTCCAGGCTCCGTCGCTCAATGATCTCATCCTCCCTTATGGTCCCTTCGATGTCAATCCGGGTCAGACATGGCAGGCGGCGCTTGTGGAAAATGTCAGCGTCGAATATCAGACGCTATTGCTGTAGTTTTAGGCAGCATAGACATCGATGTGACCGTCTTCGAGGATCGCGGTATCGAGGCCGGATATCACAAGGCGTCCGCATATAGGCGATACCCAGGACGGGTCTGTCCAGTCCACGACGCACTGGACTTCCCAGGGGTGCGCGAGATAATGACATTCGCTCACGGCTGCTTCTACACCGGGCGTATTCCAGTTTTTGACTGACTGGGTTTCGATGGCGTAGGCCGCCTCGACTAGATCGAGCGTTTCGGTTGGGGCGACGACTGGAACTGTGGCGCGATGCACGGCATGGTGTTTGTGGTGATGGGTAGCTGCGTACGCGTCTGGCGAAATGCAGAGCACGGTGACGGCGGTTAGGGCTAGTAGTAGGCGTATCATTCAGTGCCTCCTTCGGCGTTTAGGTTTCCGAGCGGCTGTCCTTCCTTGGTTCCTTCGCGGCAGACGTTGAATCCTTCTTGCTGTGGCGACTCGGTTTCGGCATGGAGTTCGCCTTCAACGCCGCTGGCGGTCGCAGTGGCAGTCACGAGAACACAGTTTTCGCTCCCAGCCATAGCTTCCATTCCCCAGCCTTCGCAGGTCCACCTACCGCTCCCCTCACTATGGCAAGGTGTCCTAAAGCGGACAGTGCTAGAGCGTAGATAGCCTTGGTTCTTGCCCGCCATGTATTCGGCGCGGAAGCGCGTCTCGAAAGCGGTCTCGGCATGTTCGGCTTGGATATACGTGGGTGCTGTAGACGCCACAGTGGTTGATGACACCTGGGCGGAACTGTTTGCACAACCGCCTATGCCGAACAGGATCGCTCCGCTAGCAAGGAAGCGCAGGAACAGAACCCACGAGCTATTATTCCGCATGGCGGACCTCCGGTTTAGACGGTTGCATTAGTAGAGCCTTACTATCTGCACGTGAGTGATGCTTGTGCCGGTGTGCAATAGCCGTAGCGGGCCGGTGTTTAGCCGAAAGAAGGAGGGTGGGATGAACCCTGACCATGAGGCGTGGCGTGCGCGGATGCTCCCCGAGCTTGATCCTGGCGTGGCTCCGTATGTGGACGCGTTGCGTGAGGCTGGGGTGGAGACGTTCGAGTCGTGTGAAGGTGGCAGGGAGCGGGGCCACTGTTATCCCGAGCCGACCGTGCGCTTCGGTGGCGACCAAGAAGAGGGGTTTCGCGCTCTTGCCGTGGCGCTCGACCATCACTTTCCGGTGCGCGCGCTGCGTCGTTACTGGCCGGTGCATGAAGGAGGGGCTGGAGTGCCAGATTGGGAGATTGCCTTCTGGTGGGCAGCGAACGACCCACAGGCACGAGAACGCAATCCCGAGTGGGCCGTAGATGAGCCGTCGATGCCTTTCGTTGATCGGCTGGTCCGAGACGGCAGGCTCCAGCGCGCCGAGGACGGCACGGTCCTTGGGCCGCGTGATCCAGGATGGGTCGAGCCGCCTACCCTTGCTGCTGTTCCTTAGCGAGCTTCTTGGTGATGTATTCGCAGTCGTCGCAAAGGCGTCGGCCGCTACCCTCTCCCTCGCGCCGGTTCGCTGACTTGATTGCCTTACCAGCGGGACACGTCTCATAGGTGTGGTAGACGTGCGGCAAATGCTCCTCGATCGTGTAATAGGACATGGCTGCTCCTTGTTGTGGGCGCCGAACGCTAGCGCGGGGAGCGGGAGCAGGGCTAGACAACAAGCGCTGACTGCGAGTATGCCGAGAGCGCGTCGCATTAGTAGGGTCGTACCGTTCGGCCGTGAGGATGCGCACTGGAGTACTCAGTGATGCGTGTGAACATCGGTCCGCCAGTTGTGGGGTCGGTGCCGGGCCGTGAGGCTAGGAGCCGCACCCGGTAGGGTTTCGCGCCGGTCATGCCCGGATGCGAGCCGAGCTCATAGCCGGTCGCAGTGGCTTGTGTGGCGCTCCAGCTCGTCCAGTGGAGATGCGTCAGGTCGAAGACTTCGTTGCTATTCGAGTTCGGCCGAGCGATCAAGCAGTTATGCGGACGCAGGCGCCCCACGTAGTAATGGCCCGTGAAGCACACGAGCTGTGGCAGCGGTTCGGGGTAGCCGTTGAACGCCGCAGTCTGGCTACCGCCGTCAAAGGAAAAGCAGCGCCAGTCACGGTTAGCGAAGGCCGAACTCCGAAACGTCCATGTAAACGTGGTGCCCGAGAAAGTTTCGTGCCCTTCAACGGACCCTGTATATCCTTGGAGGGCTACCGTATCGGCTTGTTCGCTTTCGGTGTATGAAGCACCTCGTGGTAGGTACTGGCCGACCACGTTGCCAGTGAGTTCGGGGTTAGGACATGATGCGCCGAGGCCGAACATTACCTGGGCGTGTGTTGGACCCCAATAACCGGGGTTGTAGACTTCGAGCCCGATTGTGACGCTGCCTTGTTCATCATCGTAGGTAGCTGTGACGACGTGATCGCCCTCACTGAGAAGCCGACAGTTGCTTCCCGAGCTGGCTCCGTGTTCTTCAATACGTTCTTGGATGGTCGGCTCGTGAGACGGCTCGCATGCTGGCAGCGGTGCTTCGAGGGACGGTGGTTCGCTCGGAGCGATAAACCGCATTTCCGCTACATGGACCGTAGCGCTAGATGTAGCCGGTAGTAGGAGTGCTACGACAGCGACGCAGATGGCGACCGGTGGCTTCACCCTTCTCGCTCCCCGCCATGGTCCGAGCAAGCACCCGAGATACCGCCCGCATGGCTATAGGTGCCGTCAGCGCATTCAACAACGGTGCCTTCCTCGCTGGTGAAACTACCGATACATTCATGTTCTTCGCAGAACTGTTCATCCGTGGCGTGGCTCAGGGAACCAACTTGGTCGCCGCCTTCGGAACTGCGTTGGGCTTCAAGTTCCTGGCTGGCTATCGCGCTGCCGACGGCTATCTGAAATGTGAGATACGCGTGATTGGCGCCAGAGCAACCGATGGCTTCGCTTGAGAGCGCGGCACACGACATGCTGTAGGACTTGTGTGTGGTGGGACTCCACGCGCTGACCGTTGCGGCCTTCGGCGTGCTAGGTGCCCACCCGGCCTGCACGTAGGCTTTGAGGACGGCCATCGCAAACGGGCAGCTCGTGTTCGCGTTGACAGACACGCCAAAGTCGGTCTGCCCTTCATTGCCGCACGAGGTCGTGGCCTGTAGTTTGCTAGCGACCGTCTTGGCTGGTGCTGGCGTACTCGCAGCAGTCGTGGTCTGTTCTTCGGCGCTTGTCGTTATGGATTCCGGTGGGCTGCTGTTCGCGGAGTGGCTTGAGAACGCTCCAGCGACGATCAGAACGATGGCGAGTAGCACAGACCCCGAGCAGCCGAGACGGACGAGCGAGCCACCGAAGGATGCCATCCGGCTGGCAGCCGACTGCAAGCGGTCGCCTGTCTCAACCATCCTCTCGGCGCGTGCCGGTGGCTCATAGTCGGGCTCATCGACTCCGTGCGCGCGCTCGATACTGCCGAAGCCCCTCATCCTTTACAGACCTGGGCTGTAGCTGGTAGCACCAGCGAGAGGGAGACGGCGAGTAGAAGCGTGCGAGCATAGTGAGGGGCCTGCCGAAGCAGACCCCTCAAGCCCTTAGCGGAAGCGAACCACAAGGGATCGTGGTCTAGCTCCGGTGGGCAGTCCTCTAGCACTGAGAAGCGTACCGCAGCGAGAGGTCGGAATCGAGCTATGCAGGAAGCGGCGTGTGGCGTGCCGAATACCGGCCTGACGCCCCCGCCGAGAGTCGAACTCGGGACCTGTCCATCGCTAGAAGACTGCTCTATCCACTGAGCTACGGAGGCTGACCGCTCCCCGTCAAGGAAGCCCCCGCAGGCTAGAGTATGCTTCGGATGCGACAAAAGCGCTCGATCCGCTGAACTACGAAGGTCATCGTTCCCCGCGCGAACGAGAAGCACCCCGTAAACTAGACATGGCTTCGGATGCCTCACCTGTTGCCCCTGACGGTTTGGGGCACCAGCGAGAGCACAAGCAGGAACAAGCAGGAGCAGAGTCGAATAGCCTGCGTACAGGCGGTGGGAGTCGAACCCACATGGCCGGTCAGGACGCCCTTGATTCTTGGTCTCAGGGTTCTGACGTGTTGCCGCCGGATTAAAGGTCCGGTGCGTCTACCAATTCCGCCACGCCTGCGCCGCGAGACGCTAGACAGGGCTTCGGACACGACAACAGGGGTCGTAAGCGCGTCCGTGGAAAGTCCGCTATCTGGACTTGACGCGCGGGACGTTATAGGATGCTGGTACATCAAGGACTGGCCTCCTTGGTGTAGCCCCTCGGTTCGGTGCACTCGTGCCGGGGGGCGCTCTACTGCCGGCAGCATACAGCACGACTGGGGAAAGCGTCGATTACATGGAACTTTGCGGGCTTCTCCCCTACGCCCGATGATGCAGATTATGACAAGCAGTAGGTCAAAAACGCGGGCTGACGCAGCCTTCCCCCGTCCTTTAGCGTTGCGAGGAATCCGCGACCGGAAGGACACGCAATGACCAAAGTGCAGCCGTTCCACACGAACTCCGACGAGTACGAGGCCGACGAGAAGCGTCGCTACCACGACAGCGACGAATGCGGCCACGGGAAGCTCATTCAGCAGCGTCATCGGGAGCCCGGCCGCAATGGACGCATACGCTGCAAACGCTGCGATGATCTAGATACGACGGCTCAACAGTCCTCTTAGCACGCCGGTCCAGGTAGCCACGGGCCATCATCTCCATCTCATCCGGCAGCGAGTCTGGGTTTACATCGCCCTCGCGTGCTGTCCGTGAGAACACGATTTGCCATTCCGGCCCAGTCAACTCCCCGGAGCTGTGGATCGGCCAGCAGCGGCGGATCGAGGACACCGGCAGGCTGTGAGTGAGGGCTATCGCAGCAGCCCGGTAGCCCTCACTGAGATCCCCGTCAAAGCAGACCGTTGGCTCAGGGAACGCATGCCCCTTCCCACCCTGGCAAGATTCTGTTGTCCCGATCCCGTGGGCGTGCAGTACATCGACAAAGGGTGCGATGCCGGGATCGAGCGACGCTAGCCACTCACGCCACACGACGAGCGCTCGTAACGGTTATGTCAATCAAGCACCGAAAAGCCCCGTAAACGAGCGCTTGTTGCGGCGCTCGATAATCCATGTTATGACCACGAAAGAGTGAAACCGGCATTTAGCGTCGGCCCTCTCCGAGCACAGCATCGAACGCCCGGTCAATCTCGCGGCGCATGGCCGCGTTCTCCGGTGGAATGATCTCCTCGTCTTGGATGGCGTCGAGGTGCCGTTCATAGGCGTCTGCCCTTGCCTCGATCTCGTGCTCGGCCTCGTCTAGCATGGCGGCATAGTGGTTAGCCGCCCGTACGCGGTCGAGTTGATCGCCTGGCTGCCGGTAGCGCTCGATGACGCGTTCGTCGTCGGCGGACGCGCGCAGACACTCGATGTATGCCCGGACCGCCCGGTCTCCGGCGGACATCACGAGGACCCCATTCGCCGCGCACGGCCGCCGGTCGAGATCGTGTAGCGCCCTCGGCCCGGTCCGTTGTGGACCTTGGCGTAGGTGAGCGTTTTCCGCGTGTGGTTGACCTGTTCGAGCGTGATCGGGGCGCGCAGGTTCTCGGTGAGCGTGGCGAGGGCGCTCGCCAGCTTGCGGGTGAGGATCACCGCCCGCCGACGGGCGGATGCTGCGCTGGCGTTCATGTCCGGCCGCCGGTCGCTGCTAGCTCATAGTCCGCTGCCCCACGGAAGGCGCACAGCAACACGAGCTTGGCGTCGTCGTCAGGGTCTTGGGGTGAGGCCGGAGGGTAGGTCTCGTGGTATCGCCGGATCACCTCGCGCCAGTGCGAGAGCGTGTCCGGGCTCAACTTAACGGAGACGACGGTCACGCTCGGTAGGCTGCTGGCTGTCATCACGTCTCCTGTTCGTGGTGGCCCGGCGCCCGGCGAACCTCAACTCGCGCGGGCGCCTTTCTTGTTCTGGGTCTTGAGACTACACCGGGTTCGGCAACTTGTCAATGTTTTGCCGCCGCCCGAACATAGCTGCTCGCTGTAGTCTGAGCACCGATGGCCGATTACCACGAGAGGCGCCTGGCGCGCCTGGAAGAGAGGCAGGACATGACCGAAGCCTGAGTAGACGAGCGTTCTACGAGCAGTTCCCCCGCGCGGAGTGCTTCAAGCTGTGACTCGCGGAGAGCGTGCGTTCCTCGTAGCCATACACAGCAGCTTGAGCCGCGGCTACATGCAGCAGGATGCTGTCGGGGTCGTGGTAGACGACCGTCGCGCCGCTGCTGTAGCGATAGACGACGTAGAAGTTCGCGCCAACGGTGTCCTCGTTGTACATCCGCGTCACACGACCCCAGACGACGGCCCGCAACTTACACGAGCCGTCATAGCCGCTGCCGTAGTCGGCGCGGGCGTAGAGCCGGCTGACGCAGTAGGGTCCGCGCTTCCCGCCGGTCAGCCCAACGAGACGGACGATCACCGCACCGTCGGCTGTCAAATGAGGCAGAGCCGCTTGGCGAATAGCCTCGCGAAAGTCGGGCGCTTTAGGCTTGGCTTGCATCTGGTCTAAAGCTACTCGCCCCGTTGGGGCTTCGGGAAAGCCTAATCCCGCAAACACCGGCCAATACTTGCGTCAATCGCTTGACATGACGCAGCTGGCGTGTAACGTGCTCAGCGTGACCCGCCGCGCCGTCCGCACGCCGCTCGACGAGGCCCTATGGGCCGCAGAGCGCACCGGCCAGTGGCTCGCCAAGGAGCTCGGCGTCAACGTCTCGCAGGTCTCACGCTGGCGACGAGGCGCCAGCATCCCCATGTACGTCACCCAGCGCAGGATCGCCAAGGTGTTGGGTGTGAGCGTCACGAGCCTGTGGCCGCCGGAGGACGCGTGATGGACCGGGCGTCCGCGTGGAGCTCTCTCCTCGTGGCATACGCAGAGGCACTGGAGACGGCGGGGCTCGTGCGCCTCACGATCAAATGCGGCGTAGTGGACTTCGCGGTCGTGCTCGACCTCGAAGAGGCGACCAACCTCTCTGTCTCGATCGCGCACGCCGCACGGGCGGCGTTGGGTGTGACCGGCGGGGCTGAGGGGTGAGCGCCCGCAGCCAGTTCGACCACGTCGTCAATCCTGTCAGTGGCGTAGCGGTCGGCGGCCCGTATCTCGACCTCCCGAAAGCGCAACGAGCCGCGGCACGCTTGAACGATGTGCCGCCAGCCCCGCCCGACCGCCTTGGGCCGGGCAAGGTGCAGGACTTCTGATGTCGTGCCTAGCCGACCACGACGGCCCGGTGAGCCTCGACGACGCGCTCCGCGACGGCTGGGGCGACGCCGACTTCTACGGCTGGCCCGAGCCGGCCGACGACGGGGTGGATAACCGAGGGGGACACCCAAACGAGGCCGTGCATGGGTCGCTCCCGTGTCCGGCGGGGCTGCGGGCATCCTCGGGCGAGTCTCACCCCGGCGTAGACTGCACGGTCGGCGCCGACGCCAAAGAGAGCCGGGCGGTCCGATGAGCGCGTCAGCAACGACAACGAACGGCAGCGCGCCCGCACTCGTGGATTTCACACCCGAGCAGCTCGCGTTGATAAAGCGGACCATCTGCCGCCCCAAGGACCGGGAGGCGACAAACGACGAGTTGGCACTATTCGTCGGGCAAGCCAAGAGAACGGGCCTGGACCCACTCTCGAAGCAAATATTCGCCATCTTCCGCTACGACCGCCGCGCGCGCCGCGAGGTGATGACGGTGCAGACCTCGATCGACGGGTTCCGCCTGATCGCGGAGCGCACCGGCTGCTACCTCGGGACGGTCAGCACGGCGTGGTGCGGCAAATCCGGGCGCTGGAAAGAGGTCTGGCTGACCGACGGCCACCCCTCGGCGGCGAAGGTCACGGTCCGCAAGCTTCTCGCCGGTCAGGTTTCGGACTCGCCGGCGGTCGCGCACTGGCGCGAGTACGTCCCCGCCGAAGATTTCATGTGGCAGAAGATGCCGGCCAACCAACTCGCCAAGGTCGCGGAGGCGCTGGCGCTGCGCCGCGCGTTCCCCAACGACCTCTCCGGGCTATACACGGTGGACGAGATGGCGCAAGCGGACGCCGAATCGCGCGCCGACGCCGGCCCGAACCGAGGCGGAGCAGGTGCGGCCGTCGGCGTAATCTACAGCGGACCGATGTCGTTGACCGACGAGCAGCGCTCCGACATCGCCGCCGCAACCCACGGCCTCGACGACACCGCAATGCAGATGCTGTGCCTAGCCGCCGGCGTGGACAGGCTCGACGAACTGACCCAGGCCACTCTGCCGGCTTTCAGAGAGGCATTGGCGGCGCATATGGCGGGGACGCGAGCATGAGCGACTTCGCTGTAACGACCGTGAAGCGCTGCATCACGGTCGAACTGGACCTAACGGACGTGGGTGCCCCCATCGATGGCATCCACTTCGTGCCGGACGGCGGCGACGGCTACACCATCACGGCCGCCGAAGCCCGTGACATTGCCGCCGCCCTCAACGCGGTCGCCGACGAGTCAGAGGGATGGCAAGCTCAGTGAGCGCCATCGTCACCGACGAGCAGGAGAAGCTAGCGGAGGTCTCCTCCAAGGTCTCAGCAGTGGTGGCGCGGGCGAGGGAGATCGAGGTCGAGACATCCGACCAAGCACAGAACGCAACAGCGTTCCTCGCTGAGATCAAGGCCGCGCGAGACCGCAGTGAGCGCGCCCGTCGCTTTCTCGTCGATCCGTTGAATGCCCACGTTAAAGCGATCAACGAGAGGATGAAAGGCGCCATCTTCCCGCTGACCGAGGCGGACGGGCTGGTGCGCGGCAAGCTGCTCGCCTTCCACCAAGAGCAGGAGCGCCTGCGCGCCGAGGAGCAGTTTCGGCTTGACGAGCAGCGCCGGGTAGCCGAGGAGCGGGCCGAAGCGGAACGCCGGGCCGCGTGCGAGGAGGCGCGGCGCGCGGAGCGGGAGGCTGAGGAGGGAGCACTGCGGTCGCAACCCGAGATGGAGCGCCAGATATCAGCCTTGGACGACGAGACCGTCAGATCGCTTGCGATTGGAGGCTCCGAGGAGGAGCGCGTGGCCGCGAAGCGGATCCTCGAATTGCGACTGCCGCCGGGCGCCCTCGTGCTCGACCCATTCGCCGGCTCCGGGTCGACGGGCTGCGCCGCGGTGCTCGAGGGCCGCCGGTTCCTCGGCATCGAGCGAGACCAGGGCTACCTAGCGCTCGCGCGAGCTCGCATCGCCTGGTGGGCCGAGCACCCCGAGAATCTATCTATTGAGGTGAGGTCGGAGTCAGCCGCACGCAGACGCGAATTTGCGGATGCGGGCCAGTCCTCGCTGTTCGACACCCTGGAGCCAGCGTGAAGCGGGGCGAGCTAGTGTATGACGAGGCGAAGACGCAGGAGTATCGGACGCCGCCCGGACTTCGGCTTATCTTGCGTCGAGGCGCACGAGCACAGGCCCGCGCTCGCCGCAATCGACCACAGAAGCGTCGCCACGGCCGTCCGAGGGGCCGATGATCTTCCGCCCCGAGCTCGCAGCAAAGGTGATGGCTGGCGAGAAGACGGTCACGCGGCGGCTCGTCAGCGACAACGCGCGGTCGTCGTGGTGGCGCGAGCGGTGCATCTACGTCGAGGGGAAGGAGTTCGCCGTGCAGCCGGGACGCGGCAAGCCGTCGATCGGACGCGCGCGCGTGGTGTCCTGCACGCAGGAACAGATGCTCGACATGAGCAAGGCCGAGGCCCGCAAGGAGGGCTTCCCGAGCGTGGAGCAGTTCGCCATCGCGTTCCAGGCGATCAATGGCTCCCTGCCGCTGCGCAAGCTCGTGTGGCGCGTCGAGTTCGAGGTGCTCCGGTGAGGATCGATGTCTTCCCGGCACCGCGCGAGGACGACTGCCGCTACGGCTGCTGCAAGGCCGGCGACGTGGGGATCTCCAGCGAAGTCGTGCGCGTCGGCCACCGGCGGCTCTGGGCGGCTGACCAGGCCGAGCTGGACTACGCGCTGGTTGATCTACGCGCCGCGTGGTGGGCAGTCGTGACGCCCGCGCTTGAGCCAATCGCGCGCCGTCTCGTGGTTGTCATAAGGGCCCTTATCAGGCATTGACGCAAGAATCTCATATCGAAACTGGCGAGACACGATCCCGTGTGGCGCCAAACCTCAAAGGAGAAGATCAATGAATAAGCTCATAGGGCAGCGGGTGCTAGTGCGCACCGTCACATATTTCCAGCTTGGCGAGGTCGCGGCGGTGGAGGATGGTTTCCTTGAACTGAAGGGCGCCTCGTGGGTCGCCGACACGGGTCGGCTCGGAGAAACGATCAAGCATGGCCCTAGTGAGCTAAACGAAGTGGAGATGCTTGGCGACGGCGTGCGCGTCAATCTCGGCGCAGTCGTGGACATCATCCCCTGGCACCACGAGCTGCCCACCGCATCGAAGTGAGGCGGTCGTGGTCGTGGTCGGGGTCGCGGTCGCGGTCGTGGTCGTGGTCGCGGTCGTCGTGACCGGCACGGCTGTCCTCGGGTCGTGGTCGCGGTCGTGGTCGCGGTCGGGGTCGGGGTCGTGGTCGCGGTCGCGGTCGTGGTCGTGGTCGTGGTCGTGGTCGCGGTCGCGGTCGCGGTCGCGGTCGGGGTCGCGGTCGCGGTCGGGGTCGCGGTCGTGGTCGCGGTCGGGGTCGTGGTCGTGGTCGGGATCGCGGTCGTGGTCGTGGTCGCGGTCGCGGTCGTGGTCGCGGTCGGGGTCGTGGTCGCGGTCGCGGTCGTGGTCGCGGTCGGGGTCGGGGTCGTGGTCGTGGTCG